>Ga0194037_1000027_pt1 | contig 102999 bp, 90 predicted proteins | sample JunL306m_MetaG_FD_148653 | JGI IMG/M metagenome (GOLD analysis project Ga0194037, IMG submission 148653) | Anoxic zone freshwater microbial communities from boreal shield lake in IISD Experimental Lakes Area, Ontario, Canada - Jun2016-L304-6m | ecosystem: Environmental > Aquatic > Freshwater >...
AGCCAGCAATGGCCCATCCCCCTTGATTGATAGAACCAAATACTTTTTCAATTTGATCTTTAAATTGAGCCACATCATTACAAGTAAAATTATCTTCTTGCGTAGGACTTAATTTTCTTAATTGTCGCATCACACCATTCAATTCGTCTTGCAAAGCTTTCGAAGGAACACCTGGCTTGGCTTGTACCATGATATAAGGATTGGAATTGTCAGGATTAAATATACCTGCAAAATATTGATAAGGCACCATGCAAGCCACATCATATGAGAATCCGCCAATCATCGAACTTCCTTGTTTTTCTACCACCCCAATCACTAATAAACGACGTCCACCATAAGAAATAGTTTTGCCAATCGCTGTTTCGGGTTTGCCATATAATTCCTGCGCCACTCTATATCCAATAACTCCATAGGGAACCCCTCTTTCAAAATCGGTCTCTTTAAAATATCTGCCGTAAGCAATATTGAAAGATTGAATTTTATTGAAATCGGGAGTTACACCATACACACTCACCCCTTTTAAAATGTTTTCTTCATAATTAAAATTCTCGGAACGAGAAATGAAAAAAGCAGCATTCGCAGTCAATTCACTCTTTTTTTGAATGAATTCCATTTCCTGGATTTTCATGCTGGGACGCTTCATATATTTCCACCAAGGAAAATCACCTCCATCACCCCCTTCTCCGCCATAGCTCCATTTGTCAACATAAATGGTATTACTTCCTAAACTGGAAAGGTCATTTTTGATTTTAGATTTCAAACTATCAATAGTGGCTAACACTCCAATAATGCAAAAAATGCCAATTGTAATGCCAAATAAGGATAGAAAAGTGCGCAATTTGTTCACTTTTAATTCCTGTAATGCCATTTTAAAGCTATTCCAAAGGATGCCTAACACTTTAATCATGCCCTAAAATTAGGCCTTTCTATGATTTTGGTTGGTTTTTTTATGCAAGCGGTTAAAAATTATCTTAAGAGGGATTATTTAAAGATTGGGGTAAAAACACGCAAACGTTATCGTGAACTTTGCACAGTTTGTTAAGGTTGGAAAGGTTGATTGTCAAAAATTTACAACGAAATAGCGCTACACCAAAATTCATTACTATTTTTGCAAAGATTTTTAAAATTGAACTTACTATGACTTTTAAACAAATGTTTACTTCCTCTGTGGGGAAAAAATTGGTAATGGCTTTTACAGGTATTTTTCTAGTATTATTTTTAGTAGTACATGCTGGATTGAATGCTTGTATTTGGGCTATGGATGGTGGTGTCATGTTTAACAAAGCCGGACATTTTATGGGAAGCTTTGTGGTACCACGAGTTCTTGAAATTGGTTTGTTCTTAGGTATCTTTTTGCATATCATTCAAGGTTATATGTTAACCTTGGAAAATAGAAGCAAAAGATCTGTAGGATATGCAGTGAGTTATAAAGATGGAAGTAAATGGTACAGTCGTAGCATGGCTATATTAGGAACCATTTTATTAATGTTCTTCATCATACACTGGAAACATTTTTGGATTCCTTCTCGAATTACAGGAGTAGAAGAAATTGATTTAGGGAACGGTTTTGTAGTGCATAATTTATATGCATTAATGCAAGACACTTTTCAATCACTTTGGGTGGTCATATTTTATGTGATCTCTTGTATTTCTTTGGCTTATCATTTGGCACATGGTTTTCAAAGTGCTTTCAAAACCATAGGGGTACATAATAAAAGATACCATGTATTAATAAGTAGTATTGGATATGGTTTCGCAATCATCATCCCTCTTGTGTTTGCTTTAATGCCTATTAGTTTTTATTTACATTGGGTAAATTAAAAATTCAAAATAAAATATATTCTAAACGATAGATAAAAGATTACATATGTTAGACTCAAAAATACCAGCAGGAAAATTAGATGATAAGTGGGTAGACTATAAAGGTCATTGTAAATTAGTGAACCCAGCCAACAAAAGAAAAATGGAAGTGATTATTGTTGGTACAGGTTTGGCAGGCGCATCTGCTGCAGCTGCGATGGGTGAATTAGGTTATAAAGTAAAAGCATTTTGTTTTCAAGATTCCCCACGTCGTGCCCATAGTATTGCTGCACAAGGTGGAATCAATGCTGCTAAAAATTATCAGAACGATGGGGATAGTGTTTTCAGATTATTTTATGATACCATTAAAGGAGGAGACTACCGTGCACGTGAAGCCAATGTGCATCGTTTGGCGGAAGTAAGTGCTAATATTATTGATCAATGTGTTGCACAAGGAGTTCCTTTTGCTCGTGAATATGGAGGATTATTAAGTAACCGTAGTTTTGGGGGCACACAAGTTCAAAGAACTTTTTATGCTGCAGGACAAACAGGTCAACAATTATTAATTGGGGCTTATCAAGCTTTAGAACGTCAAGTGGCTTTAGGTAATGTAACCATGCATACAAGACATGAAATGTTGGACATTGTTAAAATTGATGGCAAAGCAAAAGGTATCATTGCCCGTAATTTAATTACAGGTGAATTAGAAAAGCATTTTGGACATGCAGTTTTAATATGTTCTGGTGGATATGGTAATGTGTATTATTTATCAACCAATGCCATGGGTTCCAATGTAACAGCTGCTTGGAAAGCACATAAGCAGGGTGCTTATTTTGCGAATCCTTGCTTTACACAAATTCATCCTACATGTATTCCTGTAAGTGGGGATCATCAATCCAAATTAACTTTAATGTCTGAATCATTAAGAAATGATGGACGTATTTGGGTGCCGAAAAATGTTGGAGAAACCAGAAAAGCCAATGATATACCCGAAGCAGATAGAGATTATTTTTTAGAGCGTCGCTACCCTGCTTTTGGAAACCTAGTACCTCGTGATGTAGCTTCTCGTGCTGCTAAAGAAAGATGTGATGCTGGTTTTGGTGTAGGTACAAGTAAGCAAGCAGTATATTTAGATTATGCAGCGGCTATTGAAAGATATGGTAAGATTGAAGTAAGCAAGCAAGGACTTTCTAATGTATCACATGAGCAGATTATTGTTTTAGGTAAAGAAGTCGTGAAAGAAAAATATGGCAACCTATTTGAAATGTATGCAAAGATTACTGGAGAAAATCCATATGAAGTGCCTATGCGTATTTATCCAGCCGTGCATTATACCATGGGTGGTCTTTGGGTAGATTATGAATTACAAACTACTGTTCCAGGTTTATATGCATTAGGTGAAGCTAACTTTAGTGACCATGGTGCCAACCGTTTAGGTGCAAGTGCTTTAATGCAAGGTTTAGCAGATGGTTATTTTGTGGCACCTTATACAGTGGGTAATAATTTAGCCGATGAAATTTACAATGCCGCTATACCAACAACTCATCCAGCCTTTGAAGAAGCGGCAAAAAAAGTAGCAGAACGTATCCAATTATTAAAAAATATAAATGGAAAACAATCGGCAGAAAGTTTCCACAAACGTTTAGGTAAAATTATCTGGAATGAATGTGGTATGTCCCGAAATGCTGCAGGTTTAAAACAAGCCATTGCAGATTTGCAAGCTTTGAAAAAAGAATTTTGGAGTGATGTTCGTATCCCTGGAGAAATCAATGAATATAATCCTGAATTAGATAAAGCCAACCGTGTAGCCGACTTTATTGAGTTAGGTGAATTAATGTGTATTGATGCTTTAACAAGAGAAGAAAGTTGCGGTGGACATTTTAGAGAAGAATACCAAACACCCGAAGGTGAAGCATTGAGAGATGATAAAAACTTTATGTTTGTTTCTGCTTGGGAAAACAAAGGAGAGCATGAATGGGAATTACACAAAGAGGAGTTGAAATACGATGTGATACAACCAAGTCAACGTAATTACAAATAAGCATTCAATACTAACACAAAATATTTACAGAATAATTTTTTAGCTATGTCTCAAAATACAATGAATTTAAAAGTTAAAGTTTGGCGTCAAAAAAATGCCCATTCCACCGGTGCATTTGTGACTTATGATGTTGCAGGTATTTCCGATGAAATGTCTTTTTTAGAAATGATGGATATTTTAAATGAAAGATTAATTATTGAAGGGAGTGACCCAGTAGCCTTTGATCACGATTGTCGCGAAGGTATATGTGGCATGTGTTCCATGTATATTAATGGAAAGCCACATGGTCCTTGGCAAGCCAACACCACTTGTCAATTGCATATGCGTGCATTTAAAGATGGCGAAACAATTGTGATTGAGCCATGGAGAGCTAACTCCTTCCCCATTGTAAAAGATTTAACAGTAGACCGTTCTGCTTTTGATAGAATTATTCAAGCAGGTGGATATATTAGTGTGAATACAGGTAATGCAGTAGATGGCAATAGTCTACCTATTGAAAAGCAAAACGCAGATGATGCATTTGCAGCAGCTATGTGTATTGGATGCGGTGCTTGTGTAGCGGCTTGTAAAAACAGTTCGGCCATGTTATTCTTAAGTGCTAAAGTATCACACTTAGCTTTATTACCTCAAGGTGCTCCAGAGCGTAAAACTCGTGTATTAAGTATGGTCGCTCAAATGGATAAAGAAGGATTTGGCTCATGTACCAATACTGGTGCTTGTGAAGCTACTTGCCCTAAAGAAATTTCGATAGCAAATATTGCTCGTTTAAATTCAGAATATTTAAGCGCAGGTTTAACTTCTGAATAGTGGCAAATCCCTATTTTCAATGTAAACAGTTTATCGTGCATCAGCAATATACTTCAATGAAAGTATGTACTGATGCATGTTTATTTGGAGCCTGGGTGGCTCATACAGAAATTAATAAAAATGCTTCATCCATTTTAGATATTGGAACTGGCACTGGAATATTAAGTTTAATGTTGGCTCAAAAAAGTGCATCTAACACTTCCATTACTTCACTTGAAATTGAACCTCAAGCAGCAGCAGAATCTAAAAGTAATTTCGAAGGAAGTCCTTGGAAAGAAAGAATGAGTGTGCATCATCAATCATTACAAGATTTTACACGCGAATATTCTCAAGATGGTTTTGATTTAATTATTTCCAATCCACCTTTTTATGAAGGCGATTTAAAATCACCAGATGAGAATAAAAACACTGCATCCCATAGCACTCATCTACCTTGGGCTACATTAGTTCAAAACGCTGCTGCTCTTTTAAAAAAGGAGGGGCATTTTTTTGTTTTAGTTCCCACGCTTCGCGCTTATACGATGCAAAAGCTAGCAGAAACTAATGGGTTATTTTTACAAGCCGAAATTTTGATTTATCATAATACAAAACACCTTCCATTTAGATCTTTCTTGCAATTTTCTAAAATTAAACCGGATCAAATTATGCGTGAAAAAATAGTGATTAAGGATGCTGAAAATCAATACCAACCTACATTTATAGAATTACTAAAGGATTACTACTTATTTTTATAAGACAAGATTTGCTAAAATAGTTCATTACGATTCTTCTTCACTTAAATGAATGAGTTGCATATTCATTCAAATAATCGTAGCCTTCCGTTAATTTTCCTTCCTTTAATATCGTGGCTCTTTCTATTATTTTATTCCCTCCTTTGATTAAATCGGGCAAAACATATTTTAATAACTGTTCTCCAAAAAAACGGCTCGCATCTCTAGGAAGTTCATTGGGTAAATTTCCTACCGCCATAATATCTATCCCATTATGAACATAGGGCGCCGTTTTGGTAAAAGTGTTAATATCCACTCCATAAACGGGATTTTCTGCAGGAGCATCCCCTAAATTACAAGGGATACTTCCATGCATATCATCCGTAATGTCCGCGATAGTAGTTAAAGTAAATTCATCTTCCAATAAATCCTGTTTTGTAAAAAGTGGAGGGATGCCAGGTTCCCAATAGACTCCATTCATGAGAATATGAGTTTGTTTTAAATATTTTTTAAACCCACAAATATATTCTTCGGGATGTTCATGAAAATGTGTTCGCTCATACTTACCTGTTTTATGATGTGCATATAAATCAGCTCCTTTTAAATGCACATAAACTGGATAATCGTAATGTCTGGATAAAAATTCATCTGCCTCTACTTGTTGCACATCTAATAAATTCATGATTTCTAAAATACCATGTGCCACTCTCCCCGATCCGGTTACCGCTATTTTAATATTAGGTAACTTTAATCCAAAATAAGTGTGAATTAATTCCAAATAATCTTTCACATCACTTACTCTTCCTAAATGAAATGATTTAGTTCTGTTTCCATAAGCCATAATACCATTGTGCGCACCTACTATACCTGCAAAAAATCCAAACCCTATTAAACGTTGTCCATCTTCATGTTCCAAGCATTCATAATCAATTAATGTGATTTTTTTATCCATTAAAGCTTGAAACATCTTTTGGTTATAGGCTTGTTGTTTTTTGGTATGTGAAAAAAACAAATACTTTTTATTCGCATGTAATTGATCTATGGGGACTTCTTTAATACCTAATAAAATATCGGCGGAACTAATATTCTTGACTACTTTAATACCTTCTTTTTGATATTCGGCATCTTTATAACATCTATGCGGGGAAGATTCTACCAAAATATCCCAATCAGGAAATTGGCTGATCAAAAAACTACATTGTTTAGGAGTTAAAGCTACCCTATTGTCGCTAGGAATTTTTCCCTCTTTAATAAGGCCAAGAACAGGCATTTTGGTAATTTTACACAATATACCAATTATTGCAATGACCTATTTTGAATTGTTTGGGCTTCCTATTGGGTTTAAAGTGGATACTTTTAAACTAAGACAGGCTTTCATGGATATTCAACGAATGTCCCATCCGGATAAGTTTGCCCAAGCGAGTCCAGATGAACAAGAAGTTGCATTAGAAAAATCAGCGCTAGCCAACAAAGGCTTTGCCATTTTAAACCACCCCGAAAAAGTTCTTCCCTATGTTTTAGAAATAATAGGATTATTAGAGCCAGAGGAAAAATATGCTTTACAACCTGCTTTTTTAATGGAAATGATGGATTTAAATGAGGCCTGGATGGATGCAGAAACTGAAGAAGAAAAACAAAAGGTGATACATCAAGTAAAACAGATACAAAATGACATTTACGAGCCCCTTAAAGCGACTTTGGAAACTGCTGATATCAATGATATTCCCCCAAAAAAGCTGCTGCAAATAAAGGAGTATTACTACAAGAAAAAATACCTCGATCGTATTTTGGCAGATTTTCGTTATTAACGTAATATTGCACCCTTGCCCAGATGGCGGAATTGGTAGACGCACTAGACTCAAAATCTAGCGTTCGCAAGGATGTGCAGGTTCGATTCCTGTTCTGGGCACAAACCCTGTCACGATATATCGGGACAGGGTTTTTTAATGCGAGATGCGAATCAAGCTTGCTTGAATGAGCAAATGAGCATTAAAAAACCCAACATACTCGCAAAGCGAGAATGTTGAAAGGGTTTGGGTACGCCCCTCGTAGAAGTAAAGGAAGACGTTTTGAGCAAAGCGAAAAACGGCAGTCCTGAATGAAGTGAAAAACGGCAGTCCTGAATGTAAAGGCTTTGGGTACGCCCCTTAAAGTCTTTTGTTTCATCTACCCCATCTTCACCCCCTCAATATTTAACAAACTATCCAAAAACAAACAATAACAATTAACTTTAACGCTCTATAAAAAACATGAAAGGATTTCATTTTAAAACATACGAAGCTCCCGAGCAATCACCTTTTGATAGGTTATTTGAAATATTCAAGGAATTGATTGTACACACTTCGGGTGATTTTGATGAAACCATTAGTTGGATGCGTGAATTGGATGTAGAGTATAAGTTGACCGATGAAAAATATACCATTGATGATTTTATCGAAGATTTAAAAAAGAAAGGATACATCAAACAAGAAATTACGCAAGATGGCGATGGCCCCACCAAAATTACATCCAAAACAGAGAGAGCTATAAGGCAGCAAGCATTAAATAATATTTTTGGAAATTTACAAAAAACAGGAAAGGGAAATCACAAAACAAAAGCCTTAGGTCAAGGGGATGAAAAAACTGGAGAGTTTAAGGAATTTATATTCGGAGACAATATTGAGAATATTTCACTTACAGAAAGCATAAAGAATGCACAAATAAATCATGGCATTGAAGATTTTAATTTGACCGAAAATGATTTGGTAGTAGAAGATACAGAACAAAAATCTCAAATGAGTACGGTACTCATGATTGACATTAGCCATAGTATGATATTATATGGTGAAGATCGTATTACTCCTGCTAAAAAAGTGGCTATGGCATTTGCCGAACTCATTACCACACGTTACCCAAAAGATACTATTGATATATTAGTATTTGGTGATGACGCATGGACCATTACCATTCAGGAACTACCCTATTTAAAAGTAGGCCCCTATCATACCAACACAGTTGCAGGATTACAATTGGCCATGGATATTTTAAGACGAAAAAGAAATACGAACAAGCAAATATTCATGATCACGGACGGCAAACCAAGTTGTATAAAGGAAGCTGATGGTACGTATTATATGAATAGCAATGGACTAGATCAATACATTGTTGAGAAATGCTATAATCAAGCAAAAATTGCACGAAAATTACATATCCCCATTACCACTTTCATGATTGCGCATGACCCTTATTTACAAAGGTTTGTGAATGAATTTACTGAAGCTAACCAGGGCAAAGCTTTTTATACAGGATTGAAGGGATTAGGGGAAATGATTTTTGAAGATTACGAAACCAACAGAAAAAAGAAACTTAAATAAGTTAAAAACAACGATTAGATTAGAATAAATTAAATAATTAGAATAATAGAATGTATATGAATATCGATAAAATAAAAACCTTAGGCGATTTAAAAAAGCAAGGCTATCAAAGCAAAAGTATAAAAGATGAATTAAGAGATAATTTGATTCAAAAAATGAAAGAGGGAATCCCTGCTTTTGAAGGTATACATGGATTTGAAGATACCGTCATTCCTGAAATAGAAAGAGCGATATTGTCAAAGCATAATATGAATTTATTAGGATTAAGAGGACAAGCCAAAACCAAACTGGCTCGCCTTATGATTCAATTATTAGATGAGCATATCCCATTTGTTGCAGGTTCAGAAATAAATGACGATCCCTTACATCCTATTTCAAGATTTGCAAAAGACTTAATAAAAGAAAAAGGAGATGCCACTCCAATTGAATGGCTACACAGAAATGATCGTTTCTTTGAAAAATTAGCTACACCCGATGTAACTATTGCAGATATTATTGGAGATGTAGATCCTATCAAAGCTGCTAACTTAAAATTATCTTATTCTGACGAACGAGTAATCCATTTTGGAATGATTCCTAGAGCCAATAGATGCTTATTTGTGATCAATGAATTGCCCGATTTACAAGCTAGAATTCAAGTGGCACTTTTTAATATATTACAAGAAGGCGATATACAAATAAGAGGATTTAAATTAAGAATGAACTTAGATATTCAATTTATTTTTACTGCCAACCCAGAGGATTATACCAATAGAGGAAGTATTGTTACTCCACTAAAGGATAGAATTGGATCTCAAATTTTAACCCACTATCCTAAAAATATTGCAGTTGCCAAAAAAATTACAGAACAAGAGGCTAAAATAAATCCTACGCAAGCAGGAATTGTTTATGTACCCTCAATCGCTAAAGATATTATTGAACAAATTAGTTTTGAAGCACGTGACAGTGAATTTATAGATGCTAAAAGTGGAGTGAGTGCTAGGATGACCATTAGTGCTATGGAGAATTTGATTAGTACTGCAGAACGCAGAGCTTTAAAAAATGGATTAGTAAAAACATCGGTTCGTTTATCCGATTTTATGGGAATTATACCGGCTATTACAGGAAAAATTGAACTAGTATATGAAGGCGAACAAGAAGGAGCCGAAAATATAGCTATTCATTTAATTGAAAAAGCCATCAATACTCTATTTAAATTTCAGTTTCCAAAAATAACTAAGTTAGAAAAGCAAAATGAAAGAAATGCGTATTCTGATTTATTAGATTGGTTTATAGCCGAAGGTGGCATTGAACTTTACGAAGACTTTGACGACAAACAATACATGAAAATTTTAGATGAAGTAAAACCTTTGGATGCTCTACTTAAAAAATACGCATCAGATACAACAAAGCAAGACACCTATTTCATGAAGGAATTTATCTTATGGGCTTTAGTAGAAAATAAAAAGCTGAACAAAGAAAAATTAACCCAAGGATTTTCCTTTAAGGATATCTTAGGGAGTTTGATAAATAAGATGTAGAAAATCTCATTTATTTAAACCAAGTTGATTATTAAATCTTCAATTGACGTTACCCTTCGCCACTACCAACAATCTTACTTGTACTTCTGTATAAATAGTTTTCGTAAATATGTCGTCTTGCAAAACGATCAGGTGTATCAGAGTTCACTAACTTAACATAGATAGCTTTAGGAACACCATAGTATTCATATTCATTACCATCTGAAAAAACAACACGTAAAATTTCTGATTTAAATTCAAAATCATCAATACTAGCTTCCGATATGGTGGCATTATACTCAGTAATAGTTGCGGCATGTGTTTCAGGATGAACACTGACTAAAAAATGATAAGAAGCAATTAACTTAGTTGATTTCTCTTCGGCCATCTTTTTAGACTCTTCGCTCTCCTGAAATTTATCAGGATGCCATTCCATCATTATCTTACGATACACTTTTTTCAAGTCACCTAAAGTAGCTTTATTATCTACGCCTAAAATAGCCCTATGTCTGTCAATTCGCTTCATTATTAATATAATTATACGGCGCGAAAGTACAACAAACTAAGTAATTTAAACGAATAAGCCCTCTCAGTATTACCTGAAAGGGCTTATCTTATTTTATGAACAATATGGATCCAATGAAGGCTCCATAAAGTTTATTTCACTTCTTCAAACTGAGCATCTTCAACAGTATCGTTGCTAGCTCCCCCATTGGGTTGTCCACCCCCTTGATCACCCCCTTGCGCTTCTGGTCCAGCAGCACCTTCCGCTTGAGCTTTGTAAATTTCTTCGCTAGCAGCAGTCCAAGCAGTATTCATCGCTTCTAAAGCTTTATCTACTTGAGCAATGTCTTGAGACTTATGTGCTTCTTTTAAATTATTTAAAGCTGTTTCAATAGGCGCTTTTTTATCAGCAGAAATTTTATCTCCAAACTCTTTTAATTGTTTTTCTGTTTGGAAAATCAAACTATCCGCTTGGTTTAATTTTTCTACTTTCTCTTTTTCAATTTTATCAGTAGCTTCATTGGCTTTTGCTTCGGCTTTCATTTTTTCAATTTCTTCCTTAGACAAACCACTACCCGCTTCAATTCTAATTTTTTGTTCTTTACCAGTTCCTTTGTCTTTCGCGCTTACGTTTAAGATACCGTTCGCATCAATATCAAAAGTAACTTCAATTTGAGGTACCCCTCTTGGAGCTGGCGGAATGCCATCCAAATTAAACATACCCAAACTCTTATTTTGATTCGCCATAGGACGTTCCCCTTGTAATACATGAATTTGTACACCAGGTTGATTGTCGCTAGCAGTAGAATATACTTCCATCTTTTTAGTAGGAATGGTTGTGTTAGAAGTAATCATCGTAGTCATTATTCCACCCATGGTTTCAATACCTAAGTTTAATGGAGTCACATCTAATAATAATACATCTTTTACATCCCCAGTTAAAACGGCACCTTGAATACCTGCACCAATTGCTACCACTTCATCTGGATTCACTGAACGGTTAGGCTTTTTACCAAAGAATTTTTCTACTATTTCTTGTACTTTAGGAATTCTAGAAGATCCCCCTACTAATATTACTTCATCAATTTGTGAAGTAGAATATCCAGCATCTTTTAATGCGGCTTCGCAAGGTTTTAAACAACGAGCAAATAAATTATCTGCTAAAGATTCAAATTTAGCACGTGTTAATTTTAACACTAAGTGCTTTGGAACGCCGTCAACAGCAGTGATATAAGGTAAGTTGATTTCAGTTTCAGAAGAAGAACTCAGTTCTACTTTTGCTTTTTCAGCCGCTTCTTTTAAACGTTGTAAAGCCATAGGATCTTTTCTTAAATCAATAGCTTCTTGTTTTTTAAATTCATCCGCTAAATAATCCATAATCACTTTATCAAAATCATCTCCTCCTAAATGCGTATCTCCATTAGTAGATTTCACTTCAAATACACCATCTCCTAAATCCAAGATAGAAATATCAAAAGTTCCACCTCCTAAGTCAAATACTGCAATTTTTTGTTCTATATTTTTTTTATCTAAGCCATAAGCTAAAGCTGCTGCAGTAGGTTCGTTCACAATACGACGAACATTTAAGCCAGCAATTTCACCCGCTTCTTTAGTAGCCTGACGTTGAGCATCATTAAAATAAGCAGGAACGGTAATCACCGCTTCTGTTACTTCTGTTCCTAAATAATCTTCTGCTGTTTTTTTCATCTTTTGCAAAATCATAGCAGAAATTTCTTGAGGCGTATACATACGATCATCGATAGATACTCGTACCGTATCATTTTCACCTTGCACTACTTTATAACTTGCTAAACTTAATTCACTTCCCACTTCATTAAAACGACGACCCATAAAACGTTTCACACTTGAAATTGTGTTTTGAGGATTGGTAATAGCTTGACGTTTAGCAGGATCTCCTACTTTACGTTCTCCATTTTTTAAAAATGCTACTACCGAAGGGGTGGTTCTGCGCCCTTCATCATTAGCGATCACCACTGGTTCGCCACCTTCCATAACTGATACACAACTATTTGTGGTACCTAAGTCGATTCCTATTATTTTTGCCATAACGATTGATTTTCAATGTTTAATTACTCTATTATTGGCAATCATTATGCCATAAGCCTTAAGGTGCAATTTTGTCATAAATAGCCTTGAATTGGCCATAATAAGGCTCTGAATTGTCATAAAACTCCGATAAAAATGTAGAAAAGGCAGAAAATTAAGCCTCAGAAGCCCCTTTGAAAGTAAAGTTTTTTTGACTAGTATAGCTAAAAATGACCACGAAAAAGGTGGTTACAATTTTAGCAAGCGTGGGGTACCAGCCTAAATAATCCACGAAAAATTTAAGAAATATATAGTTTAATATAACGCAACCAAAAACTACAAAAAAGTATTTCATTAACTGAGTACGTTTAGCCACGCTGGTTTCCTGGAAAACCACATATCTACTTAAATAAAAACCTAAGGGAAAAGTGATACAAAAGCTAATTATAAATGAAGCTATATGGGGACTTACTGTGAGCCACCCTATGTGAATAATGGCCTTGTGTAATATGAAATTATAAGAAACGAAAAACAATAAAATATCTAACACCGTATTAGCACCTCCACAAGCTGCATAACGGAAGGTTTGCAGGGTCATCACTTTCTTAAATAATGGATAGAACCATTCAATAACATCTAGGATGATTTTTCGTATTATTTCATGTAGTTTCAACATCGATGCTCAAAGGTAATCTTAATTAATTACTTTTGCAGAAGGCAACACTATTTTATGAATTTGATAACGAATTTAAAAGAGACCACTTCAAAATGCTTACATACTTTGTATGGGGTTCACATAGCTCCCGAACAAGTATTAGTAAATGCGACTAAACCCGAATTTGAAGGAGATTATACGATTGTGCTATTTGCCTTTGTAAAACAATTAGGTAAAAGTCCCGAAGTATTAGGCAATGAATTAGGAGCCGCAATGTTAGCTCAAGCACCTCATTTGATAAGTCAATTTAATATTGTCAAAGGATTTTTAAATTTTACAATTCAAGATGCTTTTTGGTTAGATTTTATTCATACAACTGATTCGAAAAATTTACTCCCTTCTACGCTTACTCCTCGCAAAGTGATGGTAGAATATTCCTCCCCTAATACCAACAAGCCTTTACACTTAGGCCATTTAAGAAATAACTTTTTAGGATGGAGTATTGCCGAAATATTAAAACTACAAGGCAATGATGTCGTAAAAACCTGTATCGTGAATGATCGTGGAATTCATATTTGTAAAAGCATGATTGCATGGCAGTTATTTGCGAACGGAGCAATACCTCAGGATACGAATCAAAAAGGAGACCATTTTGTAGGTGATTATTATGTCAAATTCAATGACGCATATAAAGCAGAAGTAGAAGAATTAATAGCCAAGGGAATGTCAAAAGATGACGCTGAAAAAGAAGCCCCTATTCAAAAAGCAGCGCAGGCCTTATTATTAAAATGGGAACAAGGGGATGCTCAAACCATGGATCTCTGGAAAAAAATGAATGAGTGGGTATATGCTGGATTTGACGTGACTTATCAAAAAATAGGATCCGATTTCTTTAAAACTTATTACGAAAGCAATACTTATTTATTAGGTAAAGAATTAGTAGATCAAGGTTTAGCTAAAAAGGTTTTTTACCAAAAAGAAGACAGTTCGGTTTGGATCGATTTAACCCTAGATGGATTAGATGAAAAAATTGTAAGACGTAAGGATGGCACATCGGTATATATTACTCAGGATATTGGCTTAGCAGAATTAAAACAGAAAGAATTTAATACAGATGCTAGTATTTATGTAGTGGGTGATGAACAAAATTATCATTTTAAAGTACTCAAATTAATTTGTCAAAAACTACAGCTTCCTGCCTCCGATGGTATTTATCATTTAAGTTATGGCATGGTGGAACTACCTACAGGTAAAATGAAAAGCAGAGAAGGCACTGTGGTAGATGCCGATGATTTAGTAGATGCTATGATTCAAATTGCAAAAGAAAAAACGGAGTCCTTAGGTAAGGTAAGCGAATTTGATGAAGCTCAATTGTTAGAACTATATAACACCATTGGTTTAGGTGCTTTAAAATTCTTCTTACTAAGAGTAGATCCTAAAAAGAAAATGATTTTTAATCCTGAAGAAAGTATTGACTTTCATGGATTCACCGGCCCTTTTATTCAATACACCCATGCACGTATTAAAAGTATCTTGAAAAAGACAGGAACCAACAACGTTCAAACTACTGGTACCTTATTGCCGCTTGAAAAACAATTGGCTATTGAATTATCTACTTTCCCTGCAGTAATCAATGAAGCAGCCGATACATTAGACCCTTCTAAAGTAGCCATCTATACTTTTAACTTGGCTAAATTATTCAATACTTTTTACGCTGAATTATCCATTGCCAATGCAGAATCGGAAGAGAAAAAGAATTTGCGTATTCAATTAGGCATATTGACAGCTGCTACCTTACACAAAGGCATGCAAGCTTTAGGAATTGCAGTTCCAGAAAGAATGTAAGACTTCAAATAAATCAGCAATCTAATTTTAAAAAAATCTAGAAATTACTTTGATTAACTTCTTTTTTGTTTAGAATTCACGTACATCTCTGGTGTTTCTTCTTCAAAACCCCACTGTTCTAACAAAGCATTCATTTGCGCAGGAGGCAATGTGGCTTGATCATAATGACCTGCATTCATTTTTTGACGCATGGCTTCATAAATACTCACTGCACACGCTACCGATATGTTTAAACTTTGAATGATTCCCATTTGAGGGATCACAAAATTCCCATCTGCTAAAGCTCTAAATTCATCTGTCACCCCTGCATGTTCATTGCCAAATACCAATGCCACCGATTGGGTGAAATTAATATCATGCAAACTCACGGCATCACTTGATAAATGTGTTGTCAAAATAGTGTTGAAATTTTTTCTGAGTGCTGTAACGCAATTCTCTAAATGATCGAATTCATGAATCGTCAGCCATTTTAAAGCACTACTACTACTTCGATAACCCCATTTTTTATGTCGGGGGATTTTAGTCGTTAAAACATATACATCCTGAATACCCACTGCATCACAGGTACGCAAGACAGCAGATACATTATGAGGATCATCTACATTCTCTAATACCACCGTCAAGTTAGCCTGACGTTTACGCAACACTTTTATTAATTTTTCGCTTCTTTCTGGCGTCATTGTGATTACTTTTTAAAAGGAGGTCGATATTGCACTCCTAACCCTGGAGCAATTAAAGGTTGTATCTGTCCTTTGTTTTGCTGAAATTCAAAATCTAATCCTACCCCATTTAATTCAGTCATTAATAAAGGGCCATCCATATCTACATAATCTAATTGCGGTAAAAATTGAGCAATGGCTGCTGATCCAATCACACTCTCATTCATACTTCCCATCATCACTTCTAATCCTAAGGTTCTGGCTTCTTTAATCATTCTTAAGGCAGGTGTTAAACCACTGCATTTGGTTAATTTAATATTGATGCCATGAAAATGTTCAGCACATATAGCCACATCTTTTTCAAATACGCAGGACTCATCAGCAAACAAAGGCAACACCGACGCTTGTTTTAATATTTTCATTCCTTCCCAATTGTCTTTCGCTAAAGGTTGTTCTACCAATTCTACACCTAACTCAGCCAATGCTGGAATTTTTTGTACTGCTTCTTCGGTAGTCCATCCTGCATTTGCATCTACCCTTATAGGATGTGTGGTATGTTTTCTTAATTCGGCAATCATTTCAATATCATAGTCCGTCCCTACTTTTACTTTATAAATAGGCCATGGATGTGCTTCCATTTTCTGTACCATTTTTTCAATGGGGTCAATTCCTAAAGTATAATCACAAATAGGAACCTGATTCACTTTCCAAGTTGTTTGCCACATCTCATGTAAGGATTGCTTTTTCATTTGTCCAAACAAATCCCATCCTGCCATATCTAAGGCACAAACTAAAAATGGATCTTGTGGAAATAAATGGTGTAAGAAATGCCAAAAACGTTCGGGATCTATCAAAGCAAATTTCTCAATCAGCTTTCTGTTTTTTTCGAGCTGCTCCATCATGTGCGCTACTGTTACTTGATAGTAAACAATAGCTGGCGCTTCTCCAAAGCCTGCCCAATTGCCTAAGGACAAGCGAACTATTAAACTTGACTGATGTGTTTTGGTTCGTCCATTGGAAATCGTGAATGGATATTCAAAAGGTAATTGCTGTTCCCAAAAATCTAATTGCACAAAATATATTTTTGCTAAGATACAAAACCCCCTCCTTAAAAACTAGTATTTAAAACCTAGCGCCCGCTAGCTTTAATGGTATGAAACCATTCTTGATTGAAGTTCTTTTCTTGCAGTAAATTTTCCAAGGTAAGATGCATCCTATATCTCCAATAATGTTTAGGATTGGCAGGAATATTAATTTGTTCTTCTTTAGGGTTTACTCTTCTTAAAGCGTCGTCCACGCCTAAATAATCTTGCAACTGGAAGATAGCCCAAATAGCAGGCGAATATAAATGTTGCGCTAAAATGGCTTTATTAATCCAACCTTCACAAAAAATAGGCGCTTCTCCCAATTGTCCAATTTCATCATTATAAAAATGTTGCGTTTTAAATCGGTCTTCCTCCCACCAACCTCTAATAGTACTTGTATCATGTGAACTTGGAGTCACTACACTTAAATAAGGGGCATCATTTGGATGACTAAAAGTGGTATTAGAAGCTTTAGGCATTCTTTGTACTTCTAAACTTAACATCCCTAATTGATGCATGACATGAGGAACACAAGCAGGCACTAATCCTAAATCCTCTCCGCAAATCAACATGTTCGTGGACTTTTTAAGCATCGGTAATTTATTCAATGCTTCTTTTTCCCAAGCTTGATCCTGACGAATAAAAAAGTAATGATTGTATAGCTCGTTTAAAACTTGTTTGGTTTTTTCATCTAAGTGTTGAAAAGAGGAAGTAGCTCCTATATTAAATCTAAAATGAAAAGTTTGTGCTTTTTCCCCATCAAACAAAATAACATTACTGATTAAATTATATAAGCCATTTTTAATTTTTGCATGCCATTCATCTTCTGGCAAAGTTTCAAAATGACTTTCCACCAATCTTTGATTTTCAAAAGCGGGCAATAATTCATAATGGCCGTCTCCTATAAATTTTAAATAATGTTGTTTGACATAATCATTATCGTATCCAAATTCTTTCAATAAAACGGTTTCATTGATATATGGCTTTGTAAATCGATAATGATCCAACGAAATCCCTTTACTATTTATTTCCTGTAAAGTCACTGGTATTGCTGGAACAAAACGGCCCATGATTCCTTCTACCTGATTCATTGGGATACTCCAAATACGGAAGAAACCTAAAATATGATCTATTCTAAAAGCATCAAAGTAAAAACTCATTTGCTCAAAACGCAATTTCCACCAATTGTAATCATTGCTCGCCATGGTATTCCAGTTGTAAGTAGGGAAACCCCAATTTTGCCCTTTGACCGCAAAATCATCTGGAGGCGCACCTGCCTGCATATCCATGTGAAATAAATTAGGATGTTGCCAAGCATCTGCTCCATAACGATACACGCCAATAGGAATGTCTCCTTTCACAACCACTCCATGCTGATGCGCATATTGAGTTGAAGCACTTAATTGTAAATGCAAATGATATTGAACAAAATAATAAAACGCAATATCATGGTAAGTTTTGGCAAAAGGATCTGTTAATGCGTCTATTTCCTTTTGAACAAACTTAGCATGAGACGGCCAGGTATTAAAATCAACCGAACCATGTAAATCTCTTAAATAAGAAAATGCACTATAAGAAATTAACCAATGCGCATTATTTTGAAAAAATATTTTAAATTCAATGGATTCTAAATCCTTTTTTCCATTCTTAGCATACAACAATCTTAATACCTCCCACTTTAATTGCATCACTGCTTCGTAATCAATTTCGGTAAGTGCATTTAAAGCATCGATTTGTTTTTGAAAAGGCGTTAACAATTTCTCTTGTCCTTTTTGAATGACATCTTGCAAATGAATAAACATAGGATGTAATGCGAATGCAGATATAGCAGCATAAGGATAAGAATCTTTCCAAGTATGTGTAGCTGTGGTATCGTTTAAGGGCAATAATTGAATCAATTTCAATCCCACTTTTTTAGCCCAATCCACCAAATATTTTAAATCAGCAAACTCTCCTACTCCGGCACCATGTGAGGATCGTAAAGAAAATACAGGTATTGCTACCCCAGCCCCTTTCCAATGGGTGTTGCTTAATTGTGCAAAGCCATCATTCACAATAACGAGTTTATCTTTTTGAACACTTTCGTACAACACTCTATTGTTTCCATTTTCAAAATCAATAAAAGTATTTTTTTCTGCATCAAACACACCAAACTTATATACAAAAGGGAAAGTACATTTATTTAAATCTAAACTTATTTCATAATAAGGTGCATCCGAAATTTTAGTCAACAATAAAGGTTTCTTTACACCCCACTTACCTAATAAAGGAGCTTCCCCCACCATGCAAAGTGTTTGTTGTGGTTCTAGTAAAGGTGCTTTAACTCTAAAAATATGGGTCGTATTAGACTCAATCCCGTTAGAAGGTTTTTGTTGATGTGGCTGAGGTAGTAAAACATTGATAAAGGGCTCTGAATAAAAAACATTTTCGGTATAGCCTGTAAAATTCCATGCATCTAAAATGACTAAGTCAGTAGATTGAACTCGTAAAGGATGAAACACTTTGTCCTTCCCCCAATCAAACACTTTTGTACCATCTGGATTTAAGATAAAATAATGATACGTGATTTTATCCTGCGTAATAGGTTCTGTTATATCTAAATGTAATACCCAATAAGAATCATTTAAGTAAACTAAAGGAATCGCTTTATCAATTTGATTATTACCTAATATTGGATGATCCCCATATATAAATAAGGTCTGACCATAAGTGGTTTGATATTTTAATTGAAAGCTGACTTTTTGGAGGGGTGCTTTTTTGTCAATCTTCTTCTTCAATACGGACTTATTTGGTTCAACAGTCTGCATATCCATCTTTTTTGCAATACAATCGTTAATTATTAAATTTCAACAAGTGGACCTAAAGTTAAATAAATAGTGTGTAAAAAGAACACATTAATATAAAAACTTCCATTATTTTGGATAAGTGAGTTAGTAAATTTGTATATTGCTTATTATCAATAGTTTAGATATTAATTATAGGCTCATTTTCAACTTATTATGGACAAAGTAGTGATATATACAGATGGGTCTTCCCGAGGAAACCCTGGCCCTGGTGGTTATGGTGCACTACTTATGTGGGGTGGCAAAGCGAAGGAAATATCCGAAGGATTTAGAAAAACAACTAATAATAGAATGGAATTATTGGCCGTTATAAAGGCATTGCATACACTCAAAAAAAATGATTTTCCCATACACATCTATACAGATAGTAAATATGTAGTGGAATCTGTTGAAAAAAAATGGTTAGATAATTGGATAAAAACTAATTTCAAAGGCGGAAAAAAGAATAAGGATTTATGGATGCAATACCATGAAATAGCAAAAAAATTCAAAATTCATTTTCATTGGGTAAAAGGTCATGCCGACAATCCATATAATAATAGGTGTGATGAATTAGCAACCCTTGCAGCAGACAATGGCCCCTGGCAAATGGATGCCGAATATGAAGCAATACAATAAAGTGAACGCTGAAATAGAATAATGAAGAACTAGATTCTTTCCTTACTAGATATTTTTTATACTAGAGACTTTTATATACTAGATACTCTTGAAATTTGGAACCATTAAACGGAAGCTTCCAAATAACACTCCTCCAAATACTAAAGTTCCTGCCACACTATAGGGATAGAATGGTAAACCATCTACCATAGTTTGAACTAAACCTGTCAAGTTAAGTGCATGATGATAACCACCACCAGAAGACCAAACTAAAAAGTTAGAAACTAAAAAGTAAACAGTAGGTGCTGCTAAAAATCCAACAATATATTTAGATAATTTATTGGATTGTAAACCAAATCCAAACACAGCAGTTCCTGCAATTAAAATATAATTTAATAATTGGCCTTCATAAAAACCTTGCATGTTAGTTAAGTGAAATTGAAATAACACCTGATATAATACATCCGAAATAAACATCGATATTAAAGGAAGTAAAAATGCATATTGTTTTTTATTCGCAAATAAAGAACCTCCAAATAATGCAATTGCAATTTGTGGTGCAAATCCATAAGGTCTTCCAGGTAACACACGATATAAAGCACTAGTTGCAATCATGATGACTAAGGCTACTATTATTTGTTTGTTCAATTTCATTGTATATTCTTTTCGATCGAGTTGATGATGGATTACTTATTTAAACATTCAAATAAGTTTTTCAAAAATAAGGATTCAAAGCTATATTTTTCAATAATGATTTTCCTCAAATGTGAATAACCTTAGGGAACATAGGATTTAAATGCCAAAACCTCTTCCTGAGCCAAAAGAGTAATGGTTTGTCCAGCCAATACCATGGCTACTTCCCCGGCTTTTAGTATCAAGTTATCGATGCTCAAAACTCCCTTCATAACCAATACCATTTCTAAGGAATGGCTAGACATTGTATAAGATTGGCCTGCCTTCAAGGCAATTTTGGTTAAACCAAAATCAGGAACCAGACAGGGGTAATGCATTTCTATTTCGTTCAAAGCCTCCCCTTTTAAAATAGTAGGATAAGTGGGGACAAAATGAACATGCTCTAATAATTCTGTAATATCAATATGCTTGGGTGTTAACCCTCCTCTTAACACATTGTCACTATTTGCCATCAACTCAATATTCTGTCCTTCTAAATAAGCATGTAACAACCCCGCTCCTTGAAAAACACCTTCATTAGGTTGCACCTGAAGGATGTTTAAAATATAAATTGAAAAAATACCTTTATCTATATTCTTTTCAGGAACCACTCCCCTATAATACTTATTGGCCCAATAATGTGGATGTGATTTATTGACCGCTCCATTTTTTACCGAAGTCACAGCATCTTTCATAAGAGGTTTCAAAATTCTGTCTGAGTCTTCATTCGACAATTGCATAAAAAACTGGTACAAGCCTTGATAATCTCCCCCCTTAAAATGATGGATCAAAGGATGGAAGTAATTATATTCTTGAAGTCTTGCTTCTAATAATTCAGGTGCTAAAAAACCATGAAGTAACCAAAACTCACTTAAAGCCACCATCACTTCTGGTTTATGATTTTGATCTTTATAATTTCGATGAGCGGCATTTAATTCAACCCCTAAAGCTTCTTCTTTAGCAAATCCGATCACTGCATTTTCCTTACTAGGATGCACTTGAATGCTCAACATTTTTGACACATCCAATATTTTATACAAATAAGGCAGATTTGAAAATTGTATTACCACCTCCTTTCCTAATAATTCAGTAGGATGTTGTTGAATAAAATCAATGATAGAAACATTCCCTAATTCTGTTTCAATTATGGAAGGTGCCGAAACATGTGCACCCATCCAATACTCCGCAAAAGGTTTTTTATCAGGATTGGGTAATGACATCAATTTTGGTATGAATTCACTACCACCCCAGTCATAATGCCTATGTTTTCCCTGTAATTTATACGCTCTTTGCATATGCGTTGTTCTCTTACTTTTAAAAATAAAAAGACGATGAATTACAAAGATACTGGGTTTTTTGGCGAAAATATGGCTGCCGATTATTTGCTTTTAAATGGATACGAAATCTTATTTAGAAACTGGCGTTACAAACATTTAGAAATTGATATTATTGCAAGCAAAAACGGAATGCTGCATATTGTTGAAGTGAAAACGAGAAGCTCCATCACCTTTGGTTACCCTGAACAAAGTATACAAGCCCCTAAGATGCAATTTTTGAAGAATGCAGGGGCTATTTTTCAATATCAACATCCCCAATGGAAATACCTGCAATTTGATGTAATATCCATATTTCTTAACACGCAAAACGAATGGGATTTACTGTTGTTACAGGATGTATACTTTTAATTTTCTGAAACCCTTTAATTTCGTTAAATTGTTAGGTCATAGCGACTGTTGCTTATTAAAATTTAACTTATGAGTCAGATTCATGCAAAAAATGCTTTAATCACTGGTGGCGCTTCTGGTATTGGAAAAGGGATGGGGCTTCAATTACTTAAAAAAGGTCTTCATACTTTAGTGATTTGGGATATTAACGAAAGTTTAATGCAAACCACTGCACAAGAATTTATAGAAGCGGGCTATAGAGTCAAAATTTATAAAGTAGATGTGATGAATACCCATCAAGTTATTCAAACAGCCGAAAAAGTAAAACTAGACGTAGGTAAAATAGATATCTTAATTAATAATGCAGGTATTATTGTTGGTAAACTTTTTATGGATCACACCCATGATGAAATAGATAAAACCATGGGCATCAATAGTAGTGCCTTGATGCATATCACGAAAGAATTTTTAGGAGAAATGATTCAAAATCGTCAAGGACATATTGTGAATATTGCTTCCGCAGCAGGAATGGTGAGTAATCCCAAAATGAGTGTATATGCTGCTAGTAAATTTAGTGTAGTGGGCTGGAGTGAGTCTTTAAGACTTGAAATGGAAGAGACTCATTCTCAAGTAAAGATAACAACAGTGACCCCTTTTTATATTAGCACTGGAATGTTTGAAGGTGTTAAAAGTTCCATCATACCCATTGTAAAACCGCATGTTGCAGTTCGAAAAATTATATACGGCATTGAACATGACAAACTATATGTTCGCATGCCGGGTATTGTTTATTGGATATACTTGGTGAAAGGATTGTTACCTGTAAGATGGTTTGATACCATTGTAGGTAAATGGTTTGGCATGCATAAAAGCATGGATGAATTTAAAGGAAGATATTAGTTTGTAATTTCGAATCAGAAGAAATTAGTTATGCTCAGCCCAAGCTTGCATTTTCTCTACCATTTTATAAGTTGCAGGACATAAATCTACATTTTGCTTGTGCACATGCATATATTCTGTCATCTTGCGTTTCGCTAAATGAGGAAAGCCTGAACAATCAGCAGGTCTAACTTCATAAATAGAACACATATTGGTTTTTAAATTTAAAAACTGACAAGGCTGTAATCGATTCATCCAGTCTTTATCTTTTTTATCATACACCAACCATTCTTTCTTAAAGGCAGCTGGAGTGGTATTTAAATGTGCCGAGATTCTTTTAATATCTGTATTGGTAAAAGTAGGTGTCATTGTTTTACAACAATTAGCACAGGTCAAACAATCAATTTCCTGAAATACTTCTACATTAATTTTTTGTGCAGCAGCATCTAATCCCTTTGGATTTTTATTCCCTAATCTTGTTAAAAAACTTCTGAATTGTTTTGCGTTACGACTTGCTTTCTGCTTAAATGACCTTAAATTTACTTTCATATAATGTTTAAATCTGACGCGAAATAAAATCATTATAGCTTAACTATCAAATCTTTTATATCAGCAACATGCATTGGGCCGTTTACAAAAAAGGATTTAAGGCATTTTTGCAACTCGAAAAATCATTAAGTGATCATTCGGTAGAAGCTTACTTAAGAGACATTGATAAACTTTCAGCCTACTTAGTGACCCATGATATCGCTCTTGCTCCCGAAGAAGTGACGCTAGACCATTTGCAAAGTTTTATTCAATATATTGGTGCATTAGATATGGCCCCCACTTCTCAAGCAAGAATCATTTCTGGTATAAAATCTTTTTTTAAATATTGTGTATTAGAGCAAATATGCTCCCACAACCCTACTACTCTTTTGCCCTCTCCCAAAACAAGACGCAAACTGCCCGATGTTCTCAGTTTTGAAGAAATTGAAACTTTAATAGGTCATATTGACTTAAGTAAACCCGAAGGCGGTCGTAATAAAGCCATTTTGGAAACCATGTACAGTTCGGGATTAAGAGTCACCGAAGCTATCACTTTGAAAATCTCTTGCTTGTACTTAGATATTGGCTATATCAGAGTCATTGGGAAAGGCGACAAAGAACGCTTAGTTCCAATTGGTTCCGATGCCATAAAATATATTAAAATTTATAAGGATACCATTAGAGTGCATCAAACTCCAGCCAAGGATTGCGAGGATATCCTATTCCTAAATAATAGAGGGAAAGGATTGAGCCGAGTGATGATTTTTTATATTATTAAGGATTTGATTCAAAAGTCAGGTATTAAAAAGTCCATCTCCCCGCATAGCTTTCGACATTCTTTTGCCACTCATTTAGTAGAAGGCGGCGCTGATTTAAGAGCAGTTCAGGAAATGTTAGGCCATGAGAGTATCACCACCACCGAAATTTATACGCATTTAAATAGGGAATTTTTAAGAGACACGCTAGATCGTTTTCACCCTGCTTTTCAAAAAAAATAACCTTGTAATTCTCAAAAATCAAGTAGGTTTGTTGTCTAAAATAAATATAAGATGAAAAAAATACTTTTTGTTTTAATGACTGTATTAGGACTTTCTGCAACTGCACAAGTTAAAATGCCAGCTGCAAGCCCTACTCAAACTCTATCTCAAGATTTTGGTTTAGGAAAAATTGAAATCACTTATTCTCGCCCAGGCATTAAAGGACGTACTGTATTTGGGAATGGATCATTATTAGCTCCTTATGGTATTGTTTGGAGAACAGGTGCCAATGGTGCTACAAAAGTTACTTTTTCTGATGCTGTAACAATTGGCGGAAAAACTTTAGCAGCAGGTGATTATGCATTATTTACAATTCCTGGTGAAAAAGAATGGACTATTATATTTAATACCAATTCTAAAAGCTGGGGAAGTTTTGATTATAAAGAAGCAGAAGATGTGGTTCGTTTAAAAGTGGCTCCAGAAATGACAAGTAATTTTACCGAAACATTTTTGATAAGCGTGGGTAACATCACTCCCGAATCAGCGACGATTAATTTAAAATGGGGTAAAGTGTTAGTGAACATCCCTATTCAAACAGATGTTAAACCTACTATTCGCAAACAAATTGAAGCTTCTATTGCTGGTGCAAATGTCACTTCCAATACCTATTCTGCAGCAGCTAATTTTTTTTATGATTTAGATAAAGATTATGCAAAAGCACTTGCTAATGTGAATAAGGCCATTGAAGGAAATGCAAAAGCTTATTGGTTATTTTTATTAAAAGGAAAAGTTCAAAAAGAATTAGGCGATAAAAAAGGAGCAAAAGAAAGTGCTACTGTTTGTATCAAATTAGCAGAAGAAGGAAAAAATGCTGACTATGTAAGATCAGGAAACGAATTGATTAGCAGTTTGTAATTTACTTACCCATCTAACTGTAACAATAAAGGGGGCCCGAAAGGCCCCCTTTATTGTGTATTCTCCCGCTTACAAGAACAAGTTCTTGACGCGGTCGTCTCGGAGATGCTATTCATTACATTCACAGCACTCCAACCAATCACATCTCGATGCTGCTCATTTTATTCGCAGCATCTCTGAGTGGTTGCTTACCCAAAGCTACCCCAACCAATCAGTTTAGTGCTGTTCATTTCATTCACATCCCCCCAACCAATCACTACGTGATTAGTTTTCTTTTTGTTTATTCTCCCGCTTACAACAACAAGTTCTTGACGCGGTCGTCTAAACAAAAGCACCCCGAAATTTCGGGGTGGCTTTGTGCGGAAGAGGAGATTCGAACTCCCACGCCCAGTTATAGGCGCTACCACCTCAAGGTAGTGCGTCTACCAATTTCGCCACCTCCGCAGGGCCGCAAACCTACATAATTTTGTTGACCCTAATGCTATTTTTTGCATCTTTGTATGACCTGAAAGTATTCCTATGCCAAACTATACCGTATCCTGTCCTAAATGTCAACACAGCTTTGAACCCACAGATGCTATTCGTGAAGAAGTGGAAAAAGAATTGCGTGGTAAAATGACCGAATGGCAAAAAGAGCAAAAGATTAAAATAGAAACGGATATTTCTAATCAACTCAAAAAAGATTTAGGGGAAGAATACAATCATAAATTAAAATTGGCTCAAGAGAGTCAAGAAAATATGAGCAAGCAGGTTAAAGAATTTCAACAAAAAGAATTGGATTTTTTAAAACAAGTGCAAGCAATTCAAAACAAAGAAGCGGAATTAGAATTAGAACTGCAAAGAAAATTAAATAAAGAAAGGGAAAGTTTAAAAGCACAAATACAAAAGGAAGAAGCCGAAAGAGTTTCTCTAAAGGATCAAGAATATCAATTAAAAGTAAAAGAACTAGAAAAGCAATTAGAAGACCAACGTAAACTAGCCGATGAAATGAAGCGTAAGGCCGAGCAAGGCAGTATGCAAATGCAAGGAGAAGTGCAAGAATTATTATTAGAAGAACTATTAAAAGCGAGCTTCCCCTTTGATCAAATTTTGGAAGTGGGTAAAGGAGTACGCGGTGCAGACTGTATTCAATTAGTAAGAAATAGCACAGGACAAGAAGCAGGTAAAATAATATACGAAAGTAAACGCACTACTGCTTTTGCACAGGATTGGATTGAAAAGCTAAAAGCCGATATGCGCAGCCAAGGTGCAGATATTGCGATTATTGTGACTCAAACCTTTCCTAAGGATATGGATCGATTTGGTGAAAAAGATGGCGTGTACATTTGCTCTTTCCAAGAAGTAAAAAGTGTTGCCTTATTATTACGCAATGCTATTTTAAAAATATTTGAAACTAAAAAAAGCCAAGAAAACAAAGGCGATAAAATGAGTTTCTTGTATGATTATTTAACGGGCAATGAATTTGGTGAACAATGGAAAGCTGTAGGTGAAGGATTCAGACAAATGCGTCAAAGTATACAACGTGAAAGAGACGCTATGGAAAAATTATGGAAGTCCCGCGAAAAGCAATTAGAAAAAGTATTACTCAATGCGATGCATATTAAGGGATCCATTGAAGGGATAGCTGGAGCAGATGCTATTAATTTGAATTTACTAGAAGATGATACTACTTTAGGAATTGACGAATAATCTAACAAATATTGATACGAATATAATTTGCTAAAAGATATCTTGTAAACCTTATTCTTGAACCATCCTTTTAGAAAATATTTTTTTGGCTGGCTAGCAGTTACAACTTAAGACTCAAAACAAACAGTACATACAAAATTATCTTTGAAAAGATATTGCACTTGCACTTCACTCCTATTCCCTTGATGATTGATGTGCGCAGGCACTATCCCCTCTTTTTGCAATGCTCCTTCAGGAATTTTAAAATGTTGTGAAAAATCAATCCCATTTTTTTCATACTGCTTGTACATTGCCTCTTTCGCAGCCCAATAAAAACCCAATTGATTTAATTGAGCATCTTGAGATAAAGCTGACACTAAATTTTTCTCCTCTTCATGTAAAAACTTATGCGCCACTTTTGTGATACGATCATGTAATATTTCAATATCAATTCCAATAGGTTTTGTTTCACTAATAGCACATGCCGCAAAACCCTTGCAATGTGATAATGAAAAATGAAACCTTGCGCCTGGAATATAAGGCTTCCCGTTTTCTGCCACTTTAATAGTAGCCAGATCTATCTCTGGCATCATTAATGCCAATAACCATCTTACTGCCAAATGTTGAATTTTTCGCTCTTCATTTTGGATATCTACTATTAAATTCATTTCTTCTTCAAAATACGACAGAGGTTCTTCAATCCTCCAAATGGCATAATGGGTGGTCTCGTTAATATTTTGTTGATAAAAGAAAGGCATAAAAAAAAGCTTTGAGTTAGATTGCAGCGCATTAAAGCGAGTTATCTTTGTTGCACTAGCAAAACTAAACATAAATTAATTAAGATGATTTTATCAGACAAACGAATACTAGAAGAAATTGAAAAAGGTACTATCAAAATTACCCCTTACGATCGCAAGGATTTAGGAAGTAATAGCTATGATGTTCATTTAGGAAAATGGTTAGCCACTTATGATAATAATGTTTTAGATGCTAAAGCCCACAATACCATTACTTATTTTGAAATACCGGAAGATGGTTTTGTTTTAGAACCCACCGGATTTTATTTAGGAGTGACTTTAGAATATACCGAAACCCATGCGCATGTTCCTTTTTTAGAAGGCAAGTCTTCCACTGGTAGATTAGGAATTGATATTCACGCTACAGCGGGTAAAGGAGATGTAGGATTTTGTGGCTATTGGACTTTAGAAATTTCAGTAAAGCAACCTGTTAAAATTTACAAAGGAATGCCTATTGGTCAACTTATTTATTTTCCAGTGGATGGTGAAATTGAAGTGAGCTACAATAATAAAGCGAATGCTAAATACAGTGGGCAACCTGAAAAGCCTATTGAAAGTATGATGTGGAAGAATAAATTTTAGTGTGCAACTGGTTTCGCTAGCGCCCACAATAAAACATCATTATAACTTTCTATCCCTTTAGTTTGTTGATTCCAAATTAAAAACTGATCATATAATTTTTCAGTGCCTGGAATTCTTTCCCCCATTCTTTCTTGGAAGAAGGCCCTTATTTTTTTGCGATCCTCTATAACTAGAGGCGACAAAAGTTGTTTATTTCTGGCAGCTATTTTTTTCCATGCATCAAAGTCATTTCTTTTTGCAATGAGTGCTAATTGTGCTTGCTGACTATAGGTAAACATTTGCAGCAACATGGAATATTTAAGTAAAGGCTCCTGACTGGTTATTGCAACTTGATAAGCAATAAAATTAGCTTCCGATTCTGAGGCATAGCCAAGTTGATGCGCCATCTCATGACAAATTGTAAATGGCAGCGTAAAAAAGGGTAAATCATCTCGAATGATGGCTTCGGTCGTAAGCGGCTGGTAAAAAGCCAAATAGCCAACTTTATCCCCTAATCTTGGAAATGTAGCTCTTTTGATATTCGGATGTGTATACTCCAAAAAGGGGTAAGTAATAGCGGCTAAATTATAAGACTTTATCGCTCTACTAATCACACTGTCTAAAAGGGGACGACTCTGTTCATTGGGAGTCTGTGAATCCAAATTTGCTCTAATTTCATTCAGCTGACCTATGTATATCAGTGATAAACTATCCATTTGAGCCTCGGTATATTGACTAGGAACCTGTAACCCAAATTGGGATGCCGGACTATTTTTTTGATAGTTCAACCCCCAGACCAATTCAAATAAAACATACAAAATGGCAAATCGTCGACTCCAAGAATACAGTCCATTTTTCCAAAAAAAAGGCTGACTAATTTTAAATTTAATGTTCAATAACCATTGTATAGTATTGTATATCAATAGTATAATTAAAATAAAATAAACCCACTCTCCGATGACAAATGGGATAGCGCTTACCACCTCTCTAACCCCTTTTGTAATAGCTGCAAAGAATAAATGAGTGTACCAGTGGCTTACCCCATTAGGGTTTAATCCTCCTACATAAACTAAGATGGCCATACCCTGCCAAGCATATACATGGGTGAATTGGAGTATTTTAGAGGGGCTAAAAGGCATGTATTAATTTGTAGGGTAAAATTAGGATAAACTTTGTCTTTTCATTGTATTTTAGTAACTTTGCCGTCCCTTAAAGTACGGTTATGGGCCAAAACAGGGTTTACGAAATAGCATTTGTGGGTTTACAACCCGGTGAACATGAGTTCGAATATCGTATTGAGGATAAGTTCTTTACAGATTTTGGGCCTCAGGATTTTAGTAATTGCCAAACTACGGTGAAACTTCGTCTCGAAAAGAACGTAGGTTTTATGCAATTGCGTTTTGATGTGGATGGCACAGTGGACTCTCAATGTGATCGTTGCGGTAACCCCCTAACGATTCAATTGTGGGATGAATTCAATCTAATTGTAAAATTAGTGGACGACCCTGATGCGATGAACAGCAATGAAGAAGATCCGGACATCTACTACATTGACCGAAATGAAAGTCATTTGTCAGTAGCTACTTGGATTTATGAATTCATCAATTTGAGTAATCCTTTGCAAAAAATATGCAAGGAAAACGAAAATGGCGAATCTACCTGCAACCAAAAAGTATTGGATCAATTAAAAAAGTTTCAATCTAACCCCAACGAAATTCCAAATAAGAATATTTGGAAAGGATTAGATCAATTTAAAAACTTTGATGAGGAATCCTAAACAAGTAAAGAGTTAAAAAAAACAGACAACAACCATTCAAATAAAAAATTAAAACATAAGAGATGCCTAATCCTAAACGCAGACACTCACAACAACGTAGTGCAAAAAGAAGAACTCACTATGTAGCTCAAGAAGTTACCTTAAGCAAAGATGGTACTACTGGCGAAATCCATGTACGTCATCGTGCACATGTACAAGAAGGTAAATTGTACTACAAAGGAAAATTAGTATCTGAAAAAGCTCCTTTAAAAGCTTAATTTTAAAGTAAGCATGAATATCGGTGTAGATATGATGGGTGGTGATTTTGCACCATTGGAAGCTGTAAAAGGCGTTCAACAATATCTTACTCATTCATCGAATAATATATTTTGTATTGGTGACGAAGCACAGCTGAAAACTCTTTTTCAGCAACATGGTGTATCGTCACCATTTTTACATTTAGTGCATGCGTCCGAAGTCATCGGATATCATGAACATCCTACCAAAGCATTAAAAGAAAAACCGAATTCTTCCATCTCTATTGGTTTTCAATTACTACTCAACGGAGAAATTGATGCTTTTTTAAGCGCTGGAAATACAGGTGCGATGTTAGTGGGTGCCATGTTTAGTATCAAACCCATCAAAGGAGTATTAAGGCCCACCATTGCTTCTCTTTTACCTAAACTGGATGGCAAAACTGGAATTTTATTGGATGTTGGTTTAAATGCAGATTGCAAACCAGAACAACTCAATCAATTTGCTATTTTAGGCAACTTATATGCAAAGCATCTTCTACATATCCAAGAACCTACTGTTGCTTTATTAAATATGGGGGAAGAAGAAGGCAAAGGAAATATTTTAGCACAAGCCGCCTACCCTTTATTGAAAGAAAATAAAGACATTCATTTTATTGGCAACGTAGAAGGACGAGATATTTTCAATGACAAAGCTGACGTTATTGTTTGTGATGGATTTACTGGAAACATTGTATTAAAAACTGCAGAAGCCATGTATGATGCAGCAGCACATCAAAATTTAGGCAATGATTCTTTTTTTAGTAGATGCCATTTTGAAAATTATGGCGGCATTCCTGTTTTAGGTGTCAATAAACCTGTCATCATTGGTCATGGTATCAGTAACGCCAAAGCTTTTAAAAACATGATTTTATTTGCTGAGCAAATGATTGAATCTAAATTCTGTGATATCATCACTAGCAATTTCCAAAATCTGTAGATTTTACTAACATCTACTAGTTTTTCTGAATTTTATCTTATTTTCACTTCCATATCAACGCAATCAACATTATGTGGTTAAATAATATTTTAGAAACCATAGGAAACACGCCTATGATTCAACTACATAAAGTGACCGCAGACATCCCTGCAACGGTGTTAGCCAAAGTAGATTATTTTAACCCTGGGAATTCCATTAAAGATAGAATGGCTTTGAAGATGGTTGAAGTAGCTGAAGAAAAGGGTTTATTAAAACCAGGCGGTACTATCATAGAATGCACAAGTGGAAATACTGGTATGGGTTTAGCATTAGCTGCAATCGTAAAAGGGTATCAATGTATTTTTACGACCACTGATAAACAAAGCCAAGAAAAAATAGATATTTTAAAAGCAGTCGGCGCACAAGTTATTGTTTGTCCAACCAATGTAGCTCCCGAAGATCCAAAAAGTTATTATTCAGTAGCAAGAAAGTTAGCCGCTGAAATTCCTAACTCCTACTTCTTTAATCAGTATGATAATTTAGCAAATCGATTAGCACATTATGAATCAACAGGTCCTGAAATTTGGAATCAAACTGAAGGGAAAATAACTCATTTAGTATGTACCGCAGGAACAGGTGGGACGATTACAGGTACGGCTACTTATTTAAAAGAAAAAAATCCAAATATTAAAGTATGGGCGATTGATCCTGTCGGTTCTTTACTCACCCATTATTTTCAAACAGGCGAAGTTGACCATTCAAAAGTAAAACCATACATCGCAGAAGGATTTGGAGAGGACTTTGTTCCTGCCAATTATGATATGAGTGTGATTGATCATTTTGAACAAGTAGATGATAAAAGTGGCGCCTTAATGACCAGAAGAATAGCCAAAGAAGAAGGCTTATTTTGCGGCTACAGTGCCGGTAGTTGTTTACAAGGTTTAATACAATTAAAAGACCAACTACAACCTAGTGATATTGTCGTATGTATTTTCCATGATCATGGCAGTCGCTATGTGGGTAAGGTTTATAATGATGACTGGATGAAAAGCAAAGGTTTCTTATAATTTGCAACTATTTCATTTTCAATATTTTACAATTCGAAAACCGTGGATAAAAAGAGTCTTAATTGACTTTATCGCTAACACCCGTTTGGCGCTAAATTTGTATATTTGTTATTCAATAATTAAACTATGAGCAAGTACAGATCCGGTGTTTTATTTGGTAAAGAATTAGAAACTTTATACAATGATGCTAAAAATAATAATTTTGCGATACCAGCTGTAAATACTACAGGCACGGATACCATTAATGCTGCTATCGAAACTGCTGCTAAAGTGAACTCCCCTATTATTATTCAATTTTCAAATGGCGGTGCGCAATTTATTGCGGGTAAGGGAATGCCAAACGATAATTTACAAGCTAATATTCAAGGGGCTATTGCAGGAGCATTACATGTTCACCAAGTTGCCAAATTTTATAATGTGCCTGTTGTACTTCATACCGATCATGCTGCTAAAAAATGGTTACCATGGATCAGTGCTTTAATTGATGCAGGCGAACAATTCAATAAAGAAAAAGGACAACCTTTGTTTAGTTCTCATATGTTGGATTTATCTGAAGAACCATTAGAAGAAAACATACATACTTCTGTTGAATTTTATAAACGCATGGCTCCCTTGGGAATGAGTATTGAAATTGAATTAGGAGTGACAGGAGGTGAAGAAGATGGCGTTGATAATAGTGGTGTTGAAAATGATAAATTATACACGCAACCAGAACATGTTGCTTATGCTTATACCGAATTAAGTAAAGTAGGTAATTTATTTACAGTAGCTGCAGCTTTTGGTAATGTTCATGGTGTGTACTCTCCTGGTAATGTGGAATTACGTCCGGATATTTTAAATAACAGCCAAGTATATATTGAACAACATTTAAAGACAGCAGCAAAACCAGTATACTTTGTATTCCATGGTGGATCAGGTTCTCCTCAACATCAAATTAGAGAAGCGATTGGATATGGTGCCATTAAAATGAACTTGGATACCGATTTGCAATGGGCCTTCTGGGAAGGTATTTTATCTTACTACAAAAAGAATGAGGCATTTTTACAAGCTCAATTAGGAAATCCTGAAGGAGCGGACAAGCCTAATAAAAAATACTACGATCCAAGAGTTTGGTTACGTAAAGGAGAGGAATCTTTTATCAAACGTTTAGAAGTTGCTTTTGATGATTTAAACTGCATCAACCGTAACGCGTAAAAAAAATCTAAGCCAAATGAAAAATAGAGAAGAAGACATTGAGGTAAATTTAACAGGGGAAGAAACTGCTGCTTCAGAAGCCAGTAAATCAAGATGGTTTAAACGTATCCGCAAAGGGATTACGACTTCTACTGCTGATAAAAAGGAAACCCCCGAAGGACTTTGGACTAAATGTCCTTCTTGTAATCATATTTGTACCAGCTCAGAGCTGAAAGAAAATATTTTCATTTGCAGCAAATGTAATTTTCATCATCGTATTGGAAGTGATGAATATTTTGACATTTTATTTGATGATCAACAATTCACTACCCTCTTTGACAATATCACTAGTAAAGACGCTTTAAATTTTACAGATTTAAAAAATTACCAAAAGCGTTTGGATGAAATACATGCTAAAACAGATTTAAAGGATTCCATGCGCGTAGCCACTGGAAAAATAAACGGCGAAAGTTATGTAATAGCTTGTATGGATTTTGAATTTATTGGTGGCTCATTAGGAAGTGTGATGGGTGAAAAATTTAGCCGCGCGGTAGATTATTGTATGAAGCATCGTCTACCTTACTTAGTGATTAGTAAAAGTGGGGGCGCTAGAATGATGGAAAGTGCTTTTAGCTTAATGCAACTGGCTAAGACAAGCGGAAAATTATCTCAATTAAGCGATGCTAAACTTCCTTTTATTTCATTATTAACCGACCCTACTTTTGGGGGCATCTCAGCTAGCTTTGGAATGTTAGGAGATTTAAATATTGCCGAACCTGGCGCTCTAATAGGTTTTGCAGGTCCAAGAGTGATCAAAGAAACCATTAAAAGAGATTTACCTTCAGGTTTCCAAAGAAGTGAATTCTTATTGGAACATGGATTCCTAGATTTTATAGTAGATCGCAAGGAATTAAAAGATAAACTTTCTGAAGTTGCGTTCCTATTTCGTAACTAACTTTACCTATGATCAATAACAGACAGGCCTATTTTAATTACCACATAGAAGATAAATATGAGGCAGGCATTGTATTGTTAGGAACCGAAGTGAAATCTATCAGAGAAGGAAAAGTAAGCTTCAATGATTCTTTTTGCATATTTGATGATGGAGAACTATGGGTAAGAGGATTGTTTATTAACGCCTACACTCATGGTAACAAAAATAATCACATTGAAGTGCATGATCGCAAACTCCTACTTAATAAAAGAGAATTAGAAAAATTAGAGACAAAAGTAAAAGAGAAAGGTTTTTCAATTATACCTCTACGAATATTTTTTAACGAAAAGCGGTATGCAAAACTAGAAATTGGAGTAGGAAAAGGTAAAAAAGAATATGATAAAAGAGAAACTATCAAGAACAGAGATGTAGACAAAGAAATTAAGAGATATCTCAAGAAATAGATTAGAAATAGATTAGAAATATATTATAAATAGATTCTAAATATATTATTGGTACTTTTTTAAATTTTCCTTTTTGTAATTTAATTGTTCTTTTAATGCATCAGGATGCGGACGATGTGTGGTTGCATAGGCGACTCCCAATAAAACAAAAAATAAACCCAAGGTCCAAGCTATTTCGGTAGGCTGAAACCAATACCCCCACAACTGATTCAACTTTGCATGTTGTGGATTGCTTAATTCATAGATCACTTCAACTTTTAGACCCACAGCCACTTTGTTTTGAGTACTAGATAAAGGCAATTGATAGGTTTTACCTGATTCAATAAATTGAAGCATTTTAACCCCGTTATTTTCAATGATGACTGCAGGAGTTACCTCACTATCAAAATAATCCGGATACCGGCTAAAAGGCAGGTACAGGGCAAAGCAAACCACAAATAATATAATGGCAGATTTAAACAAAATTCAAATAATGAATGAAGTAAATTAATTGCTTAAGCTTCTAAAATCCACAGGAACTAATTTACTTACCCCAGGCTCTTGCATGGTCACCCCATAAATCACATCCACCGCACTCATAGTTTGTTTATTGTGTGTCACAATAATAAACTGAGATTTATCGCTGAATTTTTGAATCATTTGAGTGAATTTACCTACGTTAGCATCATCCAATGGAGCATCTACCTCATCCAAAATACAGAATGGAGCGGGTTTAATTAAGTAAATGGCAAACAACATGGCGGTTGCAGTTAAGGTACGTTCTCCCCCACTTAATTGACTAATTGAAGAAGGACGCTTTCCTTTAGGACGTGCCACAATTTCAACAGCAGTGTCTGCTAAATTATCTGGATCTACTAATATTAAATCACAAGAATCTTCTTCGGTAAATAAAGCTTTAAATACTTTTTGGAAGTTTTCTCTAGCAACATTATAGGTTTCTAAGAAGGCTTGGTTGGCAGTTGCTTCTACTTCTTGTATAGTCAACATTAAACTTTCCTTCGCCGTCACTAAATCATTCTTTTGTTCTAAAATAAAATCATATCGCTTTTTCATTTCAGTGTATGCTTCAATCGCTGTTGGATTCACTTCGCCCATATTTTCTAATCGCTTTTTCATACGATCTGTATTGGCTTGTAATTCTTCCAAAGAAATTTCAGTTTGACGCTCTTGATCCAAAATTTCTTCCAACTCTACTTTAAACTCCACATTCAAACGCTCTTTCATTCCTGAAAGTTGCAATTTCAAATTGTTTAATTTATCCTTAATGTCATTGATTAATTGATCCATCGACTCTTTAGACTTCACTTGATGTCTTAAGGCACTTTCTTTTTCCTGCAATTCATTACGTAATTTATAATACGCTTGATCTGCTTCATTCAATTTCAACTCTTCTTCCTCTTTCACTCGAACTGAATCCACTAACTCAGCCTGTATGGTAGCCAATTGTTGTTGACTTTCAATAATGGCAGCAGAAGCTTCGGTTAATTGTGCACTATTGGAAGCGATTTGAGTATGTAAATCGTTTAATTGATTTTCCTTAAATAATACTTCTTGTTGAAGTGCTTCTATTTTGCTTTGTTGTTTAGTCAACTGCAAATTCATTTCATTGAATTCGCCAGATGCTAAGTGATAGGCTTGCTCGGCAGCTTGATAAGCCAATTCAATATCTGATAGTTTAACCTGTGTTTCCTGTAATTGCAAGTTTAATGTTTCAAAAGAAACTCGAGTATCTGCAATCGCTGTATGTTCTTCATTTAATTTGTCAGCGTATTCTTGTAATTTAGTCACTGCAGTAGATTGCGCTAACTGCAAGTTTTCTAAACGATTTTTATGGGCAAAAACTTCATTGATTAAAGTATTCACTAATTGTTCGGTAGCTCGAATTTCATTCTCTTTCAACAATTCATTGAATTCTAAAACAGTGGCATGTTGCGTTTGTATGGTCGCCTTTAATTCATTCACCACTTTTTCTTGTGCTTGAATATCCACTAATAATTTTTCTAAATTTTTAGCACGACCAATTTTCTTACCTTCAAAAATACCCACACTACCTCCTGTTAAAGTAAATTTACCTTTAACATATTTACCTGTTTTCTCTAGCAAAATGCCTGTGCTAGATTGTTGTAAAGCTTCTTCATTCTCCGCAATAAAAACATTGCCTAATAAATGATTGGCTAAAGCGGCATATTTACTATCCACTTCTACCACTGATAATGCAGCTATAGTATTAGCAGGCGCAGCAGAAGCAGAAGCACCTTGTAATTGATCTAATAAGAAGAAATTTGCTTTCCCTTTTTTATTTTCATCTAGTAATTGAATTGCTTGTAAACCTTCTTGCAAATTATTCACTACATAATAGTTTAAATAAGGCTCTAATACATTTTCAACAGCTGTACGATAGGACTCTTGCACATACATGATGTCTGACAAGATAGGCGCATTGTGATTCCAGCCAGTATTCTTGTGTAAAAACTTTACACTTTCAGGATACCCTTCCATGGAATCCACTAAACTTTTCAATAAATCATATTCATTCTTTTTAGCATCTAAAATTCTTGTTTCATCTGCTAATTGTGAACGTAATTTTTCAAGTTGTTCTTGGGTTTCAAAAATACCTGCTTTTGCTTTATCGTGTTGTTCACGTAAAGCTTCCAAATGTGATTTGTTAGTAGCAAGTGAAGTTTCTTTTTCTGCTAACTGATCGGTGATCGTAGCAATTTGAGCTACTCTTTGAGTTTGCTCCTCTTCCAACTGAAGTTGAGATCTTTGTATATTTTGAATAGAGGTATCAGCAACCGCTACTTTCTTCTCTGCATCAAATTGATTGCGTTGAATTTGTTGGTATTGTTGACGTAAATTATCCAAAACCACTCTTTGGTCATCAAATTGAGTACGCTTATTAGTTAATTCTTCTTGAGAAGTTTCTACTCTAGTTTTAAAGTCTTGGAATACTTTTTCCTCATCTATGACTTGTAACTTAGTATACTCGATGGAATCACCAATAGTTTTTAATTGCCCCTCTGCTCTTTCTAAAAATTCTTGTAATGATTTTTCTTTATCGTTTAAATAATCTAAACGTTGAGCCGCTAAATTTTTATCGTTCTCTTTAGTTCTTAAGTTTTGTACCAAATCATTGAAATCATGCTGCATGGCTTGCAGGCCTTTTTCCTTTTCGATAAATACGACACGCTCTTGCTCCAAAGCCGCTTCCTCCATGGCTATAGCTGCTTCTAATTCGAATTTTTTATCTATTTCAGATTCTTGTTGTTCATTTAATTCTTTGTAGCTAATATTAAAACCTTCTAATGCCGCTTTTGCTAATTCAATGGCAGTTTCTTTGTAATCTTTTTTGATTTCAAAATACTTCTCTGCTTTTTTAGCTTGATTTTCAAGTGTCTTTAACTGATTGTTAATTTCAAATAACAAATCTTCAATTCTAGCTAAGTCCTGCTCCGTAGCGTCTAATTTATTCTTAGCTTCTTTTTTTCTGGTTTTATAAATGGTGATACCCGCAGCCTGTTCTAACATTCTGCGACGGCTATTATCTTTATCCTTGATAATATCATCCACCATACCTAATTCAATAATGGCATAACTATCGGTACTAACCCCTGTATCTAAAAATAAATTATGTATGTCTTTTAATCGACATGCCACATCATTTAATCGATATTCACTCTCGCCATTTTTATAAAAACGACGTGTCACTGTGATCGTGCTAAATTCGGTAGGTAATATATTTTTAGTATTCTCAAAAGTAAGGCTCACCTCGGCCATACTACTCGCGCTTCTGGTTTTACTTCCGTTAAAAACGAGTGAATCTAAATTTTCACTACGTAATGCAGATATTTTTTGTTCTCCGATCACCCAACGTATGCTATCAATAATATTACTCTTACCACAACCATTAGGTCCGATAATACCTGTAATACCCTCATCAAAACTTACAATTGTTTTGTCAGCAAAGCTCTTGAACCCTTTGATTTCTAATGACTTTAGTCTCACTTGTATTCTACTTTTTTATGTCTGCGAACATATGAAAAAGACGCAAGAATTCAATCCTAAAAGGGCATTTTGTGTACAACTAGTGGAGAAAAATTAAGACTTGCTAACCAGCCTGCCTCCCTCTGTCGTGAGGGTACGTGAAGGGAACTTATTTACCACCATAAAATCGTGGGTAGCCATCACAATGGCGGTTCCATCTTCCTTAGCAATTTGGAACAATAATTGCATGATTTCATCGCTGGTTTCGGGATCTAAACTGCCTGTGGGCTCATCTGCGAGTATTAATTTGGGTGAATTCAGCAATGCGCGGGCTATATCTACCCTTTGTTGCTCCCCACCACTCATTTCATAGGTCATTTTGAACCCTTTATTCTGAAGGCCCACTTTGGCTAATACATCATTTATTTTTTGGTTGATTAACTGCTCATCCTGCCAACCTGTAGATTTTAACACAAATCTTAAATTCTCATGGACATTACGATCGGTCAATAATTGAAAATCTTGGAAAACCACCCCTAAGTTTCTTCTTAAAAAAGGAAGTTTTTTCCAATCCATCTCTTTTAAATTATATCCCACCACCGTCCCTTCCCCTTCGGTTAAAGTGATTTCTCCATACAAGCTTTTCAACAAACTACTTTTACCAGTTCCTGTTTTCCCCACTAAATAAACGAATTCTCCTTTTTGTACTTCAAAGTTGACTTCTTGTAAAATAAGATTGCCACTTTGATAAATATTGACATGATTTAGAGATACAACAACTTCACTCATGATATATAATTTAAGAAAACCCTTTTAATAATTAAAAATTTCAGTTCCAAAACTTCCTTGTAAAACTAATTCTTTTTTATCGCACACTTCCACTTTACCAATAATTTGAGCGTCAATATTAAACCCTTTTGCAATTTGGATGAATGCCTCTGCCGAAGACGCTTCTGTAAATATTTCTAAACGATGGCCCATATTAAATACTTGATACATCTCCCTTGCATTCGCACCTGAGTTTTCTTGTATCAATTTAAAAATAGGTGGTGTTTCCATGAATTGATCTTTTACTATACGCATATTACCTGGCAAATATTTCATGCATTTAGTTTGACCGCCTCCGCTGCAATGAATCATTCCTTTTACGGCATCAAAATGTTGCGTTAAAATAGCTTTCACCAAAGGTGCATAAGTACGAGTGGGGCTTAATAATAATTTACCCACCGAAACTTCACCAAATCCAGGAATAGCAAGCTTGTCCAATACCTTATTTTTACCTAAATAAACCACTTGCTCAGGCAATGTAGGTTCAAATGTTTCAGGATATTTTTGAGCATACTCCTTACTTAATACATCATGACGCGCACTCGTTAATCCATTACTTCCTAAACCACTATTATATTCATTTTCGTAAGTGGCTTTGCCATGACTTGAAAAGCCCACAATCACCTGACCTGGAGCGATTAAATCGTTCGTAATCAATTTTGATTTTGGCCATCTGGCAGTCATCGTACCATTCACTGCAATGGTTCTAACAACATCCCCTACATCTGCAGTTTCTCCTCCTAAAAATTCAATATTGACACCAAATGATTTTAAAGTATTAAAAAAATCTTGAGTTCCATTAATCACTTCACTTAACACTTCTCCCGTGATGACTAATTTATTTCGATCAATCGTAGAAGAAAATAAAATTTGATCATAAATACCCACACATAATAAATCATCTAAATTCATCGCAATGGCATCCTGTGCAATCCCTTTCCATACACTAGCATCTCCGGTTTCCTTCCAATAGATATAGGCTAAAATACTTTTCGTGCCCGCCCCATCGGCATGCATGATATTAATATAATCAGATTGTTTCCCTAAAAAATCGGCATATAACTTACAAAAGGCATTGGGGTAAAGGCCCTGATCCAAATTTTGAATGGCGGCATGAACCTCTTCTTTTTGAGCGGAAACCCCGCGTTGAGCATACAATGACATGGATCTAAATTGGTTTGTGCGACAAAGGTACAATTGTTTTACATTTGTGCCATATTTAGCAATTTTAAGATGAAGGTTCATTACGATTTATCACAACTCCCCGCATTCAAAAATGCCATTATTACTATGGGGGCATTTGATGGCGTTCACCGCGGACATCAACAAATAATAGCTCGTTTGCAATATTTAGCCCAAACGGTAAAGGGAGAATCCGTAATTATTACATTCCATCCCCACCCACGCAAAGTCATTTCGTCGGTACCTGGCGAAATCAAACAATTAACCAGCTTAAACGAACGTATCCAATTATTAGAAAAAGCAGGTATTGATCATTTAGTAGTGGTGAATTTTGATTACCATTTTTCCAATTTGACCGCGGAACAATATGTAGAAGATTTTTTAGTGGCTCGCTTTCATCCACACACAGTCATTATTGGATATGATCATCGTTTTGGAAATAAACGAAATGGCAATTTAGAGTTATTAAAAAAATATGGTACTCAACTCCATTTTGAAGTTGAAGAAATAAATGAGCAAATTGTAGAGGGTGAAATTGTAAGCTCCACACATATCAGAAATTACCTGCTTGAAAGAGATATTCAAAAAGCAAATAGTCTATTAGGTTATGCTTACTTTTTTGAAGGATTTATTGTTCGTGGCAATCAAATTGGCCGTACCATTGGATTTCCAACTGCCAACTTACATATTAATGATGAAGAAAAATTAATACCTGCCAATGGCGTGTATGCGGTGAAAGTAACAGGAGCATGTTTAGGCCATCAAATTTACAATGGCATGATGAATATTGGGGTGCGTCCCACAGTAGATGGTCAGAAAAAAGTGATCGAAGTGAATATTTTCCATTTTGACGCTGACATTTACGAAAATAATATTACCGTATTTGTTTATGACTATATCCGTGGAGAAGTTAAATTTGAAGGATTAGAAGGGCTTAAAGCTCAATTAAATCAAGATAAAATGACTGCCGCTAATTTACTGAAGCAGTATCCATAGGAGTTGAATCCATCATTTTTACGACTAACTCTTTTAATAAATCAGCATCGCTGTTATCTGCATCATTTATACCGATGACTCTCAAATTATATTCTTGAATTAAAATTAATATATGCTGCACTTTGCTATAAGAGTAATTACGGGCGGCGGTCATATAGTTTTTGATACCAAAAAAAGGAATACCCACTTGACTCATAATCGTTTTTTCATCGTTGGTTCCTAATCCATAAATAGCATACAACTTGCTAAAAAAAGCATAGAGTGTAGGTAGTATTAATTGAATGGGTGCCGCTTTATTATTCGATTCAAAATATTGAATCATTCGAATCGCTTTAGAAAAGTTTTTTTGAGCAACTGCATCTTGAAATTCAAAAGCATTGTATTCTTTACTAATTCCAATATATTTTTCTACATCATCTTCGGTGATTTTTTTTCGATCTCCTAAATTCACCGTTAATTTTTCTAATTCATTTTGGATACGACTTAAATCATTACCAATGTGATCTACTATCATTTGCACGGCTTTAGGTGCTATTTGATATTGATGATCGCTCACCCATCCACTCACCCACTCTGGCAATTTAGAGTCATACATTTTTTTGGTACTCACCACCACCGCTTTGGTTTTTAAGGCTTTCGCTAAAGCGGATCTGCCATCTACATTTTTATCCTTATGTGCTACAATAAAAATGGAGCTTGACAAAGGATTTTCGACATAGGACAATAACTTTTCAATTTGGCCCATATGTTGCGCTTCCTTTAATATCACCACTTGCTTTTCGGCAAATACAGGATATCTTTTACAAGCATTAATCACGTCCGGCCATTGGGCATCCTTTCCGTAAAATATAGTTAAATTAAATGCTTGTTCCGCTTCGGGTAACAAATGTTTTTCGGCATACTCCACTACCTGATCAATGTAAAATGGCTCTTCCCCTTCGAGCCAATAAATGGCATCAAATACTTGTTTTTTCCAATTAGCAATGATTTTTGAAGTGGGCATACACGAAGATAAATTTAATTTAACGTTCTTCTTGGCAATTTTTAACAAATTAGGATAAAATAATTATGTCTTGAATAACGTACCTTTGGGTCATCATCACAAAAATCATTTTATGAGTAACGAATCAAACGGGAATGGCAGCAAAATTATTATAGGAATTTTAATAGTTGCCCTAATTGGATCTTGGGTGTATTTCAACAACACCAAAACTGAAATTATCACTAATTACACCACTCAAGTTGCTGTATTAGATAGTACTAAAAACAATATTCAAGCCGAATTCATTGCAGCTTCCGCTAAAGTGGATTCATTAACCCAACAAAATACGGGTTTGCAAGGCGATTTATTGGAGAAATCAAACGCTATTCAAAAATTGAAATCTAATATCAGTACTATCCTTCGTAAAAAAGATGCCACTGATAAAGAATTAGGGGAAGCTAAATCATTGATTGCTGAATTAAATGGTAAAGTATCTAATTTATTAGCAGACTTAGGAAAAGCACAAGAAGAAAACAAACAATTGACAGCGCAAAATCAAGATTTAAGCAATCAAAACAGCAATCTTGCTACCAATTTAAATAGCACTCAAAAAGAGAAAGAAAGATTACAGGATTTAGGTTCTACCCTTCATGCTTCTACTTTTAGTATTCAAGCCATTAGAGTAAAAAGCAATGGTTCCGAAAAAGCCACTGAAACTGCAAAGCGTGCTAATTTAATTCGCTTGGCTTTTATGATTGATAAAAACAAAATCACTCCTTCTGGCAACCAAGAATTATATGTTTGCATCACAGGTCCAGATGGTAAAGCGATTGGCGATGGTGGCACTTTTAACACAAGAGAAGATGGAACTCGCAGTTATGCCAATAAACTTTCTGTTCCTTACGAACAAAACGTAGCATTGCCTGTAAGTTATGATTTCAAACAAGTCAATAAATTCGCTGAAGGAGAATACAAAGTGGAAGTATACCACAATGGTTTCAAAATTGGAGAAGGAAAAACAACGCTTAAAAAAGGCGGATTGTTTAGCTAGTTTCCAAAATATTTTGGAATCAATTCCAATTAAAAAAATCCCAAGAAAGTGGATGTAGCAATATTAAAAAGGCCCCGATTGGGGCCTTTTTATTTTATACTAATTCGTTTGAATGACTAAAACCTTGCATCATGTTGCCAATGGGAATTTCATTGTACGATAATGCGTAAAACCATAATTGAATCGAAGCAGGGGAAATGGTTTCAACAAAAAAGTTCACTTTACTTAAATAAGGGATTAACTTTTCAGTGAGCTCATGCAATTCATTTGCTTCACTAACTTGTGCCCATTGATTCAGTAAACTTTTTAATTGCGCTAATTCAGGGTCCAATAAATGATCAAAGGCGTGCAGTTGTATGAATTCCGAAACGGCTTCATATAACATTGCTTTGTTGTTTGATTTCATGTTTTTTGAGTTTGGATTAACAATACAAAGGTCAACTCTTCATGTTACCAAATCATTACCATTAGTCATGTTCATGCACATTGTGGAAAACTTGCCTGAAAATGTTATTTTAAGTGGAAATATTATTTTAGAACGATAGCAGACAATGCAGGCAGGTTTAATGAAAGCTCCCACCACTGCTTTTTTTCATCTGTCGGAACCCCTACTATGGTTGGGTTGTATAAATCTCCCACTCCCCAGAATTCCTTAGCATCACTATTAAAAATTTCTTTCCAATGAGATTTCCCATACACATGAATAGGGAAATCATATCTAGGCACAGGAGTCATATTCATAATCACGATGACTTCGTCATGCGGCGTTTTTCCTTTTCTTTTAAAGGCAATTACTCCTTCATTTCTTTTATTGGTTTCTACCCATTCAAAACCTCCTGAATCAAATTGCAACTCATATAAAGCAGGATTTGAAGTATATAATTTATTAAGTTGTTGGACACAATGTTTCATACCTCCATGACTTGCTAATTGAAGTAAATCCCAAGGTAATTCGGTAGTATAATTCCACTCGCTGGTGGAAGCAAATTCATTTCCCATGAAAAGTAATTTAGCTCCCGGGTGTGTGAACATATAAGTATACAACAATCTTAAATTTGCAAATTTTTGCCAATCATCTCCTGGCATTTTATAAATCATGGGGCTTTTACCATGTACTACTTCATCATGACTTAAAGGAAGCATAAATTGCTCATCATAAAAATACATCATGGAAAAAGTAAACTTATCTTGCTGAAAAGGTCTGAATAATGGATCCAGTTTAAAATAATTTAAAGTGTCATGCATCCACCCCATCATCCACTTCATACCAAAACCTAATCCATCCATGAAAGTAGGCTTACTAATTCCAGGCCAATCAGATGCTTCTTCGGCAATAGTTTGAATATCTGGAAAATCTCGATATAAGGTTTCGTTTAAATCTTTAATAAAAGCAATGGCTTCTATATTTCCGTTACCTCCAAATTCATTGGGATCCCATTCTCCTTCTTTCCTGCTATAATCGAGTCGTAACATAGAACTCACCGCATCCACTCTTAACCCATCAATGTGAAATTGATCACACCAAAAACGGGCACTACTTATTAAAAAAGATTTTACCTCTCCTCTTTTATAATTAAATATATAAGAATTCCAATCTGGGTGATAGCCTTTTCGCATATCTGCATATTCATAAGTATTTGCCCCGTCAAACATAAATAAGCCATGCGCATCATAAGGAAAATGAGAAGGTACCCAATCCACAATCACCCCAATATTTTCGGCATGAAAAGCTTCTACCAATGAAGCAAAATCCTGCGGATTTCCAAATCTTGAAGTAGGTGCAAAAAAACCAATGCCTTGATACCCCCAACTTCCATCAAAAGGATGTTCCATCACGGGCATAAATTCCACATGCGTAAAACCCATCTCCTTCACGTAGGGCACTAACAAATTGATTAATACACGATATGAATTATAAGAGTTCTCATCGTTTTTATAGGGACGCATCCAACTAGCTAAATGCACTTCATACACTGAATAAGGCTGATCTATTCGATTGGTATGAATTCTGTTTTTCATCCATTCACTATCCTTCCATGCATATTCAGTCTGCCAGGTAATAGACGCTGTTAAAGGTCTCAATTCCCAGTAATGTGCAAAAGGATCTCCTTTGTCTAACTTCACTCCTTTATAGCCATGAATATGATATTTATAAACTTCCCCTTGGTGCACATTAGGAATAAAACCTTCCCAAATACCTGAACTATCTAAACGCACTTTTAAAGGATGTGCTTCCTGATTCCAATGATTAAAATTACCGACCACAAATACCGCAGTTGCATTAGGTGCCCACACCGCAAAATAAGTTCCTAAGGTATCCAACACTTTCATTTGTTTGTTACCAAATAATTGATATAATGAATAGTGTGTTCCTTGTTGAAAATTATGAATATCCTGTTCGGAAAAAAGTGAATAATTCCAAACTGGCTGCCCAGCATCTACAAAATGAATGTCCTCGTATTTGGGCATGTTTATTTTATTAATTCAATCACTTGTAAAGTTTGTGGTGCAATTGAAAATTGATTTCCTACTACTTGACCTGAAACAATATCTTTTCCGCTTTTAAATCCATTGGTTCTTTCTTCAAAATGACTCAAATCCACTTTTTTATTTTCAGTAGTGGTATTCATCACACACATGACAGTTTGCTTATCATCATATCTAAAATACACATACAATCCATTATCTGGCAAATACTGCATCAACTTGCCCGTTTTAATAGCAGAAGATGATTTTCTGAAATTACCTAAAGTTCGAGTGTAGTCCAGCATTGATTTTTCATCCTGAGTCAACCCTGCTCCAGTAAATGCATTCTTAGCATCTCCTGTCCAACCTCCAGGAAAATCTAAACGCACCAAACCATCTGGATTAGAAATCCCTTTCATTAAAACTTCTGTACCATAATAAAGTTGAGGAATGCCGCGACATGTAAGCAACCAGGCTACTCCCATTTTTAATTTAGGAATACTTTCACCAAAGCCAGATAAAGCACGTGTCATATCGTGATTGTCTAAAAATATTACGTTACGAGTGGCATCTTTATATAAAAAATCGTTCGCTAAAGTATTATACAATTTAATGACCCCTCCATCCCAACTTGGCTTTTCATTTAAAGCTGGTTGTATGCCATAAAATAAAGTTTGAAAATCGGCCGACCCTTGTAAATTACTTTTAAAAGCATTATTGATATTATTTTCTACAAAAAAAGCTTGATTAGAAACACCATGTACCCAGCACTCTCCAAAAGAAGTTAGTTTGGGATATTCCTCATTTAAAACTTGATTGCAATGATTCATAAAAGGCAAATCGTTGTAGATGTATGTGTCAATCCTCCAGGCATCAATTCCGAATGTTTCCACCGACCATAATGCATGTTGAATTAAAAAATTAGAAACATATTCATTTTGATGATTCATATCCGGCATTTCTGTTGTAAACCAACCGTCTGCCATTTTTTTAAGATCTACTTTGGCTCCATAAGGATCAAATTGAGTTTGATCTTTGTAATTTGTTTGAGTGTAGCGAGGCCATTGATGTAACCAATTAGGATCTGGTGCGTCTTGTACTAGAAAATGAAAACGACCCACATGATTGTACACCGCATCTTGAATCAGCTTCATTCCTCTTTGATGCAATGCATCACTTAATTGTAAATAAGCAGCTTCCCCTCCAAAACGTTTTTCAATAGCATAATGATTGGTAAAAGCATAGCCATGTTCGGTTCTATTAGGCATATCATTTTCAATCACGGGTGTCATCCACAAAGTTGTCACCCCCATTTGTTGTAAATAATCTAAATGATTATTTACTCCTTGTAAATCACCGCCATGGCGATGATAAATAGAATCTCTGTTTAAAGTTTGATCTCTTAACCCAGGTAAACGATCATTTTTAACATCTCCATTACTAAAACGATCAGGCATTAAAAAATAGATAAAATCGGATTGATTTACCCCTTGAGCAAAGGACGTCCCTTTGCCTGGTCTTCTACCTTTCAATGGCCATGAAACAGTTTCGGTTTGAACACCGTTATTCACTACAAATTTAATATCACCCATTTTCGCAGTAGAAGCAATCACCACATTTGCAGCTACATAATGGCTATTCTTAAAATGACTTAAACTTTGAATTGTGACCCCCGCATAACTTGTACTAATTTTTGCTTTTGACAAATCCATACTCGTACTTCTGAACAATACTTGCACTTTATTCCATTTCATTTGAACAAACCAATTAGTGGGATAAGTCTCTATATTTTGCGCTTGCAATATATTAGCTTGACAAAATATCAATAAGAATAACCCTATTAATATTCTCGAAAATGGAACTTTTTTCATTTTATTTATTTTAAAATATTTCTAATTAACAATTTGTAAAATTTTTTCTACGCTACTATAATGATTCGAATTACTTATCCCTCTTTATTCCTTTTATAACTTCTCTTCCCTATTACTAGTTTTATGATTTCTCTTCTTCTTTAATAATGATAGCACACACAATAGCCGCCAATAATAATAAGACCCCTCCAATTTGAACTGCTAATAATCGATCATTGTGTAAATAATTAGACATGATTTTTCCGAAAAATAAAGACGCAATAATTTCGGGTAGCACAATGAAGAAATTGAAAATCCCCATATAAATACCCATCTTAGATTCTGGAATAAATCCTGCTAACATAGAATATGGCATCGATAAAATAGAAGCCCAAGCAATACCTACTAATCCCATACTCACATATAACAAATTAGGCTGTTGCACATAATACACCGAAATCAAGCCCACAGCGCCCATCAATAAACACAATGAATGGGTGTATTTACGTCCTAATTTACTTACCCAAAATGGAAGTGTAAAAGAAAATCCAAAAGTCACTAAATTTAAAATAGCCGAAGTCGTATTGGCATGCTCCAATCCCATAGTATAGACATCGCTACTGGTAATAGGATCTCCATGGAATAATTGAGTAGCTAAGCCTGTACCGTAATAAAACCACATTAAAAACAAACCTGGCCATGTTAAAAAATTCACCAAAGCCAAGCGTTTCATTTGAACAGGCATATTTATTATGGAATGAAAAATTTCCTGAGCAATACCTCTATTGGGTTCCTCAGAAACAGTATTTGTAGATACCGATGGCGCATACTCTTTACTTTTAAAAATGGTATACATCACAGATATAAAAAATACGGCACCCCCAATATAAAAGGATAATAAAATATTTTGTGGAATAGACCCATTCATTTTATTTCTTGAAACATGAAACCAATTCACTAATAATTGTGGAAGATATCCCGCAATGAAAGAGGCCAATCCAATAAACATACTCTGCATGGCAAAGCCATAAGATCTTTGTTTTTCATTGAGATTGTCTGCCACAAATGCTCTAAAAGGCTCCATAGTAATATTAATACTAGAATCCAAAATCCACAACACTCCCGCTGCCATCCATACCGAGGAAGAATTTGGCATTACAAACAATAAGCAAGAACTTAAAATGGCTCCAATTAAAAAATAAGGACGACGACGACCTAATTTAGGATGCCAAGTACGATCACTAAAATATCCTACAATAGGTTGAATGATTAAACCTGTCATGGGTGCAGCTAGCCAAAGGCCAGGAATTTGATCGGGAGAAGCCCCTAAAAATTCATAGATAGCGCTCATATTTCCCATTTGCAAACTCCAACCAAATTGAATTCCAAAAAATCCAAAACACATATTCCAAATTTGCCAAAAACTCACTTTTGATTTTTCGCCCGTATAAGCTGTATTCATATTATTGATTTTATTAAAAATTTAAATTTATTAAATGATAAAGCCATTTGGAATGACTGCCCCTTTTTTAATTACCACAATGCCGTCTTTTATGGTATATAATGGATGATCTGATTTTTCATGATGTGCTCCTCCTTTAATTTGAACATCATTTCCTATGGAACAATTTTTATCAACAATTGCATCTTCAATAATACATCTTTCTCCAATACCTAAAACAGGTTGCCCTTGGGTGTTTTTTTGATGAATTTGGTCCATTGTTTCATAATAATCGCAGCCCATGATATATGAATTTTTAATGACTGTATCTTCTCCAATTCTAGATCGTATACCAATCACGGCATTCGCAATTTCTTTAGCATGAATAATAGAACCTTCTGCAATAATCGCTTTATTAATAATAGTTCCACTAATTTTTGCAGGCGGCAACATTCTAGATCGAGTATATACGGTTTGCGCACTATCAAACAAATTAAACAAAGGCACATCCTGTGTTAATGAAATATTGGCTTCAAAAAAAGAGTAGATATTTCCAATATCAGTCCAATACCCATCGTATTGATAACTTAATACTTTATAGTTTGCAATGGAATTAGGAATAATCTCTTTGCCAAAATCGGTCGCATTGGGATGATCCTCATTTAAAAATTGGTATAATATTTCTTTATTAAATACATAAATACCCATAGAAGCTAAATAGTTGCGCCCCTGCCCTTTCATTGCTTCTCCGGTATCACTTACCCAATTGGAAAGTATTTCTTTTTTAGGTTTTTCTACAAAAGAAGTAATGACATTTTCTGCATTAGATTTCAAAATACCAAATTCAGGTGCTTCTCTATCTCCTACAGGAATGGTCGCAATGGTTAATGCAGCGCCGCTTTTTTGATGCGCTTCAATCATCTTACTAAAATCCATCTGATACAATTGATCCCCACTTAATATTAAAACATATTCAAATTCCATCTTTGCCAAATGTCTTAAAGATTGTCGCACGGCATCTGCCGTTCCTTGAAACCATCCTGGATTATCAGGAGTTTGTTCTGCTGCTAATATGTCGACAAAGCCCGAACTAAAGGCACTAAAATGATAAGTGTTTTTAATATGCTGATTAAGCGACGCAGAATTAAATTGAGTCAATACAAAAATGCGATTCAAATTGCTGTTAATACAATTGCTAATAGGAATATCCACTAAACGATACTTGCCTGCTATGGGTACTGCAGGTTTTGACCTACTTGCAGTTAAAGGATATAATCTGGATCCTGCGCCACCTCCTAAAATAATCGAAACTGTTTGTTTTGCAAATAAAGCCATATACTTTGCTATTGATGATTAAATTGATTGATATACATTTTTATAAATACTCACCACCGATTCCCAACTATGATCAATAGACATAGCTTTATGAATGATTGCTTGCATCTTTTCTTTGTCATGAAATAAACCAATCGCACGTTCCACCGAATATACAATATCTTCCTCCGTTGCATGTAAAAAACGAATCCCAAAACCGCCTTCGTCTCCCATATCAGTTACCGTATCATGCAAACCTCCCGTATCACGAACCATAGGAATAGTGCCATAGCGCAAGGAATACATTTGATTTAATCCACAAGGCTCCACTCTACTAGGCATTAATAAAAAATCGGCACCGGCATAGGCTTCATGTCCTACTTTTTCATCATAACCTATAAAGGTATTATACACCCCTGGATATAATTGAGTGAGATAGTTCAACGCCGATTCGGTCGCCGTGTCGCCTGCCCCTATAACTAAAAAATTAGCTCCACAATTTGTTTTATCTAGCGCATGTTGTATAGCACCGGGCAAAACATCGGCTGCTTTTTCTCCTACCAATCTTCCAATAAACACAATCAGTGGCTTTTCTACATCCAAATTGTATTTAGTACATAAAAATTGTTTATTTTTTTGCTTTCCTTCTTCAAAATTTTTAATAGAATAATGAAATGGCAACATAGGATCGGTTGCTGGATTCCATAGTTCATTATCAATGCCATTTAATATGCCAACACATTTTCCTTGTTCATATTCAAACAAAGACTCCAAACCTGCTGATTGAAATTTAAGTTGATGCATATAGGTTTGACTAACTGTGGTTACTTTATCTGCACATTTCACTGCAGTCGCCAAAGAATTAATACTATTATTCCATTCTAATAATCCATGTTTCCAAGTATCCCAACGCGGGAGCAGTAAACTTTTATCCCAACCCATGGCACCATGATATTGTGCATTATGGATCGTAAACACTGTTTTAATATTTTTTAAAACTTCGTAATCAAAACAATACTTCATCATAAATGGAATAAGCCCTGCTTGATGATCATGACAGTGCAAGATGTCCGGCGGTGAAGTCCAATGAGATAACCAATTCACTACCGCTACTTGAAAACCAATAAAGCGTTCTTGATCATCATTGTAACCATATACTTTGGGACGATCTAATAATCCATGTATATCTACTAAAAAAAGTGAAAAGCCTAACTGATTCGTTTTTTCTTGAATGATCGTGTAATCAAAAAACCAATCTCCTAAATGGGTATTCCCTTTGTAAATAACATCCCATTCATTATTTTGCAAAAATGGAGTGGCATACATTGGCATCACCACCATAGATTCATCCCCTAATTTTTTTTGATATTTAGGTAATGCTCCTACCACGTCTCCCAATCCTCCGGCTTTCGCCATGGGATAACATTCTGCACTTACATGAAGTATGACCATTTACAAGCGTGTATTATGTTTTAAATTTACAAAATTGTCGCCGAAAAACCGTAATTATTTACCTACTAATTTTAACCTTCAAAATGTGGCTGGAACCATATTTTTAAGTATTTTACACAATCCTTAAAAAGTAAACTAACTAATGTTATGAGCCAAACCAAACAACCCACTAATACAGGCGCTTTAAGTACACTTGTTTTAGTATTTTTCTTCTGGGGTTTTATTGCTGCCTCCAACAGTATTTTTATCCCATTTTGTAAATCACATTTTCAACTGAGTCAATTTGAATCTCAATTAATAGGTTCTGCCTTTTATGGCGCTTATTTTATTGGTTCATTGATTTTGTTTTTCTGTTCCAATTTAATTGGATACGATATCCTAAATAAGATTGGATATAAAAAAGGAATTATCTATGGTTTAATTATTTCGGTGGTAGGTGCTTTATTAATTATTCCTGCAGCGAATGCCAATTCATTTCCTGCTATCCTTGCTGCCTTTTTTGTGGTAGCATTAGGCTTTTCTTTACAACAAACAGCAGCACAACCTTTCGCTATTTTATTAGGTGACCCCTCTACAGGTTCTCATCGCTTGAATTTAGGCGGAAGTTTAAATAGTATTGGAACTACATTAGGGCCATTGATTGTCAGCTTTTTTCTATTCGGAAGTCCCGATAGTAAAAATGCAGTAGTCACTGTAACCAATATCAATACATTATATTTAATTGTTGCGGGTGTGTTTGCTGCAGTAGCTATCTTCTTTAGCATTTCTAAAAGTTTACCTGATGGTAAAAATGATGAGAAATTTGAAACCGCCAACAAAGCAGCAAGTTCTCTATTGGTAATGACATTATTAATTGGAGCTATCATTGTTTTAGGACAATTAACAGACGTACCTAAATTAACTTTATTGTTATTTACATTAGTATCTGTTGTAGTCGTTTTATTTTATTCTAATAGCAGTGCCAATAAAAGCGATGCAGGTTGGGGTGCCATGAAATATGAACAATTAATTTATGGAATGTTGGGGATCTTTATTTATGTAGGTGTTGAAGTAACGATTGATAACAACTTTGGTGCTCTTTTAAAAACTCCAGGATACATTACTGCAGCGGGTTTAGATGAAAGTCAAATTTCAAAATACGTTTCCTTGTATTGGGGAAGTTTAATGATTGGTCGTTGGACGGGTGCTGTAAGTGTATTTAACCTACAAGGCACTATGAAAAAAATCATGATGGCTATTGTTCCTTTTATCGCATTTGCTGTGGTATTAGGAGTAAGTAAAGTATATGGTAATGATATTTCAGACTTATTTGGTTATGCCGTTTGTATTGCAATCGCAGTAGCCGCCTTCTTCTATGGTCAAGAAAAACCTGTTAAAACTTTAATTACAGTTTCTGTTTTAGCTGCTGTTGCCATGTTAGTAGGCGTATTCACTACGGGTATTACTTCAGTATATGCTTTTATGGCGGGTGGATTATGCTGCTCTGTGATGTGGCCATGCATCTTCTCTTTAGGAGTAGGTGGTTTAGGAAAATACACGAGTCAAGGTTCTGCATTTTTAATTATGATGATTTTAGGAGGTGCTATTATCCCACCATTGCAAGGTGCATTTGGTGATAATCCAAACATCGGTATGCATCAATCTTATTTATTAGCTGCCGCTTGTTTTGGTATTTTAGCATTGATTGCATTAAAATTAAAAAGTGTACTTAAAAAGCAAGGCTTTGATTTTGATGCTCAAGTAAGTGGTGGACATTAATTTGATTGAATGATTTATTAAAATATTTTTTACAATGAATTCTTTTGTAGTAGGAGTAGATATTGGAGGTACCGGAACTAAATTTGGTATCGTAGATAATGTTGGCAATGTTTTATTTGCTAGTGAAATTTCTACCAAGAAACATAAAGAAGTGTACTCCTTTATAGATGAGTTATACCAAGAATTAAGTATACTCATCGAAAAAGTGGGTGGTGTAGGACGTATTAAAGGAATTGGCGTAGGCGCTCCTAATGGGAATGTTTACACAGGAACTATCGAATACGCTCCTAACCTACCTTGGAAAGGGATTATTCCATTAGCTAAAATGTTACAGGATAAATTTAAAATTCCTGTTCGTTTAACCAATGATGCGAATGCTGCTGCTGTTGGAGAAATGATGTATGGTGCTGCACAAGGGATGAAAGATTTTATCATGATTACATTAGGAACTGGCGTGGGAAGTGGTATTGTTGCCAATGGCCAACTCATTTATGGTCATGATGGATTTGCCGGTGAATTAGGTCATACTATTATTATCCCTGATGGACGTTTACATGCTGGCACAGGTAAAAGAGGTTCTTTAGAAAGTTATGCTTCCGCTACTGGTGTCACTGAATCTGCACTGGAAATTTTAAATCAAACAGATCGTCCTAGTTTATTAAGAGATATCCCTCGTGAAGAATTAAATTCTAAAGTTGTTTTTGAAGCTGCCACAAAAGGAGACGAAGTAGCTAAAGAAGTATTTGAATTTACAGGTAAAATTTTAGGAATGGCACTTGCTAACTTTGTAATGTTCTCTAGTCCAGAAGCCATCATACTATTTGGAGGATTAACAAAAGCGGGTGATTTGATTTTGAAACCTACTCGCGAACATTTGGAAGCAAACGTGATTGAAATTTTTCAAAATAAAGTGAAAATTTTAGTAAGTCACTTAAAAGAATCAGATGCTGCCATCTTAGGCGCAAGCGCTTTGATGTGGGAATTATAGAGTGAGGAGTGCATTTTTAAAAATAGAAAAATTTGATATTAAAAAGGCCCCGATTTGTCGGGGCCTTTTTTTTGCTTTATACGTTCATTGCTTTTTCTTCCATCCATTTATTTCTACCCCATCCTTGAATCACATGTTTTTCACTGTGATAAGAAGACCTTACTAAAGGGCCACTTTCAACATAATCAAAACCAAGTTCATAACCAATTTGTCTAAGTTCATTAAATTCGTCAGGATGTACATAACGTTGCACTGGCAAATGTTTTTTAGTAGGCTGTAAATATTGTCCTATGGTTAATACATCCGTGCCTACATTTACTAGATCTTTCATGGTTTGAATCACTTCTTCTTTTTCTTCTCCAATCCCTAACATGATTCCAGTTTTAGTGCGCATCCCTCCTTTTTTCAAAGTTTCTAAAACGCCTAAACTTCGACGATATTTGGCTTGCACTCTCACCATTTTAGTATTACGTTCCACTGTCTCCATATTATGGCTCACCACTTCTGGAGCTGCTTCAATAATTCTTTGTATTTGATCTGGTATTCCTCTGAAGTCTGGGATTAATGTTTCTAAAGTGGTTGAAGGGGATAATGTTTTAATCGCCTTAATGGTGTTAAACCAAATGATAGAACCTCCATCCGCTAATTCATCTCTATCTACACTCGTTAGTACTGCATGCTTTACTTTCATTAATAATATTGCTTCTGCTACACGTTGTGGCTCGTCCCATTCAACAGGCAAAGGGCGTCCTGTAGCCACTGCACAAAATTGACAACTTCGTGTACATATATTCCCCAAAATCATAAACGTAGCTGTTCCTTCTCCCCAACACTCTCCCATATTGGGGCAATTGCCGCTTTCACAAATAGTGTGTAACTTATGCTTATCCACCAAACCTCTTACATGCTTATAACTTTCCCCAATAGGTAATTTAACGCGCAACCAATTGGGTTTTTTTATAACAGAAGATTCAGTGTTTTGTAGGATGGGTAATTCTTGCATAATGTAATTCCTTAACAGCTGCAAAAATACATTACTTGTGCTAAAATTGGACGATAAATATGAATTGAATAACCCCTATTCTTCACATTATTTGTAAATTTACCTAAATCACACACCTTCATCTTAAATCATAAACCTCATTATAAATCATAAACCTCATTATATGACAGCTACAGTTACCTACGAATCCAATTTACGCACTACTTGCTTACACTTACAAAGTGGATCTGCTATTGAAACCGATGCGCCTACAGACAATAAGGGTAAAGGTGAACGTTTCTCTCCAACCGATTTAATTGCCACGGGTTTAGGGGCTTGTATGATTACCACAATGGGTATCAAAGCCGAATCCATGGGTATTGCATTAGATGGTGCTCAAGTTGAAGTGACTAAAATTATGAAGTCAGACCCTAGACGTATTGGGAAAATTATCACTCATATTACGATGCCTGGAGGATTAGGGTTAGAGGATAAGAACAAAGAAATTTTAGAAAGAGTAGCAAGAACCTGTCCGGTAGAAAGAAGTTTGCATCCTGAAGTAGAACTAGAAATTAGTTTTGATTGGAAGTGATTGGAGTAAACATTACTTAAATCACTTTTAATATTTGAAGCTGCTGCATTAGCCTGCTCACAGGAAGTCCCATGACATTATAAAAATCTCCTTGAATATTTTGGATACCTACGACTCCAATCCATTCTTGAATCGCATACCCTCCTGCTTTATCATAAGGCTTATACTCATCCACATAAAATTCAATTTGCTGTGGAGTAAGTGGATGGAAAGTTACTTGTGTGGTTTCACTAAAAGAATGTGTTTCACCTTGATATAAAATAGAAACACCCGTAATGACTTGATGTGTTTTCCCTGCTAATTTGAGTAAGGAATCAATGGCGTGCTCACGATTCAGGGGCTTACCTAAAATTTCATTGCCTAAAACAACAATAGTATCAGCTGCAACAATACACCTTATATTTTCGTTTTCCACTTTTTCCTTTACTGCCAGCGCTTTATGATGTGCTATATAAATAGGCACTTCTTGCATAGATAGTGAAGCAGGAAATTCTTCATCGGTTTCTGAGACAATAACTTCAAAAGAGACTCTAGCCCATTCTAATAACATTTTTCGACGAGGTGATTGAGAAGCTAGAATAATAGATGCCATAAGATGAAAAACAATTAATATAAAAAATAAAAAAAGCCCATAGACAAAACGCCTGCTAACATAACCATTTTGATCCACCAACTTAGTCGGCTAAAATCACGACTGCTATAGGCTTTAGGCAATTGATACAAAACGTAAATCAAAGGTGCAATGATTAAAATGACGCAATAAAATACACTACCATACCATCCAAAAGGAATAACGTATAATTGAACGATTCCTAAAATGGCCACTACAACGATCAACCATACTGCTAAATATACTTTAGTAGCTCTCAAGCCCCATACAATGGGAATGGTTCTGCATCCATATTTTGCATCTCCTTCCATATCCTCCATATCTTTCAATGCTTCTCTAATAATAGTTAGCACAAAAGCAAATGCTGTATATAAAACCATCAACTTGAAAAATCGTAAATGATGTAAAGGAGATTCTTGAGGATGTAATAATTCGGCGACCGTAAACTTGCTAAAATAAACTACTGCAATCGCCCATGCAGTTAATGCTGCAATTAAAACATTGCCTATCAATAATTGTTTTTTTAATGTGGTAGAATAAAACCACAAAAATAAAATAGAAAATAGATTGGCTAAATGAATATGCCAGTAATTTTGAAAGGGGAAAGCAATCATGGTTAAATACAACCCAGTCATACTTAAAAACAAATGCCAAAAAATAACCCACCTTCTACTAATGATATTACTCACTACTACTTTACTGGGCTTGTTGATTTGATCTATATTAATATCAAAATAATCATTAATCACATAACCTGCGGCAGCAATACATAAGGAAGAAAAAAGAATGAATAAAAAAGAATTATTAAAAGGGTTTGAATCAGTGGGATACAAGGGATGATAAATACACCACTGAAATAAACATTGAGCCAATAATATAAAAAATAAATTAGGCCAGCGAACTAATTTTAGGAAGGAAATAAATAATTTCAAGGGGGATGAATTTAGAATTATTTTGCCCTAATTTGATCCTCGGTATCCCAATGATCATTCAGCTTTAATACTTTTTCAATCACTTCACGTGCACAACCCTCTCCTCCTTTAGCGACTGCTTTGTAAGTAGAAATGGTTTTAATTTCTGCAGCCGCATCTGCTGGACAGGCAGCAATCCCGGCTAAACGCATCGCTTCATAATCAGGCATATCATCTCCCATGAATAAAATTTGATCCATTGGGATATTTTGTTGATCCGATAGCTCCTGTAATAATGTTTTTTTATCTCCCACACGCATATGCACTTCATGAATGCCTAGACCTTTTAAGCGCTCTTCTACTTCAACAGAATTGCCACCAGATATAATCCAAACCTGATAGCCTTTTTTAATAGCCAGCTGTAAAGCATATCCGTCCTTGATATTCATGGTTCTAATGAGTAAACCATTAGGCATCACAATTAAAGTCCCATTGGTTAATACCCCATCTACATCAAAGGCAAAACATTTTATATTTTTTAAACTTGCTAGCAATCAGAATGATTTAGGATATAAATGTAACTTATTTTATGGAATAGTACTTTGGTTGATGGTTGTGTCCGATAATTTTGACCTCTCATTTTGACCCTTATTTTTGATTGTCTCTCCACTCGTACACCCAAGCACTTTGAATCATTTCCAAATGACCTTCATTCGACTGTTCTTTAGTACCTTCAAAATGAGGAAGAGTCAACACCCAGTCTAATAAATCGGTAAAACGAACTCGATATATTTTAGACTCCGTAAAATCATTCCCAAACTTCTCGTATAATTTTTGAGCGATATCCTCGTGGTCATTCCAATGAATGGGTGGTTCAAATTGATTCATATTATTATTTTTCAAAGTTTATTATATTCTGTATCCTACAATAAAGCAACTCTACTCCAATCACTTTACTTTCATTACAATTGTTCTATTATTCTCCTAAAAATTGTGTTTGGTCTGGCAAAGTCACTTCTATCTCTCCTTTTTGATTTTTATCCAAAATACATTGGCAACCTAAACGAGATTCAATACGTGGAATTAAAGCACGATCAATAAAATCCTCTTCCTTATCGGATAATTCAGCTAAAAATTCAGCTCCTGCTTTCACATATAAATGGCAGGTACTACAAGCGCATACACCCCCACAATTATGATGTAATTCGATACCCGCATCTAAAATGGCTTCTAATATACTTTGGTCCGCTTCCACATTATTAAGTGTTACCGACTCTAACCCCTTTTGTTCAAAATTGATTTTAATTGAATACATAGTTCTTTTAAATATATTTTGCAAAAATAGAGTTAATCAGTGAATGCCTTCACTCAAAAGGTATTTTTTCATTACGAAATACAAAAAAAATAAAGAGTATAGTAGGTACCGAGCTATCTTTGCAGCAAAATTGGAACCATGGCTAAAACAGGGTTTTCGGAAAGGATGTATTTGCGTTATTTAAGAACCAAATTCAAAACCTTAGGGATGGTCTCCCCCCCTACTGCGGGTAAAATGGCGTTTGATTTGTTTTGTACCCCTTACCCTAAATATAAAAAACGCAAAGCCCCAGCTATATTCCATCAGGCACAGCGAAAGGAACTTAAATTAAAAGAAGGCATTATCATTAAAGGATTTGAGTGGAAAGCACCCAAGGACAATGGCAAAACTGTTTTAATTGCGCATGGCTATGCAAGTTTTGGATACAAATTTGAACAATATGTGGCTCCCCTATTAAAAATGGGATATAGAGTGCTCATTTTTGACGCACCAGCTCATGGAAGAAGTGAGGGAAAACATATTAATATACCTATATATAAGAGTGCCATTGAACAAATCCATGAACAATTAGGGCCTATCGATCATTTTATTGGTCATTCTTTAGGGGGAATCACTTTGGCAATGATTGCCGAAACCATCGAAAATCCTACGCAACATCGATTTGTTTTAATTGCACCGGCCACTAAAACCTCTACTACTTTTGAGAATTACTTTAATATGATGCATTTTAGTGAGGATATCCGTAATGCATTTTTAGACGTGATTAAACAACGTAGTTCTCAACCCATAAGTTACTTTGAAGCAGATCGAGCTATTGAAAATTATACGGGCCCCATTCTATGGATTCATGACGAAAATGATCCTATTTGCCCTTATGCTGATTTAAAAGATTTTCAAAAAAAAGCTGGTGATTCCATTAAATTCTTGATTACCAATAACTTAGGGCACAATAAAGTGTACAAAAATCAAGCCGTTATAGACCAAATCATGCAATTTTTAGCTCCCTAATTTCAAGTTATTTTTATTTTTTAGCCGAATGCTATAATATTGCAAGGCGAGAATAAAAAAGCTAGGCTTACCAATAGACTACTTTTTTATTTTATAAAATGTTGATTTTCAATATATAAACACCTTGTGGCGTATGGCAAAGAACTTATTAATAGTGGAGTCCCCTGCAAAGGCAAAGACCATTGAAAAAATTTTGGGAGAAGATTTTGAAGTAAGAAGTTGTTATGGTCATATCCGTGATTTAGAGAAAGTGGATATGGGGATAGATCTTAAGAACCATTTTTTACCTAGATATACGGTTCCTGCAGAGAAAGAAAAAGTGGTGAAAGAATTAAAATCCATGGCAAAAAAAGCCAAGGAAGTTTGGTTGGCATCGGATGAGGACCGTGAAGGAGAAAGTATTAGTTGGCATTTATCTGAAGTATTAGGTTTAGACCCTAAGAAAACAAAAAGAATAGTATTCCATGAAATCACGGCACCTGCAATAAAAAAAGCAGTTGACAATCCACGTTTCATCAATATGGATTTAGTAGATGCACAACAAGCGCGTCGTATTTTAGATCGTATTGTTGGCTTTGAATTAAGTCCGGTTTTATGGCGTAAAATTGGAATGCAAAGAAGCTTGAGTGCGGGTCGTGTTCAAAGTGTTGCCGTAAGATTAATTGCAGAACGCGAAAGAGAAATCAATCAATTTAATCCCGAAAGTGTTTATAAAATTTCTGCCTTATTTTCATCATTAGATATTCAAAAAAAGAAAGTTAAATTTAAAGCAGAAGGTCCGCAAAAAATGGCCAACGGAAAATCGGCCGAGAAATTTTTAACCGATTGTAAAGGGGCTACCTATACGGTGAAAGACATTCAAGTAAAAGACGGGAAACGCACTCCCTCTGCACCTTTCACAACTTCTACCTTACAACAAGAAGCTTCTAGAAAATTAGGATACAGTGTTAGCAAAACCATGTTATTGGCTCAAAAATTATATGAAAGTGGTAAAATCACTTACATGAGAACCGATAGTATTAGTTTAAGCGAAACCGCAATTGATGCGATTCAAAAAGAAATCAAATCAAGCTTTGGTAATGAATATTATCAACCTAGAAAGTTTAAGAATAAAAACGAAAATGCACAAGAAGCGCATGAAGCCATTCGCCCTACCTACATGAATGAAAGTAAAGTAGATGATGCTGACTTAAATCGTTTATATGAATTAATTTGGAAGAGAACTATCGCTTCTCAAATGAGTGATGCACAGTTTGAAAAAACAGTGGCTAAAATTGAAATTTCTACCCACAAAGAAAACTTAACTGCTTCGGGTGAAGTGATGAAATTTGACGGCTTCTTAAAAGTATATTTAGAAAGTAAAGACGATGATGATGAAGATGATACTTTGGAAGAAGGCGATGAAAGCTTATTACCTCCATTAACAGTGGGTCAAAAATTAGACTTTATTGAAATGACTGGATTGGAAAGATTTAGCCGTCCAAGTTCCAGATATACCGAAGCTTCTTTGGTGAAAAAATTAGAAGAATTGGGCATTGGACGCCCCTCTACTTATGCTCCTACTATTTCCACCATTATGAAGCGTAATTATGTAGAGAAAAGAGAGAAGGAAGGAATCAAGAGAAACTATCAAATATTATCCTTAGATAATAAAGATGAAATTAAAACTGTCACTGCTTCGGAAGTAACAGGTGCTGAAAAAAATAAATTATCCCCTACTGACTTAGGTTTAGTGGTAACCGACTTTTTAAAATTGCACTTTTCAAAAGTTATGGATTTTGGATTTACAGCTAAAATTGAAGGTGAATTTGATGAAATAGCAGCAGGTAAACTATTATGGAGTGATATGATTGCTTCCTTTTACGAACCTTTCCATACAACCATTGAACATACCCTTGAAACTGCCGAAAGAGCGAAAGGAGAAAGAGAATTAGGCTTTGATCCAGTGAGTGGCAAGAAATTAATTACCCGTATGGGTAGATATGGTCCCATGGTTCAAATTGGACATCAGGATGAGGAAGAAAAACCTCGTTTTGCTAAATTAAAAGCAAGTCAAAGTATTGAAACCATCAGTTTTGACGAGGCAATGGAGCTATTCAAATTACCAAGAGCCCTAGGATTATTTGAAGAGGAAGAAGTTTCAGTAAATATTGGTCGCTTTGGCCCTTATGCGGCGCATGCTAAGAAGTTCTATTCCCTGAACAAGGAAATGGACCCTTACACAGTAACATTGGAGGAATTGACTCCTATGATAGCGGAAAAACGTAAGGCGAAAGATGAGCGTACGATTAAAGTATTTGAAAAAGAAAAAATACAATTATTACGAGGTCCTTATGGTCCCTATATTAAACAAGGTTTAAGGAATTATAAATTAACCAAGGAGCAACAAGAGAAAGTGGAAACCTTAACCATTGAAGAAGTGAATGCCATCATTGCGGAATTAAAGGCAAACCCTCCACGTAAAACAGCTAGAAAAAAGAAAGCTTCTTAATAAGAGGTTCGAATAAAAAGTCATCTTAATAAGATCCTATAAAAAAAGCCTCCCCGAATAATCGAGGAGGCTTTTTTTATTCATGTAATAGATAATATCTAAATTGAATATTCTGTTTTAATGTTAAATTAAATTATGTTAAGCAAAGTTAGGCTTACTCATTAATTTCAAATACTGCACATGCGCTTTGATGGCACTTGCTACTGTAGGATATTCATTATATTTTAATTTAAAATCGGCACATGTCTTTTTTACAATTTCAGCAATGGCTGGATAATGTACATGTGAAATTTTAGGAAATAAATGATGTTCAATTTGGAAATTCAACCCTCCTACTAACCAGCTCACTAATTTACTTTTAGTAGCAAAGTTGGCAGTGGTTTGAATTTGATGCGTTGCAAACTCATCTGGCATTACATTTTCAGGCTGAAGGGCCGTTGGAAATTCGGTATCCACAACAGTATGTGCTAATTGAAATACAATACTTAATACAAACCCCGCAAAACAAGTAGTAACAAGGAATCCTACTAACCAACTCACCCATCCCACCATATAGACTGGAACTAAAATGAATACAGCTGCATGGTATAATTTGACAGCCCAGAATTCTAGGTGATCTAAAAATGACATTTTCTTTAAAGTGACTGATCCAATTTTACGTGAAAAGTATTTTTTATAATCAGTAAAGAATAACCAGAAAATATATAATAAGCAATATAAAATCCAGAAATAAATATGTTGAAAACGATGTAATAAATAATGTTTTTGAGTAGGTGCCATACGCATTAAAACGCCCACTTCAATATCGTCATCTACTCCATCTATATTTGTGTAAGTATGATGAATAGTGACATGTTTCATCCCCCACATAAAACGACTTGCCCCAAGAATACTAATAGATGAAGAAGCTAGCTTATTAAGCCAAGCATATTTGCTAAAACTTCCATGACTACCATCATGCATCACGTTAAATCCGATAGCCGCTATCAATCCTCCAAAAAAGACACATTCTAAAATAGCATAGAAAGTAGGTGGCGTAAAAAATACTAAATGAATATAAGTCATCACAAAAAGTGATAATAAAATAACAGCTTTAGAAAATAATTTATAGTTGCCTGTTCCATTGATTTCATGTTGTTCCATATAAGCATTCACTCTTCTTTTTAATTCGGAGTGCAATGATTTTGCAACCACGGGAAACTTAGGTGCAGAGAATTGAATATTAGACATGTTTTTAGTTATATGTAATAATACAAAGAAACATCAAAAAACTTAAGTCACCCTTGATTTAGGAGATTATTTGGTGGAACGTTAATAAATTGTATTTATTATGCAAACTATTGTTAATTATATCCACAGCATTGGGATAACTTAAACGAAATAATTCGCATATTTTACGTTGATTTGGGTATTGAATGAATGGATCAAATAAATTCACAACTTAACAAACACCCACTCTTTACATAATGAGTACACCCAACGAAATAAAAGCCTTGTTTAAACTAATAGACGACCCCGACGAAGAAATATTCAACACTATTTCGGATCGTTTATTGAATTACGGCACACCCATTATTCCCGACCTGGAACATCTCTGGGAAAATACTTTAGAGGAAGCTACTTTAGAGCGAATCGAAAAGATGATTTACAAGCTTAGATTTCAAGATTTGAAAGAAGCTTTTGCAGAATGGAAAATGAAACCAGAACCTTCTTTATTAGAAGGCGCTTTATTACTCAATAAATACCAAAATCCTGAGCAAGCCGAAGACACGCTTCGTAATCAACTTGAAAAAATTAGAAGAAATATATGGTTGGAGTTGAATAATTATTTAACTCCGTTAGAGCAAGCCAATGTACTGCGTAATATTTTATACAACTATTATCAAATCAAAGGCGTAGAAGTCAATTACGAAAAGCCAGAAGAATTTTTATTATCCGCTCCCCTCCTTACTAAAAAAGGGAATGCATTTGCGAATACTTTATTATATGCAGAGCTTTGTCAACAATTAGAAATTGAAGCTCATTTTATTAATATACCCAAACAATGTATTGTTGCATTTTACGCTTCCGATTGGGATCCTAATGAAATTTATCCGAATCCACAGGAATACATTCAGTTTTATATTGAAGGAACTACAGGTCATGCCTTTTCTCAAAAGGACCTTGACAACTATTTTTTAAGATCCAACATTGAACCTAAAAATATTTATTACAAGCGACTATCCAACCTAAGGATCATTAAAAAAATGATTACCGAATTTGCGAAGTGTTTTCAAAGCCCCATCTTACAATACAAGCAAACCGACCTTTTGTTATTAGCCGATTTATTAGATAGTTAAATCCACCACTTCGTTAATAAAAAAGATATGAATAACTTGCAATGGGATGAATTTGCTAAAGTGGATATCCGATGTGGCACTATCATTGAAGCACATACTTTCCCTAATGCCAAAAAGCCTGCTTATCAATTAACGATTGATTTTGGCCCCTTAGGCATCAAAAAATCTTCGGCTCAAATAACAGCACATTACGAGTTGGACCATTTAATTGGAAAACAAATAGTCGCAGTAGTCAATTTTCCGCCCAAACAAATCGCTCACTTTATGAGTGAGTGCTTGGTACTAGGTGTATATGATCAACAAAATCAAGTCGTTTTACTCACCCCCACCCACACTGTGGATAATGGACAACCCATTGGTTAATGGAAGATACCTTCACCCATATTTATCAAAGTCCTATTGGTGCCATAAAAATCACTTCTCAACAACATTGTATTCAAGAAATCATTTTCACTGATCGTCCCGAATTAGTCACACTTAGCGAAACCATGCCTGAAGTTATACATCAATGCATGGAAGAATTAATCGAATATTTCTCTGGTTCAAGACGCTCTTTTACAGTAGCCATAGACCAAGCTGGCACTGAATTTCAACAAAAAGTGTGGAAGGAATTACACGAGCTTCCCTTTGGAAAAACATTAAGCTATGGTGATCTAGCAAAGAAAATGGGAGATCCTAATTTAGTGAGAGCAGTAGCCAATGCCAATGGGAAAAACAAAATCGCCATTATCATTCCCTGCCATCGTATAATAGGTTCGGATAAATCATTAGTAGGCTATGCCTGGGGGAAATCAAGAAAAAAATGGCTTTTACAACACGAATTCAGACTTGCATTAGGCGTTCAAACTTTATTTTAGAACAGAGATCCATCAAAACCAAAAGGAAGCAAATCCTTTGCAGATTTCACGACCATCACAGGCCCTGTTTTTCCTGCTAAAATGATTTTTATAGCAGCATGGTATCGATTTTCAAAATCTAATAAGGATTGACGACACATTCCACAAGGCGAAATAGGCTCATTACATGCTGTTTTAGAACTATCATAACTAATTGCCATAGTTATTATGGTTTCATTCGGGAATTGACTTCCTATACTGTTTAATAGAGTGCGTTCGGCACATATTCCTACAGGATAACTAGCGCTCTCCTGATTGGACCCTAATATTATTTGCCCATTGGATAATAAAGCAGCCGCACCCACTTTAAAATTAGAATAAGGTGCAAAAGCAGTTTGAGTAGCTTTCATGGCTGCCTTTAATAAAGATGCATCAGCATTATCCAATTGAGAAATGTCCTCTAAATAATCAAATTCGAAATTAAATTGTTGTTTCATAATGGGGATTTAAAAATAAAACCCCACAGGTGTGAGGTTTTAAAAAATATTTATTTAATGGCGCTGAACAATCTGTTCCATCTAATGGATTTATTATAACTAAACCAAATCATGGCGGCACGTCCTACTACATGTGTTTCTGGAACAAAACCCCAATAACGACTGTCTTGAGAACGATGACGATTATCCCCCATCATCCAATAATAATTCAACTCTATTGTATAGGTTGAAGTGGGTTTGCCATCCATCAAAAATTGATTTCCTTTTTGTTCTAAAGTATGATGTTCATAATTGGAAATAAGTCTTCCATAAATTTGAATCGTACTATCATTTAAAGTAATCACATCCCCTTTTTTAGGAATGTATAACGGGCCAAAATGATCTACTGACCATTGAAAATGAGAAACATCGTTGGGGAAAGTATTTCCAATCATGGTGTCTTCAAACTTAGTCACTTTTAGAATTTGAGGTAATTTTTGTAAACTCAAAGCCGCATTTTGCGTCATATTGATTTTAAAAGTGTTAGCACTTCCATCCACTGGTTGAAAATCGGAAGTCGCTTCGGTGATATTGATGCCAATTGTATCTTGAATATAATCTTCCGGAATAGCAGTACCATTGGTTTGCACTAAATATTCTGTTTGTGCAAAAGGAGCGACATAAGCAGGTTTACCATTCACCCATAAATCACTATTTCTCACTTCTATCAAATCCCCGGGAATACCTACACAACGTTTAATATAATTATCGGTTTTATCCATTGGATGCACTAAAATGGGATAATCCGATTGAAGCTTTTCGCGATTATTATTATATTCAGGACTTCTTAAAACATCATAGTAAGGGATCTTACTACCAAACTCTGGTAAATTAATAATGGTATCTCCTGCTGGAAAATTAAATACCACTACATCATTTCTTTCTATGTTTCTAATATTGTATAATCTTTTATAATCTAACTGAATCCATTTTAAATAAGAAGGCGTTGTAGGCGCCATAGGTAAAGTGTTATGTACAAATGGAAAGCTGATAGGTGTTTGTGGAATTCTTGCTCCGTAAGTCACTTTGTCTACAAATAAGAAATCATTCACTAATAATGTTTTTTCCATACTTTCTGTAGGAATCACATAGGCTTCAAAAACAAAAGTTCTAATTAATGTCGCCGCTACCACAGCAAATACGGCCGCATCTACCCATTCTCTAGAAGCAGATTTATGATAATGTTGCAAGGCTGTTTCACCATGCCATTTTTCATTCGCAGATAATCCTAAATAAGGCAAATAAATAAAAGGGAAAAAGACCGTTAAAAAATGATTCAAGAAACTCACTCTTTTAAAATGCATGACAAAAATGATTGAAATCCAGAGTGTCACAAATTGTCCAGCAATGGGGATCAATTGAATCCAAAACCAAAATTTTGAAATTTGACAAAGCTTTACCACTTCCCAAGTATTATAAATAGGGATCATGGCTTTCACAGTATCTACTCCTGCTTTTTTAAGCATTAAATAAATACCAAAATGCCAACCCATCCAAAATAAAATAAAAATAAGGTACCCCATAAAACTTAGTTAATTGTATGAAACAAAAATATCCCTTTGTCAGGGATATTTATAAAAAGATTTGTGAATTTGATGTGAAACTATATATATGGTTAAAAACAAGGATTACTAGAGGCTCGACTACTTGTATTGTTGCATGAGTTCCTTTACTAAAACTACTGATCGAGCGACATCGGGGATGGCTAATGCAGCCAAATTAGGCGCATAGTGCATGGGGGCATCCGCACTCGCTATACGGCGAATAGGCGCATCTAAATAATCAAAACCTTCCTTTTGTATACGATACGTTAATTCAGAAGATACACTTGCAAAAGGCCATTGTTCTTCAATGATCACCAAACGATTTGTTTTTTTAACGCTTTCAAGCACTGTCATCCAATCTAATGGTCGAATGGTTCTTAAGTCAACCACCTCAGCACTAATTCCTTCTTTTTCTAATTCTGCGGCGGCACCTAAAGCTACTTTCATCATTTTATTATAAGACACTATCGTCACATCACGACCTATTTTTTTAACGTCCGCTTTACCTAAAGGAATATAATACTCTTCATCAGGTACATCACATTTATCTCCATACATGACTTCACTTTCCAAAAACATAATTGGATCTTCTTCATAACGAATGGCTTGTTTTAATAAACCTTTTGCATCATATCCATTAGAAGGTGAAACCACTTTAATACCAGGTATATTCGCTAAATAACTTTCAAAAGCAGTAGAGTGTTGTGCCCCCAATTGACCTGCACTACCATTAGGACCTCTCATCACAATAGGACAACCAATTTGACCACCACTCATGGCTAACATCTTAGACGCAGTATTTAAAATTTGATCCAAAGGCAATACCGCAAAATTCCATGTCATGAATTCTACAATGGGGCGTAATCCATTTTGAGCTGCACCCACTGCCACGGCTGTAAAGCCTAATTCTGAAATAGGAGTATCAATAACACGCTTCGGTCCAAATTCGGCTAACATACCTTGACTTACTTTGTAAGCCCCATTGTACTCGGCTACTTCCTCCCCCATTAACAAAACTCTTTCGTCTCTTCTCATTTCCTCATTCATGGCTTCACGAAGGGCTTCTCTAAAGGCTATTGAACGCATGTTGGATCTTTTAATTTGAGTGGCAAAAATAAAGCTTTATCTAGGAAAAAAATAATTTGAGGACATAAAAAAATCCCCTCCCCGATACTTCGAGGAAGGGATTTTTTAGGACTAACCCATCCTAAGTCTATTAATAAATATTATAAGCAAAACTTACATAGTATAAACCTCCGATAGCAGGGCTACCATATCCAGTTTTGTAATATTTATTCAATAAGTTGGTACCGCCTGCTTTCACTAAAGACTTCATAGCAGGTAATTTATAAGTTAAAACGGCATCAATTGTTTGATAAGATTCTAATTTACCTACAGAAAATGTTCCTTCATAAATGAATCCATCTTGGTAGTGTAAATTAGCGCTAAATCCTAGACGATTGTTACATAAAAAACCACTATTGTTAATCGCGATATTAGCTCTCATTTTTGGAGTATTGAAATAAGAGATAAATCCACCAGGTAATTCACCAATTTCATCAGAGAAAATGCTACCAGATACACTGAAGTTTCTAGGTAATAAATAATCCAATGATAATCCCCAACCTTTAGTGGAAACCTCACCATCAGCATTCGTTGAAATACTATAAGCCATACGCTTATTAGCATCTAATACATCTAATGGACTAGGCGCTGCAGCATTACGAGATTGTAACACCGTTACACCGCTAATAAAGTTGTTGTATTTACCAGAGTATACATAAACATCGATCAATAATTTCTTAGCCCATAAACCTTTATAACCAATTTCAAAAGAAGACATTGATTCTGGTTTAAACTCATTGAAAGTTTGTTGTTTCAATAAAGCTGGATTAGGCGCACCTGCTAAAGCACTTGCACCAAATGCATTCACACTCGCTAAAGTATAAGCAGGATTGGTATTGAATTTGTAGAAATCTCTTAATTGAGGTAAACCACCCATCAAACGTGTACCACCACCTACTAACAAATTGATCCATTGGTTTTGAGTAGTTGGGAAACGATAAGCTTGTTGGTAAGATAAACGTAAATTGTTGTCTTGAGCTAATTTAATAACCATAGAAGCTCTTGGAGTAAAACGACCAGCAAAGTTACTGTTCTTATCATATCTACCAGATAATGATAATTTCACGAAGTCGCCGAATAATTTTTTAGATAACTGAGCGTAAGCACCAGATTCGTTGATGTTAATTCTTCCTGCAGTATCTGCAAATACAGTTCCCTCAGAATTCAAAACATATTGCTTTATAGTACCACCCACTAATAAATCAGCATTTACTTTATCTAAACCTAATGCATTGGTTAAATTATATTGACCTTCAAATACATTTAAAGTAGATTTCTCTAACAATAAAGCACCTCCTTGTGAAATGGGAGTTCCTGCAATTTTCTTGAATAAATCATTTTGGTAAATAGGACCTGCAGGTCTGTTCGCATCAGCCACAGCACGAGCTGCATTGTGAGCCGCAGCAGCAGGTAAACCAGCATCTCTGTAATTTGCTAAAGCAGTCATATAGGTGGGGTACCATGTAGTACTTGGGCTCCATGCTTCGTTGAAATAACGAGCAGCAATAGTTGCATTATATGAATCACCTGCATCTTCACGAGTAGAATAAGCTCTTAAAAACCACTCTTTAGATTTTAACTCAAATTTGTATTGAGCCATTCTTAAGTTATTGAAAGAATAACGGTCAGAACCAGTATAGACTGTATTACCCGAACCATTATAAAAACTAAATGAAGCTTCTGTGTTATCAGATACTTTATAGTTTAAAGAACCTGTGAATTTCACGTTTAATGTTGTAGGATCTACTACATCTTTTTCAGCATAACCAGTTCTTGAAACACTACCACCAAAAAATCCTTTTGCTTGACCATATAAAAAAGGAGCATAAGGAGCTAATGCAGCATTTTGAGATTTCAAGAAAGCCGTATAACTAGCTAAAGTTGAAAATGAACCAGTAGCACCGTACAATGAGTTGAAGGCTGCAGTACCCGCAGCCAAATTTCCACCATAAGCAGCCGCTAAGCTATTTATAACACCAGATTGAACGGAACCATATACAGAACTTAAAGTACTTGTTGTTTCATCACCATACACGTTCACCCCATCATAGTTAGGATCTGAAGATCTTGTTCCTAAAATAGTTTGACCATTTGCTGTACCAGTTGTACGAGAATAGTTAGTAGCATCATTCCCTAACCAATCTTTAGCTTCTGTAAATTGTGCACCAAATTTGTAAGCAAATTTATCATTTACTTTCTTAGCCCATCTTACTGTCCAATCTTTAAAAGGAGCTAAAGCACGCTCATAGCTATCAATATGGTTAATACCTTGTTTCACTTGGAAACTTAAACCTTGGTATTTAAAAGGACTTTTTGAGTTAATCAACACGGTACCATTCATACCTCCAGAACCATATAAAGCAGAAGAGGCACCTGGTAATAATTCGATATTATCAACGTCTAATTCAGTTAAACCAATCACACTTCCTACTGAGAAGTTAAGACCTGGAGATTGATTATCCATTCCATCGATCAATTGGTTTAAACGAGTGTTACCACTAGAGTTAAAACCTCTTGTTCCAATACTTTTAAAAGTTAAACTAGCAGTGATAACGTCTACCCCTTTTAAGGTACCTAAGATATCATAGTAGTTAGAAGCAGGAGTATTTTTAATAGTGTTATTACTGATTCTTTCAATAGATACAGGAGATTCTAAAATACGCTCAGCAACTCTTGAAGCAGCTACTACCACCTCTGTACCTAATACAAAAGAAGGAGTTAAACTTACTTCAACACTACCATAAAAATTAGCCACTTTTACTTCCTTCTCAGTATAACCTACTGAAGAAAAGACTAATGTAAATGGAGGTTTTTGAGATACGTTTAGTTTAAAATTACCTTTATCATCTGTAAATGTACCATTTGTGCTCCCTTTTACAGTAACAGAAACAGCAGCTAATGATTCCGATGTATTAGCATTTTTCACTGTACCATTTACAGCATTTGCATTTTGAGCATTTGCACTAAATACCGTTAAGGTAAGTAAGCATAAAGTGCTAAAATGACGTAAGAATTTTCTCATAATTTGTTGTTTTTAAATTGAATCGTAGTTAAAAATACCAAATAGTTCCCACTTCAGAAAAAATTATCAATATTGTGTTAAAGTTTTTAATTTTGCCCTATGAAATCCACACCCTTTCCCGGCCAGCTAAATACCTACCATGGTAAAGTAAGAGACGTCTACTATATTGAAAATGAACTACTTGTGATGATTGCAAGCAACAGAATCTCCGCTTTTGACGTAATTTTGCCCGAACCCATCCCCTATAAGGGTCAGGTTTTAAACCAAATTGCGGCCTATATGTTGGCTGCCACCCAGGATATTTGCCCTAATTGGCTTCTAAATACACCTGCTCCAAATGTTGCTATTGGGAAAAAATGTACTCCTTTTAAGATAGAAATGGTGGTGAGAGGCAATTTAGTAGGACATGCTTGGAGAACTTACAGCACCGGTGCAAGAATTTTATGTGGCGTACACTTACCAGAAGGGATGCAAGAAAATGATTTCTTCCCTACTCCTATTATAACGCCATCTACCAAAGCAAGTGAAGGACATGATGAAGATATTTCGAAAGAAGACATTATAAAACAAGGATTGGCTTCTGCTACAGATTGGGATATATTAGAAAAATATGCATTGGCTTTATTTCAAAGAGGAAAAGAAATTGCGGCAAAGCAAGGTTTAATATTAGTGGATACTAAATATGAATTTGGAAAAATTGGAGATACTATTTATTTAATGGATGAAATTCATACTCCCGATTCCTCAAGATATTTTTATGCAGATGGCTTTGAAGAAAGACAACTCAAAAAAGAAAAGCAAAAACAATTGAGCAAAGAGTTTGTGAGAGAATGGTTGATACAAAATAATTTCATGGGTAAAGAAGGACAAACGGTTCCACACATGTCTGCAGATTGGATTGATACTATTTCCAAAAGATATATTGAATTATATGAGCAAGTGATTGGCGAAAAATTTATACCACAGCAATTATCAGAAGAAGAAACTTACCAATTAGTTTGCGCTTCGCTAGAAAAGCTGAGTTAGGATAAACATTGAAAAATTAATATCACTTCTAAACTTCAATAAATAGAATTAAAATGAGGTCATCACTTTTATAAATCGATTCCTAATCGAGGACGTAATCGTTGCTTGCTTTTATTGAATATCTGCTGGCCTTTATCAATTCCTTTTCTTAATTCAATTTGTTGCTCCAAGGGCAAGTGTACAATATCGGTGCAGGCTTGTGTGCAGCAACCAGCAAACTTTTCAGCACAACTTGTACATTGTATAAATAATAAATGACATCCGTCGTTTTTACAATTGGTATGGGTGTCGCAGGGTGCGCCGCATTGATGACACTTTGCAATAATATCTTCTGTAATTTTTTCTCCCAATCTATCATCAAACACAAAGTTTTTCCCTTTGAATTTACTTTCCAATCCAGCTTCTTTAATTTTATTCGCATAATGAATCACACCTCCTTCTAAATGAAATACATTTTTAAATCCTTGATGTAACATATAGGCACTCGCTTTTTCACAGCGTATTCCACCTGTGCAATACATGATGATATTGGCGTCTTTTTTATCCTTTATCATATCAGCCGCCATGGGAAGTTGATCTCGAAAAGTATCAGATGGAATTTCAATTGCCTTATCAAAATGACCTACTTCAAATTCATAATGATTGCGCATATCAATCACCACTGTTTCAGGTAGCTCCAACAATTCGTTCATTTGTTGCGCGTTCACATACTTGCCTTTATTTTCCATACTAAATGTAGGATCGCTTATTCCATCTGCCACAATTTTTTCTCTTACTTTAATACGCAACACCCAAAAACTTTTACCATTATCATTCACCGCCACATTTAATCTTATTTGATTCAATTGTGGAATAGCATATAAATAGGTTTTAAAATCTTCCAACAAATGAGTGGGCACACTTATTTGCGCATTCACTCCTTCGCTAGCAATATAAATACGACCAAATACTTGCAAAGCATTTAATTGTTGATACATGGTATCTCTAAACGCAACAGGGTCAGGGATGGAAAAATATTGGTAAAAACTAAGGGTAGTCCTAGGAAAGGTTTCTTGATACAATTTTTCTTTGAGCTCCTTATTGGAGACACGATTGTGCAATACTGACATAAAATAAATTTAAGCTCAATTACAGGTTAAGCAAATTCAGCACAAAGATAATAAGAAATTGGACTTCTCCCTAGCATCAGGGGACTGATAAAAATCAGTCATTAGTCAACAGAAAGTGTTCACACATCAAAAATTTGTTTTGAGCTAGTAAGTGATTTGAATTATTGAGCGGCTTTTTTATTCCTGATAAAAGACCCTGTTAAAGATGCTAACCCGCCTAATAAAAATCCTACTAGTACCGTAATGAATATTAATTTTTGATAAGATCCTCCTAAAGGTAGAATTTGGGCCACTTTAGTAGATAAAATATGATTATTAGAAATATCCATATAAATACTTAACCCCGCCCATAACAATCCAACTCCTATTGCTCCTGATAAAAAAGCAGCTGCAGGTTTTTGCGGAAGCACTATAGCCACCAATAAATTAGTGATCACAAAACTAAACCAAGGTAAGTCACCATAAATGCCACTAGCATATGCTAATAAAGTAGAGAGTAATAAGGTTGCAATAAATTTCATAAAGTTAGTTTTGAAATATTTTTTAATAGTGATTTAGCGTAAATGATTTATGCATGTTTAAATTGCATATGCCATTTTGCTCTTTCACTTTCTTTTAATTTTTCTTTAGATAAAAACAATAAACGATAATACTTTCCGGCTGCCCAATAATCTACAAAATTATCATAGAATGGACTTCCGGGATTACCACTCTGTCCACCAGGATATAATCCATAGGCTTCAATTTCATCCGTCATGTGCACGACCATTCTCCAGCTAGGTCCGTGATTTTCGGTGGTGGCATTAATAATATTCACTCCGCCTCCTATGGGTAAATTCAAACGGCTTAAGGCAGGAATTTTGGTTAAGTGTACTACCCTTGTTGCTTTAAAGCTGCCCCAGGTTAATTTATTTTCTTTTTCTAAGCTGATTAATTGTTGAGTGGCTCTTTCTATTCCAACATTTACTTGATCTTTTAAAGTTTCAACTTTATCCTTAGTTCGAATATCATCGGCTACCGTAAAATTGGTGTCTCGACAAATTTGTTCTAATAATACAAATGATTCTGGTTTAGTCAGTGGAATTTTAGACCCTGCTAATTCGTCCGACCACACTGCAGATTCCACACTATCCCAAATCAATTTAAACACAGTGATGCCCTTTGAATTTTCATCATTTTTTAAATCCCATGCATTCAATATGGTCACCATTCTTTTTGCTTGAGGGCTTAATAAATCCATTTGAATCAATCTATTTAAAGCAGGACGAGCTTGAGCTGCAAATACATTGTCATTATTGGTTTGTAAGGCCATCATATCCTCCGGCGTAATTTGAGTCATCGGTGTTAAATGTTGATTCACACTGATTCCTCTATATAAAGGGAAAGAAGCAGCGGTTCCTAAATAATAAGGATAAGTGGCGTCGGTCGCTTTTTGATTCGCACTACTTACAAAACCACGTGATGGATTCATGATCATTGGATTTTCATTTCCAGGAATGATTCCCTGCCAATCATAAGTACTATCCTCGCCTGGCATAATAAAATCTCCTTGACGCTCCCATCTTGCTACAAAATCACCTTGTTGTTTAATAGCAATATTACCTGTCTTGGTGGCCATTACAAAATTTTGTCCTGGACATTTCCATAAAGAAATCGCCTGCAAATAATCGGAAACATTTTTTGCGCGATTCAGCTTATAAAAAGTTTCTACCCCTGTAGAGGTATTATGTGCAGTCCATTTTACTGCTAAATTTTTTCCATTGGATTGTTGATTTTGATAAAAGGCATCAAACATGACTGGCCCCCAATGACTCATAGAAATATTTTCAATCACATCAGCACTATCTTTTACCTTAATCACTTCAGTTCGCTTGGTGACATTTTTCCAAGTCCCATTATACCAATATTCATTTTGTGTACTGTCTTTAAATTTCACTTCATAATAATCCAATACATCTCTTCCCGCATTGGTCACTCCCCAAGCCAAGCTGTCATTAAATCCAATAATAACTGCAGGAGATCCTGGAAAACTTGCTCCGTAAGTACTATGGGTGGGGGTGGTAATTTGAACTTCAAACCAAAGTGAAGGAAGGTTCAACCCTAAATGAGGATCACTACATAAAATAGGACGTCCCGATTTTGTTTTGCTTCCACTTACCGCCCAGTTATTACTTCCATTATTTTTATTGGGTGCTTCCGGACTTTCCTCATACCTGAATAATTTTTTAGAAGCCGGCATTTTTAAATACGCCGTATCTGCCGATCCTGGTTTGATGGGTTTGATGGAGGGCTTAGCAAATTCAGTTCCTTTTGGAATAATGGGATCCAAAGAATCCTGCTGATTAGGATATAATTTTTGAAATAAATCATACCCCAAATAATCACGGGTATTGGTTAATTGTAAATCTGTTGTAGCCGAACGTCCTGTCAAATCATAAGACATGAACATTAAAAATAAATACGTTTTTTTAGGCGTCCACAATTCAGGCGCATAATTCATCAACTTATATTCAAAAGGTAAATCCTCTGGCTTTAATTGATTGATATAAGCATTGACTCCAGCAGTGTAAGAGTCTACAGTAGCTTTCATTACAGGATTATTCTCATTAATATAAGACTCTGTTTGTTCTGCCCCATAGACCATTCCTAATCTTCTAAAAAAACGATCAATGGATAATTTATCTGCTCCAGCAATTTCACTTAACCGACCCGATGCCACTCTGGTTTGAAAATCCATTTGCCACAATCTAAATTTTGCATGTAAATATCCTTGTACATAATAGGCATCCAAATCATTGTCAGCATAAATATGTGGTACTAAGCGATCATCAATAGTGACATCTACATCGCCTTTTAAATCATTCGCAAGAATGGTAGCATCAAAATTGGTATGAATATTTTCGGCATTTTTCCAAAAACCATGTTGAGGAGACAGAAAATATCCCAACTTGGGGGATTTGGTAGCACCTAATTTAAGTTGAGTATTTAAAGTCACAACAAGTCCTGTAGTGACTAGGGCAGATGCTAAAAATGGCAGTAATCGCATACTAATTATTTAGACGCCTAAATTACACTTTTATTTCGTAATCAACTGTGACTTAAAATAGTCTAAATGAGATGCTAATGGTAAGTAGGGATGCATCTCTAAAAGAGTCTTCGTTTTATCTATATTTTGTAGCAAAAACTGTTGATGATTTTCGGAACCTACAAAAAAGGGCTTATGCTGTTTAGCGATCTCTAGCTCCGCCACTTGTTTCATGACTAATTGAGTTTCTTCATTCATATAGGTCTCTACCCACTTTTCCCATACATATTGTGATGCTGCATGATTGGGATGTACTAAATCTTCAGCATAAAATCGATAATCTCTTAAATCATCTATCACAAATTCATACGCAGGAAAATAAGCAACTTGCTTTTCGGATGCCACTACTTCATGTACAGCGTAAATTAAGACCGCTTTACTTTTATTATTTTCAACAAGCCCTTCCCTTAAATGACGAACTGGACTGATCGTAAAAATGATATTTATAGAAGGATTAAATGCTTGTAACTGATGAATTAAATGCTGTAATTCTTTTTTAAGGGCTTCAGGCTGCATGAGTTCTTTTTGAAACCATAGTGCCGGAGCTTTATGATTATTCGCCACCACCTGACCTTTTCCTAGCGGCGCTTCTTGATTGATATGATACAGCCAAGCAGAACCCAATGTAATGACTATATGTTGTGCGTTTTTTAAAAATAGATGCGCGTGCTGAATAGACTCATTTATTTTTTGCAAAGATTCCTGAGGTGTAATTCCTGAAAAACGACTATGATGATTCCAACTATGCCAAACATCTTGATATAAAAATAAATCTTGTGGAGTATAAATTTTTGCTGTGATATAATCTTGAATAGATTGAATGACACTTATAGGATTGAATAATATACCATGTGGATTTTCTAATAAGCGAAATTGATGTGACTTTAATTTTGCCCCTATATTTTCAGAAAAACAGGACCCTATTAATAACATGGAATCCTGATAGCCTATCTTTTGCTGAGATGGCTTGGCAGCTAAACTTAATTTTAATTTGAGTGAACTCATTTAATTTACAATGTAGAGGGGAATAATCTCTGCTTCATCGCTTCATATAAAATAATACCCGCAGCCACCGACACATTGAAAGAATCAAAATTGGTCGCCATAGGAATCTTAAAAAAATAGTCTGCAGATTTAGCTAAATAAGGTTGTACTCCACGTCCTTCATCTCCCATGATAATACAAGAGGGTATCGTAAAATCTAATTCATGTACATTTTTATCGGCGCGCATTTCACTTGTAAATACTTGTATTCCATTTAAATGCAAAGCATCCACCGCTTTTAATAAACTTGCAACACGCACAATTTGAATATGCTCCAATGCGCCTGCACTACTTTTAAAGGCTTCTTCATTTAAAGCACCTACTCCTTTATCCGGAATAATTAAGGCTTGTGCCCCACAGCAATGTATACTTCTGCCAATGGCCCCAATATTACGCACATCAGTCACCCCGTCTAACATCATAAATAAAGGTGTTTCTCCTTTGGATACGACAAAGTCAATGACTTCTTGCAAGTCCATGTATTTTACTTTCGAAATAAAAGCCAAAACACCTTGATGATTCGCCTTACTCAGTCCATTTATTTTTTCAATAGGAACTAATTGTATGGGTATATTTTGTTCTTTTGCCGCTTGTTTAATTTCACTCAATCCCTCCCCTTGTGCATTTTTTTGAATTAATATTTTTTCAATATTCACATCAGATGCAAACGCTTCTATCAAAGGTTGTCTCCCAATTATAAATTTTCGTTCCGTATTGGATCTTCTCTCTGAACTGTAATTTCTTTTAAATCCAGATCTGTTATTAGATTGATTGCGTGGCTCCATATGATTCAAAGGTACTCGTTTTTAAGAAAGTTTTTATAGGTATAAAAAATCCCTTCACGAAAATTCGGAAGGGATTTTTTATAATGATTCTTAATCTATTTTAAACCGAAAGCTTTTTTCACTTTCGCAACATAATCTAATTTCTCCCAAGTAAACAATTCAACTTTTAAAGTTTTTGATTTACCATCTGGAGTTGTGAATGTTTTGGTAACTACTTCATTCTTACGACCCATATGACCATAAGCAGCAGTCTCACTATACATGGGCGTTCTCAACTTTAATCTTTGTTCAATAAAGTAAGGACGTAAATCAAAAATTGATTCCACTAATTTGCCTATTTGACCATCATTCATTTTCACTTTAGCAGTACCATATGTGTTTACGTTAATTGAAGTTGGTTTAGCCACACCAATCGCGTAAGATACTTGTACTAATACTTCGCTAGCTACACCAGCAGCTACTAAGTTCTTAGCAATATGACGCGTTGCATAAGCTGCAGAACGGTCTACCTTACTTGGATCCTTACCAGAGAAAGCACCACCCCCGTGTGCACCTTTCCCACCATAAGTGTCCACGATAATCTTACGGCCTGTTAAACCCGTGTCTCCGTGAGGCCCACCAATTACAAACTTTCCAGTAGGATTAATATGATAAGTAATATCGTTGTTAAATAACTTTGCGTACTTCTTATATTTTGCCTTTACTCTTGGGATTAAAATTTCAACGATATCTTTTTTGATTTTCGCTAACATTTTTCCTTCAGCATCAAAATCATCGTGTTGTGTACTCACCACAATCGCGTCAATTCGAACTGGCTCGTTTTTGTCGTTGTACTCTAAAGTCACCTGAGATTTTGCATCAGGACGTAAATATTTAATCGCCTTATTCTCTCTTCTTAAGGCAGCTAATTCAATTAAAATTTTGTGCGCTAAGTCCAAAGCGAGTGGCATGTAATCTTCCGTTTCGTTGGTAGCATAACCAAACATCATCCCTTGGTCACCCGCACCTTGCTCTTCTTTTTTCTTTCTATCTACCCCTTGATTAATATCTGCTGATTGTTCGTGAATAGCACTTAATACACCACAGCTATCGGCTTCAAACATGTATTCACTTTTTGTGTAACCAATTTTCTTGATCACATTACGTGCAATCGTTTGAACATCTAAGTATGCTTTAGATTTTACCTCACCTGCCAAGATTACTTGACCTGTGGTCACTAAAGTCTCACATGCCACTTTTGATTGTGGATCAAATGCTAAAAAATTGTCAATTAAGGCGTCAGAAATCTGATCCGCTACTTTGTCTGGATGTCCCTCAGAAACACTCTCAGAAGTAAATAAATAAGGCATATTCTTTTATTTAGATGTTGTAAAGTGCAAATATATAAATAATTACTATTTATACTAGTTTTAGAAACTATAATTCAGAATAATAAACGTGCAATCTCATTCGGAAACGAGAATGCTTACCTCCTCCAATTCTAACCCTTCCAATAGCTGCTTGGTTACCTAATGAAGTGGTTAAGTAGTCAATCCCAGCTTGTTTATTATTGGGGTATGGGGGCACGAAAGTAATAGAGTCATTTACTGGAGCCATGATTCTGAAATCAAAAAGTGAATCAGATCTTGATATCACTCCCTGAACATATCTACTAATATTAAAATTATAGCTAGCTACTTTAGGATAACCATTCAATGATTTATATACCAGCTTGCCGCCAAAACGATTCATATATTCGGTACTTGAAGTACCTACATAATCATTAGGCACATTTCTAACTTTTTTCGTTGCTGTGTCGTACACGCCTAAGAATAAATATTGAGGAGGCAACATTTGCGTTTCTAAAGTATTATAGGTAGCATCATCTGGAACTTGCTCTGCAATTAATTCTGCTCGATGTATTAATCTATTTTTAAAATTCTTTAAGCCTGGTATTTTAACCTTAACCATCGTTCCAGGACTTGTTTGAATATAAACTAAACTGTCATTGGCAGTAGTTGTTGGATTGAAATGCTTAAATACTTCAGCTGATTTACGATTACGAGTAATGAAATTCGCATCTGCATTACTATACAAACTGAATTTCATGAAACTAACAGAAGTGTCACGTTTAGTCGCATTTAATGAACTGGAAGAATAATATAAGGCCAGTTTCGTATTCGTATCTGTCATACTTATACGAATTAATGAATTCGCATTATCACTTGTACTCAAAGCAAATCCTCTAAAATATTCACGTAAAGTGGAATCAGAATGATAGGCATTGGAAGAATCAAAATCCTTCATGAATTGCATAGCAACAGAAGGTAATAATTTAATACGTATTTGATTGTTAGAAGATTCAAAAAGCGTAAAAACAGAATCCCTAACTTTTGTATAATCGAGCTTATAGGGATTTGCTAAAGCACTCCCTGCTTGGATATTATATACTTCAGGGAAATTACTTGCATAATATTTTGAAATATCTATTGGTGTAGACCCTGATATTCTATTGACGTTAATTGTAATAGGCTTTGTAGAGTCTCCATAAAATCCACGATAACTTAAAACCAAAACAGCAGAATCTACTCTTAAACTATCTTTGTCTCCTGGTATATAAAAAGGGAAAAAAGAAGGCAATAATTGAAAATACATATTGGCTTTAGTAGTACCAAACATAGGATCATTGGTGATACTACCTAACACATGCTCGTCATTTCCGTAAATTCTCAATGAATCTGGATAATCTATGGTTTGTGTTTCCACATCAAAAGTGGTATCCTTGGTGGCTACAGCATCAAGAGAAGGCAATAAGCCTAAACCTAATTCAGAAGTACTGATTCTGGTACATGCCGAAAAAACAATGGTTAATAAAAGGAAAAAAGAAAGCTTCTTAATGTTATTGATTGATGCCATGAATTTAATTGTCGTTACTTGCCTGCAAGTTCGTTGTATAAATCTAAATACTCTGTTAAATCGGAATCCCAACCGTTAAAAGGCACTACTTTTTTACCTTTTACTGCAGAAAACTCTGATATTAACTTTTTATCTATTACGTCAGCTCCAAAAGTAATGGCATCCGCATAGGTGGCACCCCCTCTGAATAAAGCTGCATTATTTAAATCTTTGAAGGATTCTAAATCCTTTTCTTTAATATTCGCATTAATAATAGCCTTAGCTATAAAGTCCTTTCCTAGTTTTTCCTCAAAAGTGTTTTGACCAATGGTGAATATGACTTTTGAATTAGAGAATACAGGTTCTTTTTTGAAAGCTGTTTTAATATAAGCAGGAATTAAGCCTGTCATCCAGCCACTACAATGAATCACATCGGGAGGCCATCCAAATTTCTTAACTGTTTCTAAAGCCCCACGGCAAAAGAAAATAGTACGCATAGCGTTATCATCAAACCATTTTTCATTTTCATCATGAAATATATGCTTACGCTTGAAGAAATCTTCATTTTCTAAAAAGTAGACTTGTAATCGGGCATTAGGTAAAGAAGCTACTTTAATTTGCAAGGGATAATCATCGCTATCCACTTGTACATTGATACCAGATAAGCGGACTACCTCATGTAAACGATGTCTACGTTCGTTAATGATGCCAAATCTTGGCATAATACAACGCACTTCCAGACCACTGTCGTTACTTTTAATCGCGAGCTTATTAATTACCTCAGCAAACTCTGTCAGCTCTAAATAGGGCGACATTTCTGTGGCGATGTATAAGATTCGTTTTTTTTCAGACATTCCTTTTGGGTTTAACTCAGAACCAACTTTGAGTGTGCGAAGGTACGTAAAAGCAAGGACTTTAAGAAACCGCAAAAAAGAGGAATAAATACCCCTCCCTGAAACCATATCTTAACAATTGGTTGTAAATTGCACATCAACGCTCCAAAAGCCGACATTATGGGTAAATTTCTTAAAATCGGATTCTTCTTTCTTATAGGCATATTGCTGATTTGGTGGAGCTTACATCAAATTCCACCCCAAGAATGGGATAAATTTACGCAAACCTTAAAGCACTCTAAATTTTGGATCATTATCCCGGTATTTTTCATTTTAGGCCTTTCCCATTTTATTAGGGCTCTAAGATGGAGACTCATTATGGAACCCTTGGGTTATACACCTTCCGTGACAAATACCTTTTTGGCTGTACTAATTGGATATTTAGCAAATTCGGCAGTGCCTCGTTTAGGGGAGGTTTTAAAATGTACGATATTATCAAAATATGAAAATGTGCCAGCCGAAAAAATTGTAGGCACCATTGTAGCGGAAAGAGCTTTTGATGTGATGTGCTTAGGGCTTGTTTTTTTATTAGCCTTGACACTTCAATTTAATGTCATTGAAGCAGGTTGGCAGCAATTAAATGCAGCTAAGGATCCAAGTCATGCAGGGCAACCTTGGGTCATGTATATATTAGGTGGCATTACATTATTGGCACTTTTATTTTTCTGGATTTTTAAAAAACGATTCGCCCATTTAATTATCAGTTTCAAGAAAATAATATTAGGTGTTTGGGAAGGAGTCATGAGCGCCACCAAATTAAAAAAGCATAACTTATTTTTCTTTTATTCTTTTTGTATTTGGTTCCTTTATTTACTTGCCACCTTTATTGGATTGTACGGTACCGAAGGAACAGCAAGCTCTTTTTCTACTGCCATAAGTTGCTTGGCATATGCTAGTATTGGTATGATTATTACCCCAGGAGGTATTGGTGCTTACGCTTATTTTTTAGCCAAAGTGTTAGAGTTAAATGGGATTGAATATGCATTAGGATTAGCGAACGGAACTTTACAATGGTTCTCGCAATTTATTATAGTATTAGTATTAGGCGGTATTAGTTTAATCATACTTCCTTTAGTGAATAAGCAAACAAAATAAAATGAGAGCAATAGCATCCATTGAAAAAAAAATCATGACAGTAGCGCAAGCACTCACGGTGATAGCAGGCTGGAAAGCTTTGGGCAAAACATTTGCTTTTACGAATGGCTGCTTTGATATTTTACACCCAGGACATTTATTTTCATTAGCACAAACTGCGCAAGAAGCCGATTTTTTAGTAGTAGGATTGAATAGCGACGCAAGTGTTCAAAGACTAAAAGGCCCTACCCGACCCATTAATAACACCGAAAGCAGAGCCATCGTTTTATCCAATTTAGTATTAGTAGACATAGTGGTGGTATTTGAAGAGGACACCCCCCTTGAATTAATCTCTACCTTATTACCAGATGTCTTAGTCAAAGGTGGCGACTATACTATAGAAACTATTGTTGGCGCAAAGGAAGTGATAGCGAATGGGGGTAAAGTCATTATCAACCCCATTGTTGAAGGGTTTTCCACTACTGGATTGATTGAAAAAATAAAACACTAAACTATTTTAAAATGGAATTTTTACAACCACTTCACATTCAATCCGAAAATGAAGGAAGTTCAACGGGTGCCCATTGGATAAAAAGCAAGGGCCCTAAAATGAATTCCTACTCCCCTGTAGATGGAAAATTAATTGGCACAGTTGTTACTACAGACGCTGCAGCATATCAAGAAGTGATTCAAACTGCGGAGAAAGCTTTTAAAGTATGGCGAAATTGGCCTGCACCTAAACGCGGAGAAATTGTAAGACAATTAGGAGATGCATTAAGACATGAAAAACATTTTTTAGGTCAGTTAGTGAGTTATGAAATGGGAAAAAGTTTACAAGAAGGTTTAGGGGAAGTGCAAGAAATGATTGACATCTGTGATTTTGCAGTGGGACTGTCACGTCAATTATATGGCCTCACTATGCATAGTGAACGACCTTCTCATAGAATGTATGAACAATGGCATCCGTTAGGATTAGTAGGAATCATATCTGCTTTTAATTTCCCTGTTGCGGTATGGAGTTGGAATGCTGCCTTGGCTTGGGTGTGCGGAAATGTCACCGTATGGAAGCCTAGTGAAAAGACCCCTTTATGTGGCAATGCTATTCAAAATATAGTTGCTACAGTATTTGAAAAAAATAATGTCCCTGATGGGGTGAACAATTTAATTCAAGGAGGTCGTGAAGTGGGTGAATGGATGAGTCATGATACACGTATCCCTTTAATTTCTGCCACAGGATCTACTCGAATGGGAAAAGAATTAAATACAGCAGTAGCGGCTAGATTAGGCAAAACTATTTTAGAATTGGGCGGAAATAATGCCATCATCATTTCAGAACATGCCGATTTAGATATGTCTTTAATAGGATCTGTGTTTGGAGCAGTGGGCACAGCGGGACAAAGATGTACCAGCACGCGTAGACTGATTATTCATGAAAAAGTATATGACGCCTTCGTTGCAAAATTGACCAAAGCCTATCAACAAATAAAAATTGGAGATCCTTTAGATGTTAAACATCATATGGGGCCATTGATTGATCAAGATGCTGTGGCGATGTATTTAAATTCCATTGAAGCTTGCAAAAAAGAAGGGGGGAAATTTTTAGTGGAGGGTGGCGTGTTAGATGGCGCGGGATACGAAAGTGGTTGTTATGTCAAGCCTTGTATTGCAGAAGCACAACCCCATTATTCTATTGTTCAACATGAAACCTTTGCTCCAATTTTATATTTATTAAAATACAAAACTTTAGAAGAAGCCATTGCTATTCAAAATGGAGTGCCACAAGGATTATCTTCTGCTATCATGACATTAAATATGCGTGAATCAGAATTATTTTTATCACAGCAAGGAAGTGATTGCGGTATAGCAAATGTGAATATTGGAACCAGCGGCGCGGAAATTGGAGGTGCTTTTGGAGGTGAAAAAGAAACAGGCGGCGGTAGAGAAAGTGGCAGTGACGCATGGAAAGCCTATATGCGTAGACAAACCAACACTATTAATTGGAGTACCCAACTACCTTTAGCACAAGGCATTCAATTTGATTTGTAAAAGAATAAAAAGTTTGATACTATAATTTAAGAGGCCCTATGATAAAAAGATTTAAAAAAGCAATACTGTCATTTTTGTTTTTAGCGAGTGCTCAATTATTGTTGGCACAAAATTTTCAAAACTGGCATTGGAAGGATTATCACACAGATACCATTCATGGTATTAGCTTACATAAAGCTTACCAGCTATTAGCTACACTACCTCAAAAGTCAAGCCCCATTATAGTAGCAGTTATTGACGGAGGTATTGACACCAATCATATCGCATTGCATAATTTATTATGGACCAATGCAAAAGAAATCCCTAATAATGGTATAGATGATGACCACAATGGATATATAGATGATGTGCATGGATGGAATTTTATTGGCGGTAAAGACGGACGTAACATTAATAAAGCGTCTGATGAAAAATCCAGAATTTATCATCAGTTTAAAAATAAATTTGAAAATAAAGCCATCGACACGAATACATTGAATACGCTAGATAAAAGAAATTATATTATTTGGAAACAAACCGAAAATGAAATTCAAGTTTCAGAAAATGATCTTGCCAATGTGCAATATGTAAAAATGGCCACCAATGCTTTAAGAAAAATGGGGGGCATCTTATTGAAAGAAATAACAGATTCTAATTTTACGGTTTTACAATTGGAGAATTTTCAACCTGTTGGTCGTGTGACTTTAGAAACCAAAATGGCCTACTTAAGAACAATTAAAATTTTAGGTATAGAATCAGAAAGCACGTATCCTGAAATCATGAGCGACTTGGAAGAATATGTGGAAGGAAAAGAAAAAGCAGCAAATGCAAAAATGAACCCTCCTATTCCTATTAGAGAAGATATTATTAAAGATCAGTATGAAAACTTTGCCGATAAATATTATGGCAACAATGATATTACGGGTCCTAATGCAAAGCATGGTACCCATGTAGCTGGATTAGTAGCAAGCGTCCCAGATAGCAGTTGGAACGTATTTAAATTGTATCCTGCTATTTCTATTATGGGAGTAAGAACAGTGCCTGATGGAGATGAATACGATAAAGATGTAGCATTAGCCATTAGATACGCTGTAGATAATGGCGCTAAAATCATCAACATGAGTTTTGGAAAATCCTATTCTCCCCAACAAGCATGGGTAGATAGTGCCATTAGATATGCTGCCCAAAAAGATGTTCTATTAGTCCACTCTGCAGGAAATGAATTTTACAATTTAGATATAAAATCAGTCTACCCTAACGCCTACTCCACTACATTTATGGATACCGCACAAAATGTGATTACGATTGGAGCTAGTAGTGACGAAAAAATAAATGGATCTTTATTAACCGACTTTAGCAATTTTGGAACAAAAACAGTGGATTTATTATCTCCTGGTAATAAAATTTATTCTACCCTACCTGGCAAAAACAATTATGGTTATTTACAAGGTACCAGTATGGCTTCCCCTATTGTGAGTCATATTGCAGCTATGATTCGATCTTATTATCCTCAATTAAGTGCGATTCAAGTCAAACAAATTTTGATGAATAGTGCTTGGAAACCAGAAGATTCTAAACAGAAATTCACAGTGCCCAATAGAGAAACAGAAAAAACATTATTGGAAGTCACTAAAACTGGCGGTATAGTGAATGCAGCAAATGCACTAGCTTTGGCGCAAATCGTTCAACCCACAAATACAAAAAGTGCTGAGAAAAAGAAGTCTAAAAAAAATTAATTCTAGCGAACTAATTGACCCACAAAAAATTAATTTCAAATCTAATACTATGTCAAGACCCAGTGCCACAGAATACGGAGCATTTTATCAAACCTATATTAATTATACTAGCGGAAAAGATTATTCCATTTTGGTTCAACAATATCAAGACAGAATTATTGAATCTTGGAGTGCCATTCCTTTAGAAAAAATGAATTACGCTTATGCTCCTGACAAGTGGACGATTCGCCAAATGTTGCAACATGTAATTGATACTGAAAGAATATTTGCTTACCGAGCTTTAGCGATTTCAAGAAAAGAGCCTGCTGCCCTATTGGGATTTGATGAAAATGAATATGCTAAAAATGCCCCTGCTACGAATCGAAATTGGAAAGAAATGATACAAGAATGGCGGGTAGTAAGACAATCTACCAATTTATTATTTAGCTCTTTCACCGAAGATCAAATCAAAGCAAAAGGAACTGCCAGCGGTCATCCTATTTCGGTGAACGCCCTTGGCTTTATTATTTTTGGACATGCTTTGCATCATTTGCATATTTTAAAAGAGCGATACGATATTTAAATAAAATATTAAAAAAACACATTAAAAAAGGCGTCCCGATTCATCGGGACGCCTTTTTTATATAGCTCTATTTTAACTAAAAATTAAAATTGCTTATTACCATACAAATGAATCGCTAATTGAACTTCAGTATCTACTGCGCCAATTCCGTAATTGATTCCGAAAACAGTTCTGTCAAAAGGAAAAAATGCTTCTGCAAAAAATCCTTTTTCTTTATCATTTCTTTCCGCACTTCTAATGGTAGCAGGGAAAGTAACAGGAGCTTTAATACCTTTTAACGATAAATCACCAGTGATACTTACTTTGTTATCTGTAATATATTTTACACTTGTAATGTTGAACGTTGCTTCACCAAATTTAGAAATATCAAAAAAGTCGGCAGAAGATAAATGACCTTGTAAACGATCACCCGCTGCATCAGTCACTTTCATACCAGCAACATTAATGACAAAATTACCTCCTACTAATTTGCCGCCGTCTACACGGATAGTTCCCGATTTGATAGGGAAATAACCTGTATGGTAATCTCCGGTTTTAGAGCCCACAAAGTCAATTTTGCTTTTATCAGCACTTACTGTAAAATTTTGTTCCAAATTAGTTTTAGGTTTAGGACTAAATGAAACTAAGGCTAAAGCAGCCACCACAGAAAGCGATAAAACGATTTTTCTCATATTATTTTTTTTAAATTTTAAAAAGGAAGCAGGAAAATACATTTAAAAATTGAATTTACCTCCCTCCCACATAGTTTGATAATTGAATATTAACAATACAAATATATAATTCAATGTTTAAACAACAAAATATATTTTTTGGTATATTCTATGCCTATAATCTAGTATCTTTGCCAAAATTTTTATAGAATGAATCTGCATGAATACCAAGCAAAAGAATTGCTTAAAAAATACAATGTCCCTGTTCAAGAAGGCGTTGCAGTAGAAACACCTGAAGCAGCAGTAGCAGCTTATGAAAAAATTGCTACCGAAACGAATAATAAATTTGCTGTTGTAAAAGCACAAATCCACGCAGGTGGACGTGGAAAAGGAAAAATTGTAGGCACCGAACAAAGAGGTGTTGCAGTAGGTAAATCAGCTGATGATATCAAAACATTTGCAACCAATATATTAGGTGGCACTTTGGTGACAATTCAAACCGGCCCTAGCGGTAAATTAGTAAGCAAGATATTAGTAGCACAAGACGTTTATTATGAAGGTCCTCAACCTACTAAAGAATTTTATTTATCTATATTATTAGATCGTTCTAAAGGAATGAATGTGGTAATGTATAGTACCGAAGGTGGTATGGATATTGAAGAAGTGGCTCATAACACTCCCGAAAAAATATTTAAAGAGTGGGTACACCCAGGTGGTGGCTTACAGGGATTTCAAGCACGTAAAATTGCTTTCAATTTAGGTTTAAGTGGTGACGCTTTAAAGAATTGCGTAAAATTTGTAACCAATTTATACAATGCATACGTAGGATTAGATTGCAGTATGCTTGAAATTAATCCTTTGTTTAAAACAAGTGACGATAGAATTATCGCCGTGGATTGTAAAATGAATGTAGATGACAACGCCTTAATGCGTCATCCTGACTTATTAGCGATGCGTGATGTAACGGAAGAAGATCCAACCGAAGTAGAAGCAGGAGAATACAACTTAAACTTTGTAAAATTAGATGGTAACGTAGGTTGTATGGTAAATGGTGCTGGATTGGCTATGGCGACTATGGATATGATTAAATTAAGTGGTGGTGAGCCAGCTAATTTCTTAGACGTAGGTGGTAGTGCCAATGCACAAACTGTAGAAGCAGGATTTAGAATTATTATGAAAGACCCTAATGTGAAAGCTATTTTAATTAACATCTTTGGCGGTATTGTTCGTTGCGATCGTGTTGCTGCTGGTGTGATTGAAGCATTCAACAAATTAGGCAATATCAATATCCCTATCATTGTTCGTTTACAAGGAACCAATGCAGTGGAAGCTAAAAAATTGATTGACGAAAGTGGATTGAAAGTTCAATCTGCGATTCAATTGAGCGAAGCAGCAGCTTTGGTGAAACAAGCTGTAGCTTGATTATAAGTGCACTTTTTTTGCAAAAATAAAAGTGCACTTATAACCCTCTAAAAACTTTAAAGCCCCCATATTTGGGGCTTTTTTATACATGCACTTTTTTTGAAATATTTCTTCTTTACTACTTTTCTTCCGGAGATAATGGTTTTACTTCTGTGAGGGCACTAAATAAGTAAATATGCCCGCTAGCAATCTCCACACATTCAATTCGCTTTCTTCTAGTTTTTAATTTCTGGAACACCCTTCCTTTGGTTTCCATAAATCGAGTACCGTCTGGCACATTCGCCAATACTACTACCCCTTCTTTCTGAATTGGATTATACTTTCGAAGAACTAATAATAAATCTGTTTCTCCGTTGGCAGTTGCAGCAGGATTTAATAAGGTTTTATGTAAACTTTTTTTGATATCTGTGGGGAAAATATCCAATTGTATAAAAGAATGTAATAATGCCCCGTAAATATTTTTCCATTCCCTGCCATGCGCATCTACCCGATTTCCAAATTGCTCAAAACATAATAAATGTGCTAACTCGTGTAACAACGTAATTAAAAACTCATATTGATTCAAATTGCCATTCACTGTTATTTTGTGATTAGCACCTCTACTTGCATGTCTATAATCTCCTAAAACCGATTTCCTAGCTTTCGTAACAGTTAAATGTACTTTGTATTGATTGATCAATGAAACAACCGCATCAAAAGCCCCTTTGGGAATAAAAGCATTTAATGCATGTAACGGATGTTCAACTTTTGACAATTTTATTTATTTTGAAAGTTTATTTTGAAAGTTTCTTTTTTGAAAACAAATTTTTATTTACGAATAACCCATTTTATTTCTAACCAAGTAAAAATCATATAAAACGCCATTGCAATGATTAAATTTATCATACCTAACGGAGTTTTTACTTGTGTGGCATATGCTAAAGCAGAGCCAGCAAATACCATGAGCTTTAATAGCGTGCCTATCATCACCGATCTCACCATGGCATTCGGATTATTACTATCCGATTTAATAAAACGCAAATAATTAACCACTGACATCAAAAGCAACATCCCATTGACTGTCATTAAAAAAGGAATTTTTAATTTACCTACAGTAATGCTTTCTTGGCTTACCAATAAATTTATAATTGCCAAACCTCCCATTATCAATGAAAATAATATAATAATGGGTAAAAGGTGTTTAGACTTCATAAATTAGATAGTTGAATGATTAAAAGGTAAAATATGATGCAACATTAGGCATCATTTCCAGGCTTAGTATCTTTGATGATTTTAAAAAGAGTAAATAATATAAATAGAAAAGGCAATATCCAAATGAACATAGGTCTTAGATTAAAATAGAGATCCAATTTTTTGCCTACATATAACAAAATCAAAAGACCCCCCAATAATTGAGCTCCTAAATTGCTATATTTTGCCCAAGGATTCATTTGTTTCATCTTAGAATCAGTCATTGGATGTTTTACTTTCGGGAAGTTGTAAAGGAATAGTATCTAATTGTTGAGGATTCCCTTCGGTCAATACTTTTTTTAAACCTTCTAAATATTGTTCTTTAAAATGGATGGTTTGTTCTAAAGAATCCGTTCTAATTTTAAGCAATTGTAATTCCGTTTGGCTTTCCTTGGAACCATAGCCTGGAATATAATATTTAAGGGGCGTAAAAGCGATTAAAGCAATGGTAAGACCTACCAATAAAATAAACAAAATACTCACCCCCACATAGACCGAATTCCTAGACAATCTGAAAGCTACTACTTCATCGTAAGTATCATCATTCATAATGACCAAACGATAGGTATTACTTCTTCGCTTAAAAGTGTTGTTATTATCTAAAATAGCCATATTAAAAGTTGCTTGTTAAAGGTACTAAATAAACAGAATTAATTGTATTTTTAGCACACATTCGTACAAATATGATTTTGCTGAAGTACCCATTCAAAAAACAAGGATTTACACTCCTATTAGGAAGCTTATTTTGCCTCCTAAACAGCATATCATTACAAGCTCAAACGAGTGGAAAACAAATACTTGATACCAACAAGCCATTACTAGATATCAACAATACTAAAATTGTAAAAAAAATCAACGCTATTTTAGATAGTAATCAAAAAAAAATTAATGGCCTTTTATTTAGTAAAATAGATAAAGCAAAGTCATCTTTAGATAGCATTAAAAAAACATTTATCCCTGCAGAAGAAGAAAGGCCACTTCCCTATGAACTTTTATTAAATAAAAAATACACCTTAGGCAGAAGAGCATATCAAAATACCGTTGCGCAGTATAATTTTATATTCCATGCAAATCTTGAATTAAATGAAATCATTCAAACAGCACGATTAAATAACGAAGAGGATTACACCGAACTACTTCCGTTTTATGATTATGATTTATCCACTACTGCTAAAAAAAGTATCGACTCCATCATATACCGATGTAATGCTAATATTGTTTTACATGATTTAAGGAATAATTGGGTAGACGATTCTTATCTCACTTTAGCTAAAGCTTATTTATTTCACAAAAACTTTGACACAGCAGGAAGTTTATTACAATTCATTAACTACTCCTTTGATCAAAAAGAAAATGGAATGGATGTGCCTATTGGTAGTAATCTCAGAAATACGAAAGGGAAATTTAGTATTGCTACCAAGGAAACCGAAAGCTTTTTAGAAAATCGAAATATTAGAAACGAAAGTTTATTATGGCAGGCTAGAAATTATTTAGAAATCAACTCACTTAATGAAGGAATTAGCTTGCTACAATTATTAAAAACAGATGCTGTTTTCCCTACTAGACTATATCCTTTTTTAAATGAACTACTAGCCTATGGATATTATAATAGCGAATTGTATGATAGTGCTGCTGCCTACTTGGCAAAAGGGATTGCAAATGCCCCCGATAAATTCGCTAAAACAAGATGGTATTATCTTATTGCACAACTTTGGGACAAAGCCAATAATTACAAACAAGCCTACTATTGGTATAAAAAAGCAAATGCAGAAGCCATCCAGCCACTCATTACTATCTATGCCAAGATCAATATGATTTTAATTGATTCTAAGCAAACAAACACTCCTTGGCTTACCCTCACCGAATCCTTGGAACATATGTCCAAGAAAGAACGTTACAAACCTTACACAGATATCATTTATTTTGAAATGGCAAAAATTGCTATTAAAAACGAAGATTTCAAAAAAGCAAAAGATTGGTTAATTATCTCTATTAAAAAAAATGCAAACGGATTACGTCAAAAACAAAAAGCATTTGAATTATTAGCAAACATTAGTTATCAAGAAAATGAATTTGCAATCTGTAAAATGGCTTATGATAGCCTTACTTTCCTTCTTAAAACAAATCCGCAATTTGAGACGATCACTGCCCGAAAAAAATGGATGCCTTCAATCGCGAGCAATCAACAATTCCTTCAAGAACAGGATAGCTTATTATATATTTATTCATTAGCAAAAGAAGATCAAAAAGCTTATTTTATACAATGGAGTAAAAATCAAAAGTTGATTACCGAAAAATTAAAGAAATTATTTTTAGACGATACGCTCAAAAAAGATAAATCATTCGCACCCTCTTTAAATACTAATTACAACAATAACTTAAATAATCAAGGTAATACAGGATGGGGCAATAACCCATTTAACGCTAACCCATTTGGTGCACAAAATAGGTCTAACAATCAAAATATTTTAAACCCCGGTCAAAATACAAGCAGTAATTTTTATTTTGAAAACCCTAATATGGTTGAAATGGGGAAACAAACTTTTTCCCAAAAATGGGGTGGCCGACCTAACGTAGATCAATGGCGAAGAAAAACAAGTACTGGAATAATTCAGCAAAGTGCAAGTACCCTAAATATTGCAAGCTATAAACCAGAAAGCAAAGAGGATAGTTTGAGTAAAAAAATTAGCGAAGCCGAATTAACTTCTTCAGTAAAACTAATTGTAGATGAAAATGATAAAAATCGAGTTCTAGAAGAGTGGAATCAAAAAGCATTAGCACAAGCTCAAATTTTTCTATTGGAACTCAACGACTTCGAAAAAGCAATCCCTTTATATTTAAAAATCATTAAAACCTCGTCGGTTGATAGCATTACTGAACGTGCTTATCTGGATATGGCTAGCGAATACATTCACGAAGGCCATCAAGAAAAAGCAGATAGCCTCATTCAAATAGTTCAACAACTTTTTCCTAAAGGAATTTATGTATCCAAAAAAAATAAGGTTGAAAGTAAAAAATCAGCAGACAAATCGGTGGAAGAAGAATATAAAGAAGCCTACTTCTTAAGTACTATTGGCAATTGGACTGCGTTAAAAAATAAAGAAACTAATTTAGACCTCCAACTTCGCAAAACAAAATGGTTTGCCCCCTACCAGTTTTTAAAAGTGAAAATGTTAGCTCAACAAAGAAAAGATAGTGCCGCTCTCATTCTACTTGATTCTATTATTTATTTGCACCAAGATGAACGCATTAGAGATTATGCCAAAAATATCATCGTACAAATTAAGAAGAGAAAAGAAACGGAATCCTATTTACAAAAACTCAATGGAGATTCTGTTAAAAATGAAGTTTATATAGCAGCGGCCCCTCCTAGTTTGAAATACAATGCCCCTACACCCACTCCAAAAATGACCGAGAAACAAGTCCTAACAACAACAGAAGAAGGTCTTCGATTTACAAAAACCGAACTTGAGCCTCATTATATAGCCCTAATCACTCATGATATCAAAGAGATACTTGTAAAAGAGGTTCAAAAATCTTTCCAAGAATTGAATCAGGACGAATTTGTAAAACAAAAATTAGATGTAACTTACTTACAATTTGAGGACAAGATATTTGTTGTTTGGATAGGGCCATTTGATAATTTAACGGAGAGTACAAATTATCTGAATAAAGTGAAGGGGCGTTTGGCGAAGGAAATTATTTCATTTATCCCTACCCAACAATATGAATTGTTTATTTTAGGCAAATCAAATATTGTTCAAATAAATAACAATGCTGATTTGATAAAATATAAAGCATTCATGGAAAAAAATATTTATAAATAATGAAAGGGCCAAAAGTGAATCAACCATCTGAAAAACCTAAAAATTGGATACGCATTTTTTGGAAGTATTACTTTATCACGGCAGGCGTGATCCTTTTGTTTTTACTAATGCTTAATTGGGGTTGGATTGGCGATATGCCCGACTTAGATGATATTGAAAACCCCACAGCCTCTTTAGCCAGTCAGGTATATGCACAAGATGGCACCCCCATGGGTAAATTTTACTTGGAAGACCGCATTAGCGTCAAATACAGAGATATTAGCCCCTATTTAATACAAGCCTTAGTAGCTACTGAGGATAAGAGATTTTATGATCACTATGGAATAGATGGCGAAGGACTTCTTAGAGCAGTTGCTTTTTTAGGAAGTCAAGGAGGCGCTTCTACTATTAGTATGCAAACGGCAAAAAATTTGTTTACGAACAACTGGAGTACCAAGAATAAACTATTAAGATTCATCCAAAAAGTGAAGGAAAGTATTATTGCCATAAAATTGGAACGCAATTTTACAAAGCAAGAAATATTAACACTTTATTTAAATACAGTTCCGTTTAGTGATAATTTATTTGGCGTGAGTAATGCTTCCCGCACTTTCTTTCAAAAGGAACCGGATCGTTTATCCGTTGAAGAAGCTGCTTTATTAATTGGAATGATTAACGCTCCTACCAAATACAATCCTAATCGCAATCCTAAACTCGCTTTAGAAAGAAGAAATTTAGTGATCAGCCGTATGGCAGGCCAAAAATATATTAGTGAAGATCAAGCAAATCAAGTGAGGCAAAAGCCTATTGTGACTAATTATCGCAAGCTAGATGAGAACAATGGACTAGGACCTTATTTTAGAATGACTTTAGGGGAATACATGAAAAAATGGTGTAAGGAACATAAAAAGAATAATGGAGATCCTTATAACTTATACAAGGATGGTTTAAAAATTTACACCACCATCAATCCTCGCATGCAATTGTATGCCGAAGAAGCTGTTGCTCGACATATGGCCTATTTGCAAAGAGAGTTTAATAAACAAAATAATATTAAATCGGGGACCATTTGGAAAGACTTCAACAATCAACTTGAATTAGCAGTGAAACAAACTGATCGTTGGAGAAATGCGAAAAAAGAAGATATGGAAGATGCAGAAATTCGCAAAACTTTTGATGAGCCTTTAAACATGCGCGTATTTGCTTGGAATAAAAACAGATTTATAGATACCATCATGACTCCTATGGATTCCTTAAAGTATCATAAGCAAATGCTACAAACTGGTTTCATGGCAGTAGATCCATTTACTGGAGAAGTAAAAGCTTGGGTGGGTGGAGTTGATTTTAAAACCTTTAAATACGACCACGTAAATATTAATACCAGAAGACAAGTAGGTTCTACTATCAAACCATTATTATATTCACTGGCCATAGAAAAAGCAGGACTTACCCCTGCGACGATTGTACAGGATCAACAACAAAATTTTGAAGGATATGGTATGGTGCCCAATACCTCTAAAACTTGTACTGGGATGTCTATGCCAATGGCACAAGCTTTGGCCGAATCACGTAACTGTGCCTCTGCTTATATTATGAAACAAATTGATGGCAAAGGAAATGAAGCAGCAAAGCAGTTTGTAGATTATTTAAAAAAATGCAATGTGCAAGCCGATTTGACAGCCTACCCTTCTATTGCTTTAGGTGCTGTTGAAATTTCTTTATTTGAAATGGTACAAGCTTATACCATGTTCCCTGGAGCAGGTTATAATGCACAACCTTTTTTCATTAATCGTATTGAAGATAAAAACGGAAACGTTTTAGAAAGCTTTTCTCCACAACGTAGAAAAGTAATTAATGATATAACTGCATATTCAGTGGTGAGCATGATGCAAGGCGTGATTTCAAAAGGTACAGGAAGAAGTATGTATTCCTTTGATGTGAAAGCACAATCCATTGCAGGTAAAACGGGTACCACTAATGATAATAGTGATTTATGGTTTATGGGTTATACGCCACAATTATTAGCAGGTGCTTGGGTAGGTTGCGATGACCGATACATTAGATTCTCCGATAATTATTTTGGTCAAGGGGCACATGCTTCCCTACCTATTTGGGCTTATTTTATGAATAAAGTAACTAATGACCCAGCTTGTAATTTGGATCCTAATGCAAGCTTCGAAAGACCCTCTAATTTAGTGGGCGATTTAAATGTAAATTTTGTGAATCAAGATAGTACTAGCTTAATCAATGATATTCCGGATAATAAAAATGTAGATGATATAAAAGCAGAATCTGATTATCAAATTCCTGCAAGTGAAAAATCAGCTGCTCCAGCTGCAAGCAAACCTATTCCTAATAATACAAAAGGCACTAACCCTCCAAAAACAGAAGTGAAACCTAATAAAGAAGCGCAAAAACCAAAAGCTATTTTTCCAGGAAAAAAAGGAGGCGTTTAATTTGAATTAATCTAAAATAGTATTGTCCATTATAAAGAACCTCATCTATTAAAAGAATTACCTTTTATGTAATAGATAAAAAACTGAAAAATGGTGATAGCTATTTTTTTGAAAAAATGCATTCCCATATTGTAATTGCATTTTATTAAAACGAAGATCTAACCCTGCACTAAAGCCATTCATCCAATTTTGTTGCCCTTGAATATTTAAATCAAATCGGCGCATAAAATTATACCCTATTTGAACACTCGCTTGAGTGCCTAAAAAAATATCACCAGCTACTATAAAATGATTGATCAAATATTGTAAAGAGGATGGAGAACTATATCCTTGCTGTTGATTAAAACTAGTATCATTATAGGCTAACTTCCATAATGATAACTTTTCGGCAGTGATAGAAAACTGAAATGGGGCATGTTCTAATTTTTTGGACCAACCAAGGATCAAATTAAAAGGCAATTCCTCTTTGTTTACATAAGTTTTAAATTGCGTGCCTAAATTATTTACTAAAATACTTACCTGAGATAAATCATTATTTGATCGATACCTTAACCCAATATCCACAGCAATGCCAGAGGATTTATATAAACCATAATTAGATTGAATCAATTTAAGGGTGGATCCAATATATAAATCACGTGTATATTGCCCAGCTACAGAAAATTGAATACTATAATCATTGGGTCTAAAGTCTCCTAAATAATTTCCTGATACATCGGTCATACTTGTAGATCCATAATCCATATAATGCAAGCCCCATCCCAATACCATTTTTTTCGCGGCTATCCAATGTGCGCCGTTCACATCATATTGTTTGATATCTGATAAATAAGGCTTAATGCCTACATGTAATTGATGATCCATGTCACTAGATAATAACGCGGGATTGAACATCGCCAAACCCAAATCAGAAGACAAGGAACTAATATTAATTCCCCCTAAAGCAGTTGCTTTGGCGGAATAGGGCAATGTTAAAAAATTATATACTGCATTCGCTGATTGGCCTGAAACATGCTGCGTGGTTTGCGCTAATAAAGGCTTTGATCCTATACTTAAGAACAAAAATAAAACCCCTAACTTTTTAGATATGTCTTGAATGAAGCACATATTACAAAGCTAGGGGTTGAACAGTTGAAAATCAACTTAAACTAATGCTAAGTCAAGCACTTGTTGCATATTTTTTACATAATGAAACTGGACTCCTTTAATAAAACTAGGCTCAATTTCATTCACATCTTTTTCATTTTGAGTACAAAGAATAATTTCCTTCATCCCGGATCTCTTTGCTGCTAATATTTTTTCTTTGATCCCTCCTACCGGTAATACTTGACCACGTAATGTTATTTCTCCAGTCATGGCTAAATAAGGCTTCACTTTTCGCCCTGTAAAAGCAGATGTAAGCGCTGTTAACATCGTAATCCCTGCACTTGGACCATCCTTGGGAACTGCCCCTTCAGGTACATGAACATGCACCGACTTGGTATTAAACAAGGCTGGATCCACTCCTATTTTTTTTGCATTGGCTTGTAAATAAGTAAGTGCCGTAGAGACACTTTCCTTCATTACATTTCCTAGGTTTCCCGTCAACTTTAACTCGCCTTTACCTTCGGATAATAATGTTTCAATAAATAATATATCCCCTCCAACATAAGTCCAAGCTAAACCAACGGCTACCCCTGGCATATTGACCGTCTTATATAATTCATTACTATACTTTGCTTGCCCCAATATTTTTAAAAGATCCAATTTAGAAACAGTAGGTTTTACCTTATGTTTATAAGCCAATTCTTTTGCTTGATAACGCATAATGGAAGCTAATTGACGGTCCAATTCACGCACTCCGCTTTCACGTGTATAATCTTCAATCATTTTTTCAAGCACGGTATCAGGTACTTTAAAATTAATTTTATCCAAGCCATGTGCTGATTTTTGCTTTGGCAATAAATGTCTTTTAGCAATCTCCACTTTTTCTTCTACTGCATAACCACTTAAATCAATAATTTCTAAACGATCTCTTAAAGCGGGTTGAATTTGACTTATATCATTAGCTGTTGCAATAAATAATGTTTTACTCAAGTCATATTCAGTCTCTAAATAATTATCGTAAAAACTATTGTTTTGTTCGGGATCTAATACTTCCAATAATGCGGAAGAAGGGTCTCCTCTATGATCTTTACCAATCTTATCAATCTCATCTAAAATCATGACTGGATTAGAAGTTTTCACCTTACGTAAACTTTGTATGATACGTCCAGGCATCGCACCAATATAGGTTTTACGATGACCTCTAATTTCACTTTCATCATGCAACCCACCTAAACTCACTCTAATATATTTGCGACCAATTGCATGCGCAATAGATTTTCCTAATGAAGTTTTACCAATACCTGGAGGGCCCAAAAAACAAAGAATAGGACTTTTCATATCCCCTTTTATTTTCAATACCGCTAAGTATTCAATGATTCTGTTTTTTATTTTACCCATACCATAATGATCTGCATCCAACACCTTTTTGGCATTTTTCAAATCATAGTTATCATCGGTATATTCATCCCAAGGCAAATCCAATAATAAATCCAAGTGATTATACACCACTGAATAATCAGGTGTACTAGAATGCATACGTTCTAACTTCTCCAACCCGTTTTGAAATAATTTTTTTGCAGATTCAGGCCACTTTTTGTTTTCCGCTTTTTTCTTCATCTCCACCAACTCTCGATCATTCACATCGCCGCCTAATTCATCCTTGATACTTTTTAATTGTTGCTGTAAAAAATAATCTCTTTGTTGTTTATCAATTTCCGTTCGTGTTTTATTGGCTACTTTATTTTTCAACTCCACAAATTGCAATTCTTGCTGTAGAAATTGAATTAATTTTTCAGCACGCAAAGAAATACTATTCTGTTCTAGTAATTCTTGTTTAGCAGATAAGTCTGCATTTAAATTGCTACTTACAAAATTGATTAAAAAGATAGGACTTTCTATATTTTTCAAAATCATACTTGCCTCAGATGGAAAGTTGGGTGATAATTGTATGATTTGAGTAGCTAAGTCCCTAATATTAGATAAATAAGCCTGAAAATTTTTATCTTCTCCATCTACTTTTTCTTCAGATAATACAGCAACACTCGCTTTGAAAAAAGGATCTTCTTCCTTCATTTCTAATAATTCAAATCGCTTTTTTCCTTGTATAATAATAGTGGTGCCCCCGTCTTGCATTTTTATCATCTTAATGATTTTTGCAATGGTCCCTACTTTACATAAATCTATGGGTTGCGGGTCTTCAATATTGCCATCCTTTTGAGATACGACACCAATTAATTTATCCTTCGCATACGCAGCCTTTACTGCTTGAATGCTTTTATCTCGTCCTACAGTAATAGGAATGACTACGCCAGGAAATAAAACGGTGTTACGTAAAGGTAAAATGGGGATGATATCATCTATGACCAAATCCTTATCCCCTTCTGGATCCTGTTCATTGAAAGGAAATAGAGGTATAAATTCGTTCTCGTCTTCAGCACTAAATAAAATTTGCTTATTCACTCGTTTTCATTTTTTAATAAAGTCAAAATGACATATCCTTTTGTGAGTCAAGAAAGGTAATATATCAACCTTACATATGCAATATTGATGCCAAACTTTATTTAGATAGGGTCTAACTTATTAAGCTAGTGTCAAAATTATGGAGGTACCCCCTAAAATAAAAAATCCTTCCCGATTGAATCGGGAAGGACCTTCTTGCAAGAAGTTATTTAGAAAATCTAAATTACTTTTTAGCAGCTGTATCAACTGTAGCTTTAGCAGCAGTATCAACTGTAGCTTTAGCAGCAGTATCAACTGTTGTAGCAGCTGTATCAGTTTTAGCTTCAGTAGAAGCACCACCACATGCAGTTAAAGCAGCGATA
>Ga0194037_1000028_pt1 | contig 100803 bp, 94 predicted proteins | sample JunL306m_MetaG_FD_148653 | JGI IMG/M metagenome (GOLD analysis project Ga0194037, IMG submission 148653) | Anoxic zone freshwater microbial communities from boreal shield lake in IISD Experimental Lakes Area, Ontario, Canada - Jun2016-L304-6m | ecosystem: Environmental > Aquatic > Freshwater >...
CTCCTCAAGGAATACCTGCATCATCGCCTGCAGCTCGGTGCGCTCGGCCTCATCCAGCATGCTGTAGTGAGCCATGTTTGCCGTCACGTATGCCTCCCACTCCGGTGGAAACAGCCGCTTTCGAATTTCAGCGCGACGGTGGTCGCGGAGCCAGTGGAGCATGACTGATAACCTCCTTCAAATACGAGTAGTCAGGCAGTCGAAAAGCACAGAGAGTGCCAAGACTCCTGATCCCGCTGAACAGCGGCTTATATTGCAGAGCACGCCGTCATATGTGGCGGTTATGCCGGATATGACGGTTGCTGCTGACAGATTTCCATCCACCAAACACTATCTCTTACCTTTGTTGCCTGAACAATCAGACCAGTGCCCTCGCTGAATCCGCAGTTTTTCTCTGGCACGTTAGTTGCGGGTAGTATTCCTGGCACTTTGCCGCGTTCAAAGGCAAATCCCCCCTTTAATCCCCCTTTCAAAGGTGGTGACTGGAGTTTGGGCATTTTCAAGGTTCTAAAAAGTCCCCCCTCCCCTTGCGGGAGATACCGTTAAGGGAGTCAAGCAGTTTTTAGTGTGTATGCTGGGTCAAATGGCTTGTTTGTTTTGATTACACCGTAAATCAGATGTACCAGTTTTTTCATGCAAGCGCAGGCAATCACCATACCGTTCTTTGATTTTGCTTTCATTCTGAGGTACAGAGCCCTGACAATTGGATTGTATATAATTGCCGATAATGCGGGCATATACAGTGCTTTTCTCAGCCGCGAATTGCCAATTTTGCAGATTGCCGATTTGCCTTTTACTGAAGTACCTGAAGTGTGCTCTTTTGGCGAAAGCCCCATGTAAGCGACAACCTGCTCAATAGTTTCGAAGCCTTCAAAGGCGTTGATCTCTGAAAGTACCGCTTCGATGGTTGCTGGGCCGACACCAGGTATAGAGTCGAGCAAATCGTGTTTATGCTTGAGATCAGGATGTTTTGAAATGTGATCTCTGATAAGTTTGCTGATCTGCTCAATCTCTTTGTCCAGGCACTCTAACACTGTCCGGACGGATGAATTGATCGTTTCGTTAGAGGTTTCCTGGCGGTTGAGTTCCTGGGTACGCATACTGACAAGCGCATCACGACGGCGACCAAGACCTCGAAGATATTCAATTTCAGCTGGTGGTGGCTGCCAGAGCGCCGGGTTCATTCTTTCACAGAAACGAGCAATCAGCTTGGCATCCGTCTTGTCATTCTTGGTACGCAGCAACTCTGACTGACCATACGCCTTGATCCGGGCTGGATTGGTTACGCTGACGGAATGACCGGCTTCATGAAGAAACCTGGCAAGGGCTTCTCCATAGGAGCCTGTAGCCTCCATGCAGGCATGAACGGCTTCAACATCATTTTTGGCCAGCCAGGCAAGCAATGCAGAAAACCCGGCTGGATTGTTTTCAAAGACTTTTGATTTGTATTTGCCGTTAAGTAACAGAGCAACGTCAAACTTTTTCTTTGCCTGGTCGATTCCGAGTACAGTTTTCATGGTCAGCTCCTTGATACGTTAAAGTTAGCTTTGTTCCAGTTTCCCTTGCTAATTCAAGCTCATCCTGAACAGGAGGCTTAAGATACCGTCCAACCTCGGGGAACAAAGCATACCGAAAGGGATCTTATCTCCCGCACAGGTTCTAGACCTCAGGGGACTAACAGATTCACCTTTCCGACTTACTTACTCTCAGCGTCCCGGAGTAAGCACTTGGAGCATACAACAAAAACAAACCTAACACCCCGTGGATCATACAAGGGGGCTGGGGGGTGGGGGAAGTCACTTACAGGCAATGAACCCTGACAACTTCAAGCACTCACTCAATATTCTCAATTACATTCAAGCTGCCTGTTTCGCAATCTGCGCCAGAGTATTCGTTCAACATCAGTAGCGTTATGTCCCAATTCTATGGCCGATACTTGAGGGGAATGACGTGGTTTCATTACGGCTTCCCCCGCCCCCTAACCCCCTCCCGCAAGGGGCGGGGGGACTTTTTAGAACCTTAAAAATGTCCAAACTCTAGCCACCTTCTCCCCCTAGGGAGAAGGTGGCCGAAGGACAAGGGGATAAGCTACGGTTTTAGCCCTGGTGCAATCACCTGACCGGAGAATTCACCTTTTTTCCCGGATATCTGACTTCTGATCATGGCCAGATGATCGTCAATGGTCTGTTCGGTGATATAAGCGCCAAAGTCAGCCGGCAGTGAGCTACCGGATCTGCCGGTAATTTTTTTCGCGATCATTAAGCCGATATTCGGATAAAAGTGATGCAGATCGGCGTAATTGTCAAGATTTGACGTCACGGAATTGATATACATGAAATTGTACACCCCCCCGAATACGCTTATCACATCCCTCAACCACTTTTCGTAGTCATTAAAGTGATCTCTTACGAGAAGCCTGAAGTACGGTTCGCTTACCGGCGTGGTAAAAATAATCATCCTGGTGTTGTTATTCTGTTTTTTCAAGGCGGCCAGAGTCTCTCCGTAACTTTTGTCATAACGATAGTTGTTTATTACTTCTGTAAATTTTTCAATCTGATTCCGGCGTTCAGTATCGGCAAGCTTTCTATCTGTGATGGCCAATATTTTATTGTTGTTTCTGTCGTAATAATATTTTCCGAAGTTTTGTCGAACCGTTTTGATCGAATACTTCAATGTATCGAATGCAAGAAGAAGTCTGAACCGGTAAAAAGTATCCTGGTATTTTGCAACATACTCTTTCAGACGCGACCTTCTGTCAATGCCGTTGACATTTGTGCCGTAAAAATCAAGTCCGATAATTATGGCCTTTAATGGCCCGGGATTGACTTTTCTGAAATACGTAATGAAATCGGAAAGTTCTTGAGGGTATATGGATGGCACTGCGTAATTGAAAGCATTATATCCGGCAAAACCATTCTGATATATATGTTCGGTTCTGCTGCTGCCGAGAATCAGCGTGTCATACCTTCCTGATCCGAATGTAATCCGGTTTGTCTTCTGGAGACGCGCGTCAACGTCAGGATAATATCCAAAATATGTATTTGGAATGCCAAAGCACCACAGAGGATCAATGTAGTAGTTTACCGCCATGATGATGGCGCACCCCGTCGATACAACAGCAACAAAAGAAAGTACAAATGACTTATAGCGGGTTCGTTTGCTGGTCATCATTTTTGAAACATGACCGTTTCGAAGATTTTTTTCGACGCCTTCCAGCTCCAGTGAGTATCATCGGCATAGAATATATCCTGTTCCCCCTTACGCAACTCCTCAGCCAGTATCGCCCTGGTATCTATAAACCGGTAACGTTTCGGAAGCTTTCGCATCTCCTCAAAAAAGATGCTGCGCGGGTATCGGCTGTTTTTGATGTAATCGCTATAGAGGTTGTACTTGTCCACGCATGGCATGAATATCAGCTCTGTACCCTTCAGGGCCAATACATCTGCCAGGCTGTTGAGATTGTTGTTCAATCCGCGCAACTCTTCAATCGTCGAAGGGCGCCTGTCACGCAGATAGAGAAGTCTGTCGGCATCCGGCACGCTGAACATGTTTCGATCGAGTGAGCCTCTAAGAACTGTTCCGAATGGAGCGCGGTCGGAGATGCTGTAGGCAATTGTGTTTATCAGGAACTTGACATTGCCGTTGTTGATAAACGACACATCGGGCAGCTGGATGTTCTCATCAATCATGCGATAGGTTTTCAGCATATTGTTGTCAATGAAGAGGGTTGCGTTCATGGGGGCGCTCATCTCGAAAGCCCCTTTCTCATCCAGGCCTATCAGCAGATAACGGGGCTTGATCCTGTTCAGGAGCCCGTTGTTGTTGAATACGACAACGGTACTGATCGGGTCAAGTTCGCGGTAGCGAGGAATATTGAGAACTTCAAAACCGTTGATACTGGCGATGTAGTCCTGATAAAAACGGTTCTTTCCACCTGCTCCTCCGTTGGAAAAAGAGTCGCCGATGGTGAGCATGTCGATCGTGCGACCGTCGTACTCCCTGATGTTACAATGCTGTCGGGGCAGATCAGTAATGTTTTTTCTGTAATATTTGGAACCGGGAACGTACCCCATTCTGGCCAGATCGCCCCCCTGAAAACGACTGTTTGTGAGCAGCACTTCCGTCCAGCATTTCCAGACGAGATAATTGACCCCCACAAACAGGGTCAGGATGAGAATAAAGATCGTTACGAAACGGCGGTAGCGCATCAAGGGCGGCCTTAGAACTGGAAATACAGGAATTCGCTTACCTTGCCCATATCAAGGAGCGCCCAGAAAGCGATTACGAAGAGCATGCAGAGCCATCGCCGCGCCGGTCTGACGTAGCTGACAATCTCCATGGAGTTCTTAAGGAAGAGGACGATCAAAAGGGCAGTGATGGCCATGATCCAGGTGCGGTCATTCCCTTTGACTGCGTCGAGCCAGCCACCGAAAGCAATCCCCAGGTTTTTGAGAAATCTCACTTCAGCCAGGGACTTGTGCAGCATGATACCGTTCAGCCCGGCCATTCCTTCCAGTATCCGGAACGCTCCCTCAAGTGATTTTGAACGAAAGAACACGAACGAGACAGTTACGAAATAGAACGTAATCAGCCAGCCCAGCCAGCCGGGCATCTTCAATTTATTCTTCTTCCAGACATGATTCACCACCAGTCCCAGACCATGCATCCCCCCCCAGATGATGAAGTTCCATCCGGCGCCATGCCAGAAACCGGAGATCAGCATAGCCAGGAAAATGGCCACAAGCGAACGGGTGAACGTAATCCGGCCGAAAGCCCGCAGAATCGGGGTATAGAGATAGGTCGTCACGAAGTTGGTAAGCGTCATATGCCAGCGCTTCCAGAAGTCGATCATTCCGGTGGCCTTGTAGGGGCTGTTGAAATTGATCGGCAGTGAGATATTGAACATCCAGCCGATACCGACGGCCATGTCACTGTAGCCGCTGAAATCGAAATAGAGCTGAAAAGTGTAGGAGAGACTCGTCAGCCAGGCCGGGATAAGCGTCAGCGGCTGTGTGCCGTCAAAACCGGCTGACGCCCAGGTCGAAAAGGTATCGGCGATAACCACTTTTTTGAAGAGCCCCAGGAAGAAGAGCACCAAACCCAGATAGAGGTTTTTCCAGTTGAGCACCTTGTTGCGCAGACGCTCGAACTGCGGCATCATATCACTGTGATGCAGGATCGGCCCTGCCAGCAGATGCGGGAAAAATGTCACGAAAAGTGCGTAGTTGAGCAGATTGCGCTCCTCTACCAGCCCCTCAAAGGCATCCACCAGGAAGGCGATCTGGGTGATGGTGAAAAAGCTTATCCCCAGAGGAAGCACAATCTTAAGGAGCGGCAACTGCGTCCCGAGGACCCCGTTGGTGGTGTTGATGAAGAAGTCCATATACTTGAACCAGCAGAGCAGACCTATATTCGCGATGATGCCGGTTATGAAGATGGTGCGTTTGGAGACATGCCGGGGCCTGTCTGCCCCGTACTCGGCCAGCAGGCCGCCGATGGTGTAGTTGAAGAGTATCGAACCCAGTATCAGCGGCAGATACTTGATGTCCCACCAACTGTAAAAGAAGAGCGAGGCAAAAAGCAGCCATGATCTGGCGGCGATGGTCAAGCGCCTGCGCAGCAGCAGGAAATAGATCAGCAGAGTAATCGGCAGGAAAAGGAAAATGAACTCAAAAGAATTGAACAACATACGTCTGGCACGCCCCCTATTTTACCAGCTTCCTGTTGATCAGGTCGATCATGTCGCCGACATTCTTCAGTTTTTGCAGTTCACCGAGGGCAAACCTGATCTTGAATCCGAGCTCAACGGCGATTACCAGATTCATATGAGTCAGGGAGTCCCAGTTGTCAATGTCGTCGGCGGTTGAACTTCTTGTGATGACAATACTGTCGTCGTCGAAAACCTGCCTGAAAATGGGTGTCAGTTCTTCCAGTGATATCATGAATTTATTCCTCCAGGGTTGAAATATCTCCGGCTCTTGTGCAGTGATTGTTCTTTTCGCTGTCAGGAAGCTGTGTCCGCCATCAGCCTGTACAGAGCCAGCCGACATTGAACTGGTCACCCCTGATGATAGCGTGCGACATTATCCATAACCTCCCTGAACACATCTTCCGGAGTGAGCTGTTCCAGGCATTCCATTTTGTTGCGAGTGCTGATGGCGCACACTTCGCTGTTGCACGGGACGCACTCCCATGCCTGCTGAACCACCGTGACATAACCGTTGCTCTGGCTCCCCCTGTTGGCCGCAAAGGGTGACGCCTCACGGCAGCCGTTCGGCCAGGGAGCCCAGTAACGGGTGAGGCTGGGGCCATACAGGGCTGTGGTCGGAGCCTCAAGCGCCGCAGCGATATGAGTGGCTGCGGTATCAATACCGACGTAGCCGACGCAGCGTGTCAGAGCTGCGGCAAACTGGTTCAGGCTGCAGCGGAATATCGCCACATCCGGGGGGGCATGGGAACGTATTTCCCCCAGGTAGGCGTCGTCATCGGCAGAAGGGGTTGCCGTGAAAACCGCTGTGCAGTTGGTATGCTGGTGAATCAGGGCCGCGAGCCTGCCCCAGTGCTCTGCCGGCCAGTATTTGCACCGTTTCAGGCTGTAGGGGTGCAGCAGTATGTAGTGTTCAGCCGGAATCGCATCACGCGCGAAAGTCACGTCGTCATCATCATAGCCCATTGATACCCGAGGTATGGCGGTGAAGCCCAACTCCGACGCCAGAAGCGACATGGCGTGCACCACATGGTTGCGATCATCGCAGATGCTTATGGAATCCAGCAGAAGCCGCTTCCAGAATGAGGCGTTGTCACGGTAGGAGAGACAGAGTGAGCGCTTGCCGGTCACTGCTGCTGCAAGTGCGCTCCTGTCCGAGGGATAGGCCGCCACAGCCACATCATAGTGACGAAAAAGCGACAGCAGAACGCCAAGATTGCTTCCCTGCCGGGGAACGGTGATGATGTTTCTGATGAGAGGATTTTTGAGGATGGCCTTATCGGTTCCCTGAAACACAAGGTAGTCTATGTCGGCATCCGGGAAAGCGGTCTTGATGGAAAGCGCCAGCGGTGTCGTCATCAGCACATCGCCTATAAAGCGAAAGCAGACGATCAGAAACGACTGTGCATTGATTTTAGTCAATGTTTTTTCACTCATAATGCACTCTTCCGTCAATCCATTTTTCCATCAGGGTATGCCCGTACAACAAGCGCTCCCGCAAGCTGCACAGGTTATTTTCCACTCTGTCGCGGGTGCGCCGGATGGCACGTTTCCACCAGGGCAGCTTCCACTTGCGAATAAAATAGGCCTTGTTTTCCAGCGCGTACGGTTTAACTACCCGGGCGCTTTTTATCGAGTTTTGCGTCACGGAACCGAAATGGTGCAGGAATGCGCTCCCCACGGTTCCCAACCGGAAACCGGCCAGAACGGCCCTCAGAAACAGGTCCTTGTCTTCGTACTGACCGATACGGAAATTCTCGTCAAAGAGGCCGATTGTGTCGAACACACGGCGATGCGCCATAAAGCAGATACCGTTTGCTTTGCCTCTGCGGATTACCCCCCTCATACGACCGGTCAGCTCATGAGCATGGTTTTCGATATCGTAGTTGTTTTCACCTTCACGTATGGCGGGGCTGACCATATCTAACTCCCAACGCCCGGTCGCTTCCAGCAAACCGGCCAGCCAGCCGGCAGAAAGAATCACATCATTATTCATGACTACGATCCACTCTCCGGTGGCGGCTCTGATGCCCTGATTGCAGGCGCCCGCAAAACCGAGGTTTTCCTGATTGCTGATGACCGACACACCAGCGAGAGTTGACAGATACCCGGAAGTTCCGTCGGAAGAGGCGTTGTCAATCAGAATGATCCCGGTTTCAGCCGGAACGGTTGCCCGGAGGCTCTCCAGGCATATCCGGGTATATGCCAGCTGGTTGTACAACGGGATGACGATACTGATCCGGTCCGGTTGTACCGGCGTATGACCGGGAACAGGTTCCATCACAGCCAGGTGGTATCTGCAGGTTGTCCCGGCTCAAGACCCTTCAGGTTTTCGTTCAGGGCGGTCACATCGCTGCCGGTTCTTCCGGATGCCCGCCAGCGCGGCAGGCGGCTGCCGTACAGCCGGGTGGTTCCCATCAGCGGATTTGTCCCGGTGGCGCCGGGGAGCGGAACTATGCAGGTAGCCGGTACGCCGAGAACGTTGGCGGCCCAGTGCGAGTAGCCTGAAACGGGTGTGGCCAAAACCGTGGAACAGCAGGCCAGGGCAAACAGGTCAGCTACCGGATTGACTTTGGAATGGTGCTCATCTCCCCTGTTTTTGTAGGCATAAGGTGAGGCCAGATCCAATGTTACGATGTCGAAGTTCCTGATCAGAGTGGTGTACGAGTCGGGATCTCCGGTGCAGGAGAGGAAAAAACAGATATCCTTGTTCTTTCGAATCAGTGCCGCCATGGTTTTCTCATACCACCAGACCGGCACTGCCGGCCATTCGCAACCGTCGATACAGTATCTGTCCGGGTCTGTGATCCTGAAATCGCCATGACGGATATGCACACCCACCACCGGCCGGTTACTCACTGCTGCGAATGTACCTTTAATAGAAGCGGAGAGGTGATCCTTGAGATGGATTCTGGCCGGGATATCCATATATATCTGATCGAGCAGTTCAGGTGGTCCGTCCAGAGAGCGCAGCAGTATCTTTTTCTTCGCAAGTGTATCAAAAAGGGCTCTGTCGCAGTTGCGGACGCGCTCTGCCCCCAGCTTGGCAAGCAGGGTCACTCTCCCCCTTCTTGTGTCATCGACACTGAAGGAATCAAGTTCCCGCCAGTCGAGAATGATCTCATGACCGTACGCTTCACGAATGGCAAAAGCGAGCGGCAGCGTTTCCAGACGGTTGGTAATCCCTACAAATTCCTCTATATACAGCTTCGGCATGCTCTACAAACCTCCATAATACCACCGGTACCACTCAACGAACCTGCCGATACCCTCTTCAATCGTCGTACAAGGCCTGAACCCAACCTCCCGCGTCAGGTCGTCTACATCTGCGTACGTCTCAGGCACATCGCCGGCCTGGATGGGGAGCAGATTCTTTTCGGCACTGCTGCCCAGGCAGCGTTCCAGCGTTTCGATGAAGTGCAACAGTTCCACCGGGCTGTTGTTGCCGATGTTGTAGATACGGTACGGAGCGCGACTTGTACCGGGATCCGGCCTGTCGCCATTCCAGGAGGGGTTGGCAAGAGGAAGTCTGTCAATAACCCTGACAACACCTTCTACGATGTCATCAATGTAGGTGAAGTCCCGTTTCATCCTCCCGTAGTTGAACACATCTATCGGCCGTCCCTCCAGAATGGCCCTGGTAAACAGGAACAGGGCCATGTCAGGTCTCCCCCACGGGCCATATACGGTGAAGAAACGCAGACCGGTGGTCGGCAGGCCGAACAGGCTCGCATAGGTATGGGCCATCAGTTCGTTGGATTTTTTCGTTGCTGCGTAGAGAGAAACCGGATGGTCAACGTTATCATGAACCGAAAATGGCATCTGCGTATTGGCTCCGTAAACCGAACTGGAGGATGCGTACACCAGATGCCTGACGTTGTTGTGGCGGCACCCCTCCAGGATGTTCATAAAGCCGACGACGTTGCTGCTTATGTAGGCATGCGGGTTCTGCAGCGAGTAGCGTACCCCGGCCTGGGCTGCAAGATTGACGACTTTGTCAAAGCGCTCCTCTGAGAAAAGTCGCTCAATCACCTCCCGATCCTCAAGAGAGCACTCGACAAACCTGAAGCCGGGCTCCCCTTCACATTGCTTCAGGCGGTCATGCTTGAGGCGCACGTCATAGTAGTCGTTCAGATTGTCGAGACCGACAACTTCGTCTCCGCGTGCAAGCAGCCGTCTGCAGAGATGGTAACCGATGAAACCGGCCGCGCCCGTAACGAGTATTTTTGTCATATCAGAGCCCCAGGTCATGTTCCCTGGCCTGCAGAATTTCACGGGCCTTGGCGTATTTGCAGAACGTGTAGATGGCATAGAGAGACGAGAGTATCAGGCCGGCCTCCCCTTCGAGAAACCCCTTCTTCAGCAGAAACATGCGAAGGAAGGTGAAGAGCGGCCCGGCGATCAGGTCGAGCGGTTTCGGCCGGTACCCCTCCCGCACTTTTTCCTCTGCGGCCAGCGATGAGTAACGGTCCATGCGTCTGAGGTAGTCACCGATGCCGTCGTAGGTAAAGTGCCGCAGGTTGCCGTCGAGGGTTGCGACAGTACCGTCATGCTCCAGTGCTTCATGCACCAGCCGCTCGCTGAAACGGCAGCGGCGGCGGTCGTAAAAGCGGGTGGTATAATCCGGATACCAGCCGCAGTGGCGGATCCAGCGCTTCCCGAAATAGTTTTCCCGGGCCATCCGGGCCGCAGAAAAGCTGTTGCGGTCGGCTTGCTCAAGGGAGCGGTGCAACTGCGGTGAGACCCGTTCATCGGCATCAATGTTGAGTATCCAGTTGTTGACCGCCAGCTCCGCAGCGAAGTTCTTCTGTCTGCCGTAACCAGACCACTCGTTATGAATGAAGCGCACCTTCGGATAGCCGCGGCATATTTCCGCTGTTCTGTCGCTGCTTCCCGAGTCAACCACCACGATTTCATCCGCAAAGTCGAGGCTTGCCAGGCAGTCGGCAATATTCTTCTCTTCGTTCAAGGTGATGACGGTAGCGGAAAGCTGCATCATCCTTTACCGCTCTGATCCAAATTTCGCCGCAAGTCACGGGCCGCCCGCACCACGGTGTCTGCAGTAACGGCGGTCATACAGCGGTGATCGGTCGGGCATTCCCGCAGTTTGCAGGGGGCGCATGCCGTATCTTCCCTGATGATGACGGACGACTCGCTGAAAGGTGCCGTGCCGGTATGGTCGGTCGGACCGAAGATGGCCGCCAGCGGCACGCCGAAAGCCGCCGCGATATGCATCGGCCCGGAGTCATTGGTGACAAGAAAGTTACAGCGCTTGATCAGCGTCATCAACTCTCTGACGCTGGTTTTTCCGGCCAGGTTAAGACAGGCACCGTTCAGGTTCCGTTCAATGTCAGCGGCAATCGCGGTTTCGTTTGAACCTCCGAAGATGACGATTCTGGCCGCCCACTCTGCAGCCAGACGTCGGCCCACTTCAGCGAATCTGTCCGGATACCAGCGTTTGGCCGAACCGTAGGCAGCGCCGGGATTGATGCCGATCACGAAATAATCCTCGTTGATGCCCTGTTTCGCCAGCCTTTCACGTGCGGCGCGCTCTTCATCCGGCGTAGTGAAGAGTTGCGGCGCGCCTGATTGCCCGGATATCCCGAAATGCCGAAGCAGTTCGAGGTAGTAGTTTACTTCGTGGCTGATCGCGATCTTTTTGTCCGGGCGGTAGCTTTCGGTCAGCAGCAGCCTGCGCCCGTCACTGCTCTTGCCGAGTCTGACCGGTATTCCGGCCAGCCAGGGCACCAGGGCTGAGTCAAAAGAGTTGGGCAGAATTATGGCGACATCAAACCCTTTTTTCCGTACCTCAGCGGCCAGTCGGAATCTTCCGGAAACACCCCGGTGTTTCCCCGATCGGTCAAACACCATGATCCGGTCAACCCAGTCATGCGGCGAAAAGAGCGGCGCCACCAGCGGGTTTGCCAGGATTGTAATCTCCGCTTCCGGAAAGTGTTGGCGGATACTTCCGATGGCCGGTGTGGTCATTACCGCGTCACCAACCCAGTTGACCGCACGGATAAGAATTTTTCGCACAGAGGCACGTCTCCAGTTTTTCAAGAAACCACGATCCTTGCCCCTTGACCCTGAATTCCAGATGCCTCATCCGGCAGCAGCACCGGAATGCCGTCCCTGACTGGGTAGCTCAGAGCACAGGGGAGGCAGAGCAGGCTGCTCCCTGATTCAGCCTGAACAAGGTCTCCCTTGCAGGCAGGACACGCCAGCAAGGACAGGTATTCTGTGGAGATCATGGCGTCCATCCCTGTAAGAAACAATATCGGGTGCACTTTGCCACAATCGGGACTATTTTTGAAGTAAATTGAGCAGTCCCAATTCCCAATTGGCTGTTGACAGAATCCCTATTGGACGATATGAAAAATTGCCCCACATTTACGTAATAATAAATTGGATCAGAAAGAAGGGGGCTTGTGCCATGAAAAAAAACTCCTTGATATGTAGAGCTTCAGGCAGTGCGCCAGAAGCCAATGTATATGAAAGTAAAAGGGTGAAAGTTTAATTCTGAATTGAAGTTGTATATGAGAGTTCGGGTGGTTTTTGAGTCGGAAGTTGAAGGTGTGGCGGACATATGATTCAATTCCTTCCCCCAATTAAAACAGTACGGACACAAAATTATTGCCCCACCAACCGGCACACAGATGTGATTTCGCTTTTATCAATACAGCCAGACGTTATGAATTTATTGCATGCAGCATGCAGCCTGGATGCAATAGCCTTCAGGGCGGGAAATGGTACTGTAGCCAACTCAAAATTATTCAGGTCGGTAAGGAGAGGCCTTGATGGCTCTTGGAACAATCTGCGTATAATTTGCACGTTGTTCCATCCCCATAATGCAGCCGCTTCTGCACAGCCAGCCAGTCTAATCAGTTCCAGCGCTTCCTTTTTGGTTGTATTAAATTGGCGAAGTGAGTTAACTAGCTCTTGACTGTCATTGATACGTCCAGCATGGGCAAAGGCAACAGCAAGATGGCGTCGAATGCCGTGGGACGGATATTCTTGTCCATTCTGATTTATCCAGGGAGATTCATTCAGTTTAAAAACATTGCAAAATTGCTGCAGCTCCTCCTTATAACCACGCCTACCTGCTTCCATAGCTATTCTTGTCCAGTGCAATAGGGCAAACCCCTGAGCTATTCCATCAAGTATCTTAATTTTTTCTGACAGTACTGTGTGAGTAGGAGTATCAGCAGGTGCAACACCAAGGCTTTTTGCCAACCAAGTACGGGCATCAGCGAAGTTGCCAGCGTATGTATCAATCTGACAGCGATACTGATACTGACGTAGCCGATCGTCCTCTGAGGTAAACTCATCGAGAGCCAACTCATTAAGTTTCCTGGCGTTGTCCAAGCGAATCGGGTTAGACAAGCCAGCAAACATTTCACTTTGAAGTTTTGTTCCCAAAGCCCTGCCATGGTTTTGCGATTTAACCCGTTCAGGAAATATTCCTGGCAGAGCAACTGACATTAACGAAGATAATTCTACATAATAGTCACCGACTCCGCTCATAAGGTGTGTAGCTTCATCATATTCGAAGCAATCATTTCGATGTACCGCTTCCAGGGTCATCGCCTTGGTAAGCAATGGTGCATGTTCCCACTGACCTGCCAGCTTCGGGAAAAGCTCGTGCAGCCTCTTAATTATCGGACGTGCCGCCGCCAATTCCCCGCAATGGTTATATTGCTCTAGCCGCAGGTTCAACAGTTGTGCCTTGAACCAGTATACATCTGCGTTACATTGGCTATTTTCCTCATTGCACAATGGCTCAACAATCCATCTTTCCAGCCACTTTAACATCCTGTCGGATAAATCCAGATCTCGTACAGCAAGAAATAGACTGCCCCAGTCTGCAATCTGGCGTAGATGGATATTGCGGTTCGATGCCGGCATATCTGCCAACAATTTGACAAGGGAAGTTCTATGCTCCTTTAAGTCTTGCCGAACATTCTCCTCCAATTCAGGGCGGTCCCAGTTTTCTGCGATAGCTTGAATCGCTTGCGCAATTGAACCGTCCTGGCTGAGATGTTCAATCTCTTCAAGCACCGCAGTTCGGTTCAACATTAAATCGTACTCTCCCAACAATTCCTTCAATTTGGCTTTTCGGCTGGAAATGAAGCAATTCTTGAAATTGCGATAGCTGGCATGACTCAGCAGGTCACAGAGCTGCAACGGTCGATATTTTAGACCGGAATCAAATCTAAAACTCCCTATTAGCCAGTTATTTTGGTTGTGAGCAACACCGCGTCGAATAGCGGCAAAAGCGATCTGCTCAGAAATGCGTCGTTTGTAATCAGCCTCGTTGATAAATTGTTGAGGCGCATTCCTCTCATGGCCATTGGTTCGGACACGGGCTGCAATAATGTTCATCTCAATTTTACGGTTGCCATGTGTACGAGCCAATATTTCAAAGATACGGACCACCATTTCCGCCACCATGCTGGTATAGGTTGCCACCTTGTCGCCAAATCCTATCTTGGCGTTGTTCCAGATCCGTAGAGACTGAATACCATTCCTCTGCTTCATCTGCAGTAGGAAGTCATCCAGCATGCTTGAATAAACATCCCGTCCATATTCGCTCAAAATTTTGTTTGCATGAATCTGCTCTTTTAGAGGAAGGCCGGCTTTTTTAAGAGCTGATGAGAGGATTTTTTCAGCACTATCCTTAGTGATTTGACCATGCAATGCCAGTATACCAACCAGTTGGCTGGCTTTCTGGGGTTGTTCAGCGCGCTTGATGCCCTCTTCAATAAATGCGTAGTCCTCGAAGTTCCCGCTTTCGTCAAAATAGAGGTCGTATGTCGCCATTTAAAGCACCGCCTTCTTCTTGAAATGTCTTACAAAGTTACTTTTCAATTCGTCATCTCTTTGTACTTTTCCATCTGAAACTGCCAAACCAATGGCTGTCGCCCGGAAGGCAAAACTTTCTCAAGTGCCTCGGGCAAAATCCCCAGTTCTGTCGCAGACATTGCGGCTGCCTTGCAGGCAATTTCCCATCCGGGCATCGGATTATCGACATCACGGTCGGCTGAGACAATCAGGGGTAACCAAGCGGCAATGCCGCTTTTCAGTGTCTGACGGGCCAGCTTTAGTTTAGTCGCCGGTTTCAACTCATGCCATCTACCAGCCACTAAGTGCAAGGCGTTGATTGCGGTAACCGCCCGGCAGTAGCATGTCGGCAGCTTCAATCGTGTACAGAATTCTTTCGCAGTCGCAGCACCAGCTTTGTCGTGGCCAATGTGGCGCGGCAACATCTCTGGTAGCGTAGCCAATTTGCCCAGATCGTGAAAAAATGCTGCTAGGCGAACAACAGGAGCATCAGTCAGCGTTGCCATGCGGCGCAGTGCGTCCCGTGAGTGTGAAAAAACTGTATCTTCACCGTGATACTTGACCGGTCCGGCAGGCACATCCTGCATTTGGAAAATTTCTGGGAGGTAACATCTGCCAACATCAAGTTCAAGCATTCGGGAAAAAAAGATGTCTGGTTGCTCCCCTTCCATTGCCCTAAGCATTTCCCTTGAAAATCGCTCCACCGGAATCGTAGAAAGCCTATCATCCCAAGAACGTGCCGTGATTAGGGTGAGCAATTCATCTGTCATTCGCCATCCATGACTCTCAAAACGGAAGGCGCGAAACATACGAAGCGGGTCTTTTTCTAAAGCATCTGCTGAACAGGGAGTCAGCAATTTATTGTTGACATCGCACAACCCCTCAAGCGGATCTACTATAGTTCCGTCCAACGTCATTACAATGGCATTACAGCGAAAATCACGGCGTTGCAGATCATCTTCCAGAGCATGTCCACGTTCGAGAACAGTTACTTCCAACTTGCCAAATTGAGGATGGCTATTGAAGTAGATTGGAGCGGTACTTTTTCCCTTCACATGGTGAAAGCCAAGTTTCACCAACTGGCCCACCGGCAAATCGGTCACAAGATCCACATCACAAATCGACTGTCCCATAAGATGGTCGCGTACCGAGCCACCCACCAGGAAAACACGCGAATGAAATTCTGATGGGAAAAGCGCCTTGATTGCTGCAATGGCATTGGCAGCACCCGTGCCGAGAGGGGGAAGTAGGTTCTCACACAATGGTGATTTTTCCTTTCTCCGCAAATACGCCATAACGACTGCCGCCATATTTTTTATTACAGGTAATTACATAGTAGGGCTGCAACTGTTTTTCTTTCAATTCCTCCGTGATGCTACTTCTAATTCTACTAATCTGCTGGCGCAAATTACTGTTGTCCAAGGCGTGCAGCCATCTGTCCAACAGTTCTTCACGTCTAATTTTATCCCCACCGTAAATTTTCTGGTAATCGTCAGCCATGCCTTCAATAAAGAGTTCGTCTGTCATTTCAGCAAGAGTCACGAAGCAAGCTGAACAATCGAGACAATAATCCCTTGAGATTCGCTTACACGACGCGGTTTTCAGGCGCAGAAACGCAGTGTAGATAGTAAGTTGTGTTGGAGGTAATTCGATGAGGGTGGCGCCAATGTAGAGTGTCCGTTCGGTGAGGTTGACCACTACCGGTAGTTGTACCGAGGAACTGTCGATGGTGCGCTGTCCTTCGGCAACCATGTCGCGTACTCCATTTCCGGACGGTAATAGTTTGTCGCGCAAGTAGATCAATGGCAACTGGATCAAAGAGACCTGAGCATCATCAGTATTCAGGGTTTTGATACTGCCATCACGATAGTGGGCGCTTATGGTAGTAGCTGTGCGAGGTTTGTAAAAAAAGTCAGCGTTCTTCTCAAAATCCGGGCTTACCATCACATGGTAGAGTCGATCCCACTGTCGAGCCACCAGTTGGAAAGCCAGTCCCATAAAATAACTCATGGTCTTGCGGCCACCAGCCAGGGAACAATGGAGGCGGGTGCCGGGGTTGGCGGCCAGTTCGCGCAGAAAGCAGACAATCTGATCTGCGGCAGCTTCGTTTTCCTCTATTGTCCAGAGATCCTTGATTTCGTAACCCTGTCGATCAAGTAGTACCAGAAAATCATCGTCATGAAGCTCAAGCTCCGGCATTCCATATTCCCTACACAGGTCAGCTAGAATGCCGTCATCAGAAAGTTTTGTTGTAATCATTCTTTTGTTAGCAGCCGTTGTAATGATGCGTATGTGATCAGGAATAATTGGAGGTTGCTGGCAAACGAGTGCCTGAATGGTTTCGGTGATAACCTGGGGAGTAGAGCCCGCGACAAATACGAGAATCTCACGAAACGGTGTAATCGGCATCAGTTCTCCAGGATATATAACGGGGTTCGGTTTTATACCGCGTATCCTGCTAATTTTGCAAGCAGCATTCATGGGAGTTTTCCTTTCATTGTTAGTGGATATGTAGCTCGATAGCCAGCGGTTTAACATGCATTCGCAGCCATATATTCACTGAAAATGTTTCCGCAATGTTTTGACAACATTTCTTTTCCCCCCTGTTCCTCTTAATTGATCTATTGATCTCGCAACGTCGCTACTACATGGGAGGGCAATCATGGACAGAAGATATTCTCCAATGGTTAAACGAGTTGGCATGGGATTTTATCGCCGGTACATCGGGGCAGTTCGCGTAGCGGTTCGTGAAGATCTGATCGGTTCTCTGATCCGGCGTGTCACTGCAGAAAGAAGCGACATCGTCACCGTTGAGTTTCGCATCCGTGCAATGGCGAGTGCGGTCCGGCAGGGATACGACTACTAAATGAGAAGGAACTGTGATATGGGACTGACACCGACTGAGCAGGAATACATGGCGCTTCACCCGGATCGCCTAAAGGATGGCAGGATCTACTGCGAATGTGGGGCGTGTAACATTCGCTCTATAACTGCCCCGACAGACAATGGTTCTATCATTTACGTCTGTACGGTATGCAACACGATGCTGTTTACCGACGGTATGAATGGCAAATGCCAGGAGTAATTATGGAAAACAATCTAAGAAAGCACATTACTGAGAGGATACACCTGGGTGACATGGCTGTTCACAAAGAGCTTGCTGTAATACCTCTCCTGTGCAGCGAGATAGGTGGTCCGGATTACATTACCCTGAAGGAAGGTTTTGCTAACGGCAGCGTGGTTGTCTCTGAAGTCAGTCAAGGGGGTTCGGTACCGGAACTCAAGGTGACCAATGGCGGCAAACTCAACGTGTTGATGCTGGATGGTGAAGAACTGGCGGGCGCCAAGCAGAACCGGGTACTCAACACTACTATCCTGGTTGCAACCGGTGCATCGGTGATCATACCGGTATCCTGCACCGAGCAAGGGCGTTGGACTTACAGCTCTCCCCGCTTTTCCGACTCCGGCATCATGATGAGTAGTTCAATCCGCCATCGCAAAAACAGGTCGGTGTCAGCTTCACTCAAACAAGATCTGGGCTTCAGTTCCGATCAGGGTGAAGTCTGGCAAAGCATTGAAGAATTGCATGTCAGCCATGGCACCTCGTCCGGCACTCGGGCAATGAGAGACTCATACGAAGCGCGCCAGCATGATAGAGCTTCTTACGAAGATTCCTTTACCTGCCTTGATGGCCAGTGCGGAATTGCTGTAATGATCAAGGGAAGGGTGGCCGGTATTGAGCTGGTTTCCCGACCTGCGGCATACCGCCAGCTTCACGCCAAACTGATCGGCAGCTACGCTATGGACATCCCCTTGGCCCAGTCTGGAAAGAGTGGGCCTGCCCCGGTGAAAGTCAAAAAAATCCTGGATATTATCATGACGGCCGCAGAGAAAAGATTTGCATCGGTTGGGCTTGGTATGGACTGCCGCTACTCAGCAGAAGAGCTGGTTGGATCAGCTTTGGCAGTAGATGACTGGTATGTACATATGGCCTTTTTCCGTGGGAATAGTTCACAAACATGCGAACCACGTGAGCGGATGTCATCCATGAGTCGCAGGAAAGCATATCGTAGCGGGTCAAATGGTGGGGATGTCTTCCAGTAAGACATTGGTGCAGATGCGGCGGATTGCTGGTTCCGCTGACATTCAAATTGATGGAGGGGATAGATGAAAAAGATCAAACTTGCAGTATTTGACATGGAGGGGACGCTATTTCGGCGTTCATACGGATTTGATTTTATCAAAGAGCAGGTTGAATTTAAGGATAACTGGGAGAAACTTTGTCAGTGTCATCCGGGAAAAGAGCTTGCGGAAATGCAATTCAGTAGCGCATGGACATTGTTGTGCGATCTATTGGGGCCAGAAGCCAGTAAAAAAAATCAGGATAACTGGAAAAAATGGAGCGACCGCGGTTACTCAGGTTATAGCGAATGGGTGATTGATACAATCAAGATCCACCAGGATTATGGCTTGACCAAGGCACTTTTTGACGCTGTTGTAAAGCAATCAGCAGTATATTTTCCAGGAGTTGCCGAGACCTTCCAATCGTTGCGTTCAAAAAATATAACCATCGCGCTTGTATCGGGTGGACTCAAAGCTATGGCAGACCGCGTAGCACTCGAATACAAATTAGAGCACTGCTTCACTTCTGCAGAATACTTCTGGAATCCTGACGACACAATCAGGCATTGGAATTGTCAGCCAAGCGATTTCATTCATAAAAAACGGTTGGTAAAGTTGCTACTCCATGATTTAGGAATTTCAAAAGAGCAAGCTCTCTTTATTGGCGACGGAGGGAATGACCGTGATGTAGCTCAGTATGTCGGACATTCAATCGGATTTTACCCAAAACAGTACCATGAATTTTTCTGGGATGCGGTAGTAAGGCCTGAACCAGGTAAAGAGCCCGGTAAAGAGAATCTTACAGAAGTTTTGAATCATATTCACTGGTAACACGAGGAGTCTACACCATGTCAATCGAGGTTTTTGTCCGTCTGGAAGTTGATCTTGATCAGTTGCCATCACTATTGGAACAACTGAAATCACAATTGGTAGTATATCCGCACCGTATTGAGATCATTGGCGATGGGGAGGCTACCGGAACTATCCGACCTGGAGAAGCTTCAGCAAAGGCATCCACCGAGAAACTTCCTATTACATTGAACCCAGTGGATGAAGAGGCTTTCAAAACGAAACTGCTCAAAACCCGCAAGGCTGAAATCACAATATTTCATGCTGACGGCACTGTAAAAAAGAAGGTCTGGGAGGCAAACAGTTTCACTGCCAAGTCGGGTGTATTAAACAACCTCCGTTCCCGCGCTGAATTCAGAAATGGTGAATGGCAGGCGAGAGGGATTCTGAGGGTTGAGGTAAAGGTGCTCGGAAAGTAACGTAATCATGTGAGGAGGAACAACAATGTCTGGAACATTAAGCTCAAGTCCTCGAAAAAATGACTTTGATAACTATTTGCGATTGAATAATAAGTTAGAAAAAATAGAGTCTTTCAGAGAGTCAATCGACAATCTATGTCTCGAAATTTCAAAGCAAAAATTCAGAGGCACACCTGAAAATCAGGCTTTTGATCAACTCTGTAAGATTGCGCTCGAGTTACACTCAAAGGAGCAGTTCTTTGAATTTTTTTCTAGTAGGACCTTTAGCAAGCACTATAAAGAAAACAAAAAAGGCGACAATTTGAAAGAAGCTTATAAAGCTTTATTCGAGTTTTTGTATATTCGTACAACAGAAGAGAGTTTTGCTTCGTACATGGTAGGAAGATATCGTTTGGGATACGAATATCTTGCTCGATATTGGGCTGCAATTCTTTTCGAGCAAATAATTGAACGTAAAGCAAGATTGCTGGACGGAGATGCATGGTTAAATAAAAGAAAAGGGTTTCAAATTACTTGCTCTCGTTGTGACAAACCCTTACTAGATAAAAAACTAAGCGGAGAGGATCCAACCTTGGATCACAATATAAATCTGTTGTCCAAAGACACCCTGAATAACGATAGCATTTACAAATTTAGAAAAGATATTTTTACACATTACTATGACAAAAATACTCAAAATAATATGGAAAAATATCCGCTTATTGAAGTAGAACATGTGAGAAAACGACTATTAAATTTTAAAAAATTAAGAAATGAGATCATGCATGATGTAATACAAAAAGAGAGTATGCCTGGTAGCAGTCAAGACCTTATCTACTATGTGTGGAGTGAGTTATTACCAGAATTATTTCAACATTACAGAGACAAGCAAAAGGAGAAAGGAGCTTCTTCGATTATTGAATCAATTAGTGAAGCTGAGGCGGACTACTTGGTAAGGGCAGTTGATGAAACGACCAAAAAGGAAAAAAAAGAGCAAAAATTTGAAGAAATAAAGCGACACTGTTTTGAAGATTTATATGAAATGCGAAAGGCTTTATTAAGCTTACGATCATTATTAAATAAATGGGAATTGTTGAACAGTGTTGGACTGACAACTGACATTCTGACCACCATAGATACTGCAAGCGCATATATATGGATGCCTTTAGTACCCCGTGATATGAAAGTTGCTAAGAGCCAAGGTATTTATAATTGTGCGGTTTCAATCTTGGTTACTCCACTTGATTTTAGAGTGTACATGGATTTTGGCGGGTATGCTGATGAGGAGCGCTTTGCTTATTATCAGTTTCTCGAAAGTGAGGACTACTATAACATCATGGAGACATTCAATGGTAAAGAGGAGATGGAGGCGTTTGACATCGACTGGTTTAGTTTTATAACCAGAAGGTCGAAACTGGAATCTCCAGGTGCTGTTGACGTAAAAAATATTGTTTCCGCAAAACGTAAACTGAGTGTTGCAGACACACCAATTACCTGGAACCGAATGTTACACGGATATATTCTAACAAAAGACAATGTACCAAAGGATGGAATAACTCTTGAATGGATAACAGAACGACTTGGATGGATCATACAATTTTATCAAAAGTTTAAAGAGTTTAAACAGCCAATGACTTTGGAAGATTATAAGAAAAAATGGATGGTCAAAAAATGAAAACAAAACCAATTCAAAGCAAGATCAACGCTACTACAGAGCAACTTGACCGCTACATGATTCTTCTCACCAACGCCCACAAAGCAAAAGAAAACGCCTATTGTCGCTACTCCAACTTCCAAGTTGGCGCTGCTGTACTAGCTAAAGACGGCAATATCATTACAGGCTGTAATGTGGAGAATGCTTCCTACGGCTTAACAATGTGTGCAGAACGAACGGCTCTTTTCAAAGCTACATCGGAAGGATACAAGCCTGGCGACTTTGAAGCAATTGCCATTGCTGCCAGCGCTGATGACTTTTCTCCTTGTGGTGCTTGTCGTCAGGTTATCAACGAATTTGGTGACGACATGGTTGTCATTTTTGAGTTCGGCGGTGAAACGGTCATTACAACTCTTGCTGATATACTGCCGTACAACTTCAAACTCTGATGAAAACATCTTACAAGAAAAAAAGTGGGATGCCGCCTATCCGCATACCTGTTGCCCCACCAGGAAAAGTAATGGCATCGCCCAGGGACTATGATCGAAAGAGGCGACGGCTTGAGGTACGGAAAGACATAGAAACACAAGAACGCGAAATGGTGGCCTAAAAACATGAGAAAAGAAAATGCTCTTAAAGAAGGTACAGTTGGTTACAACACCATTCAGCTACTGAAAGACACTGAATTGGCGCATTTGACAGCCTCAGAACTTGCAATGGAACAAGCTGATATTTATGGCCAAGCTACAACGTCAGCTTGTGTGCAGTGGTACATCAATTTTTGCAAAAAGAAAAAGGCCGAAGCCGAAGTTGAGAATAATACTGAACTGGTGCGAGAGTATACAATCGCTCCACGTCAGCGCAGCGTTGAGAGAGTTGCGTAAACAGAATGACTGGAGCATGGAGCAAACAAGGTCGCCTACCAATCGCCATACTGATCGACGTTGATGGCACATTGGCAAGCCCGTACAGACAAGGGGTACGGGAACTTCGGACAACAGCAATTCCAACATTACGTCTGCTGGCAGAACATGGACCGGTTTTCCTCTGGTCAATTGTCGGTGCTGATAATGGACAGCGTTTGATACGCGAATTCCCTGAGTTGGAATCGATTATAACCGGCTGTTACGGAAAAAACGATTTTCCGCATTATCTCGTGGATGTACCGTATGCTATTGATGATGAGGGGATAGATGAAGCTGTGCTGCGTTGTAATCATGTCGTTCTTGATGATTGCTATCATGGCGGTGAGGATGATGGTCTGTTCGTGGAGGCTGCAAATATCGTAATCAAAGAGCTGGAAAGCTCACGAGATAAACATAGGTTGCAGAGGATGGCAGAAAAAGAAACATCCGCAGCCATTGAGCGAACTTTCGTCATCCCCGATATTCACGGCTGTTGCCGCACCTTTCGGCAACTCTTGTTTCACAAACTGGAGTTTCTGAGGTCAGATTCGCTCTATCTGCTGGGAGACTATATTGACCGTGGCCCTGACAGTAGGGGCGTGATCGATACCATCATGGAGCTTCAACGCGATGGCTATGATGTGCAGCCGATAAAGGGTAATCACGAACAGATGCTGATTGATTTTGATGAAAGTGGCACAGACGAGATGCTGGAATATTGGTTGGAAAATGGTGGATCAGAAACTCGGCAAAGCTATGGCTCAGAAGGTGATGAATTGATTATTCCGAGTGAACATCTTGATTTCATTAAAGCTCTTCCTGCGTGTATTGCAACAGAGACACATATCTTTGTTCATGCTGGCCTGGATTTCAGCCTTGATGACCCATTGGCGGACACAAGTCAGGAGTTCATGCTATGGAACAGAAAATATCAGTACATGGATTCCGCAACAATTGGCGGGAGGAAAGTGATAGCTGGCCACACGCCCAGATATCTTGATGAAATTGAGGAGAGTTTGGGTACAGATTTTATCCAGTTGGACAACGGCTGTTATTTTGGCGACCTGTTTTACGGCAAAGGGAACCTGGTGGCGCTGGAGTTGAGCAGCAACCGGCTGTATGTTCAGGATAATATTGATGGAGTGTTTTTGATATGAGAGCCGTTACGGCAGAATAGGAGAAAATCCATGAACTCAAGAGACAATAACGACGGCCCTTTCCCCAGCAGTTCTTTCCCACCCAGCGTTTTCCCTCGCCGGATTTTTCCCTGGATGGGTGGAGATGATGAAGACGATCCCAAGCCAGACACACCCGACTGGCAGCGTAAGAAAGATGATGACAAGGACAAGTACGCCCGATGACCCGTTACGCAATCGGTGACATACATGGCGGTAGTCGTACCTTCCGGGCTCTGCTTGATCGTATTCAACTCAGGCATACTGACCGGCTCTACCTACTGGGTGACTACGTTGATCGTGGCAATGACAGCAAAGGGGTGCTGGACATCATTCTGCAATTGATGGACTCGGGCTATGACGTGCGCCCGATTCGAGGAAATCATGACGATTTGATGTTACGCGGTTTTACTGGTAAGCATGACGAGTTTTCCGGATATTGGCTGCGTTTATGGGGCAATGAGACACTGAAAAGCTTTGGTGTTGAATCTCTAAACGACCTGAAAACCAGATACATCACACTATTGGATGTGCTGCCCTATTGCAGGGAGGACGGCAATTTCTTCTTTGTCCATGCCGGGCTGGACATGACAATGGATGATCCACTGACGCAGACCACTCCTGCACAAATGCTCTGGGGTGATGCTGCTTTTATCAACAGCAGGCCTTGTGCTGACAAGATTATCGAAAGCGGCCACAAAATCCGCTCTGTAACCCAGATTGAACAAAGCCTTACATCTCACCATATCCAGATTGACAACGGTGCGTTTTATCAAGATGAATATCCACACACTGGCAATCTGGTTGCACTTAATCTCGACGCGATGCAGCTGACTTTTCAGCCGTGGCTGGATGGTGAGGAGATCGAGTGAACAGAGAAAAACCATGAACCCACGAGACAACGACGGCCCATTCCACAGAAGCATATTACCGCCCAGAGTTGAACCGTAACCGGCTGCATGTTCAGGAAAATTAGATGGGGTCGAAATTCTGGAAAAGACGTGTTTTTATGATTTCAAAACATATGGTACAAGAAGTTTTCAGACAGTTCAGGCTTAAGCCGACAAGCGCGCATGGATTGTCCCATGCACGCCGGGTGTTCACCATCGGTAAGGAGTTGGCCGCCAAAACAGGTGCAGATAGGCTGGTGGTCGCTGTGTTTGCGCTTGTTCATGACATTGGAAGAGAAGACGAATGCGATGATGAGCTGCACGGTGAAAGGTCAGCTGCATTGTTGCTGACAACGTTTAAGGATCTGTTTCCCCTTAGCGGTTCTCAACTCAAAACACTTTTTTTTGCGATTAGTTGGCACCACATGGGCAGAACTATATCGCATCCGACAATCGGCACATGTTGGGATGCTGACAGGCTCGACTTGTCAAGGTGTCATATGGAAACCAATCCTGCTTTATTATCTACCGCTTTTGCTAAAGAACCTGCATTTTTCAACTGGGCTACCAGTCTTTCCTTACGGAGGCCATAAATGCTTCAGATAACTGAAAAGCTACTACAGGAAATGACAAACCTCATCGTGAAAGAAGTAAAACCTCGAAAGATTATCCTGTTCGGTTCCCATGCACGCGGAACGGCTCGTGCCGATTCCGACCTTGATTTCCTGGTCGTCGAGGATGGCCCATTCGACGCCCAACGCAGCCGCCGGGCCGAAATGACACGTTTGAGAAGTATTCTTTTTGATTATTTTATTCCTATGGATTTTCTGGTGTTCACTCAGCAGGAGATTGAAGAGTGGAAGGATGTCAGAAATCATGTCGTTTCTCACGCATTACGGGAAGGGAGAACGCTGTATGAATCACATTGACCAAGCCCCATGATTTTTGGGTTCTCTTGATGACGCTTCGAGAATTAGGGTGTGATATCGAGAAGTTCAAACACCTGATCATGCTTAGCACCGGAGCCAAAAGATACCATGCGCATAGATTATAGTGCTCCCAAAATATCGCGCAGTTCTTCCCATACAGGTCAGAAGCGCACCAGTAATGTATCTTTCGGAGATGTCGCCGTTATTGTTCTTATCACCGCTCTGATTTCTCTCGGGATCGGCTTTGGCAGCGGATTGATGGTTTCCCGGCACTCGGCGCAACCCCCACGCCAGCAAACGACAAAACCCTTGCCTCCTGTTGTTGCTGCACAAAAGCAGACTACCGCGACGGGGACATCACAACCAGCCGGAGACCCACCACTTGAGTTTTACACGAGGCTTAAATACGGACAAAAGCAGGCTCCTCTGGGCAGTGGCATTAATTTAGATGAGCATAAATCCGCACATCAGCCACCCCCAGCGGCACCAGCCACACGTACGAACACAAACGGCTCAAGCCAATGAAACGAACTTTTGCAATCCCCGATATTCACGGCTGTTGCCGGACATTTCGACAACTCCTGTTCCACAAACTGGAGTTTCAGAAGTCAGATACGCTCTATCTGCTGGGAGACTATATTGACCGTGGCCCTGACAGTAAAGGCGTGATTGATACCATCCTGGAGCTTCAACGTGATGGCTATGATGTGCAGCCGATAAAGGGTAATCACGAACAGATGCTGATTGATTTTGTTGAAAGTGGCACAGACGAGATGCTGGAATATTGGTTGGAAAATGGTGGATCAGAAACTCTGCAAAGCTATGGCTCAGAAGGTGCTGAATTGATTATTCCGGGTGAACATCTTGATTTCATTAAAGCGCTTCCTGTTTGTATTGCGACAGAGTCACATGTCTTTGTTCATGCGGGCCTGAATTTCAGCCTTGATAAGCCATTGGCAGGTACAAGTCAGGAGTTCATGCTATGGAACAGAAAATATCAGTACATGGATTCCAAAATTATTGGCGGGAGGAAAATGATAGCTGGCCACACGCCCAGATATCTCGATGAAATTGAAGAAAGTCTGGAAAGGGATTTTATTCAGCTGGACAACGGCTGTTATTTGGGCGACCAGTTATACGGAAAAGGAAACCTGGTGGCGCTGGAGTTGAACAGCAACCGGCTGTATGTTCAGGATAATATTGATGGAGTGTTTTTGATATGAGAGCTGTCATGGCAGAATAGGAGCAAACCACATGATCAGTGATCAGAATGGCAAGCCATAATAGTGTTCAGTAATGATATTGACAGAAGACAATTGGTGCCAGCGACTATTTTTTTGTTCTGCAATTTCTTTGACAAGAAGCCATGGCCGGTTATATAGTTTGCCAAATTTGTTATTTCTTATCTGCTCGGTTCTTCCAGTCTCGATGAGAATAAGAGGGGCCTGATGGTGTTGACCGGAATTAAGGCCAACATGCTATGTGGAATAGTATCCAGTTTAATAATCTTACATTTTGTCCATTTTCCGGGAGGTGAACGGTGAACGTTCTAAAACTTATCATGACAGCAGCAATTTTCGCGTTATCGGCAACGTTTCTGGCAGGTGCTTCTGAAAGCGGTAACAAACCGGTTAAGGAACCTGAAAAGGCTCAAACAGTCGATTCGCACGCCGCCGATCATGCCGTGAGTCCGCCGGAACCCGCTCACGCGAACAACAAAAGGAAGACTAAACAGGGTACGGGAAAACGTACCGCTGAATCTGCCCGCGATGTCGGCGCAATCGACACAGATGAGACAATAAAACGAATTATCGGAGGCAGCCAGAACTCCTCTCCTAAGAAAAAACGTCTGTCTCACAAGAAGAAAGTGTCTCACGCTGCAGAAGAACAACCAACTGAATCCGCCCACGACACTATTCCAATTGAAGCGGAAGAAGCGGTAAAACGATTACTTGAAGGCAACCGGCGCTATATTGCAGGCAGGAATTCGGCGAATCACCGCACGGCAAAGCGCCGCAGTGAAGTTTCCAAGGGACAGCATCCGTTTGCCATTATAGTGGGATGTTCTGATTCTCGCGTTCCCCCTGAAATCCTTTTTGACCAGGGGATCGGTGACCTGTTCGTAGTGCGAAGCGCCGGTAATGTAATTGATGATATAGCTATCGGGAGCATCGAGTATGCAGTTGAACACCTCGGTGTGCAACTTATTATGGTGCTTGGCCATGAGCGTTGCGGGGCTGTTGACGCGACCATGAAGGGTGGAGAGGTCGGCGGAAAGCTGAAATTCATTGTTGAAGCAATCAAACCGGCAGTTGAAAAGGCAAAAGCCAAAGGACAGATATCGCACGGATGTGATCTTCTCTGTTCATCAGTCAAAAGCAATGCGCGCATGGTGGCCGAGAAGATAAGAAAAGCCAGCCCGGTTCTTACCGAAGCAATAGAAAACGGTATGCTAAGGGTAGCCGGTGCTTATTATGAACTGGACAGCGGAGTTGTTTCGCTTACATATAAACCGGTTTTGTGAGAACTCATGCTTCAAACGTAATGGTCGTCACGTTACAATAGCTCTGAAAACACTCTTTCTGACAGCATCAACTACGATAACAAGCATTGTCCACCCCACAATACAGGCGAGTTGAGCACCGCTCAAACCATATGCTCTCATAATGTCGCCACCGAAGTAGGTCATCAGAAGCTGAATAACGACGATCAGACCGAACACCGGAAGAAAATACTGGTTTTCGGTGATATGTTCAAAAATATTGAGTTTCTGATTGCGTACATTGAGAAGATTCATCACATTGGCAAACACGAATAACAGAAAAAAACCTGTCTGGAACGTTTTATGATCGTTTCCGAAGAAAGCAAAAACTGCAGGTACTTTGAGATAGATGAGGGCCGAAGCCACAATAAAGAGTCCCGTGGTGACAATGGCACTCCACATTTCAGGTGAGACAATAGCCTCAGTCCGTTTTTTGGGCTTCTCTGCCATATACCGGGTAAGAGAGGGTTCACCGCCAAGCGCAAGTGCAGCCAGGGTATCCATAATAAGGTTTATCCACAAAATCTGAGTCATTGAAAGCGGCAGATCCACGCCTATAAAAGGCCCTATAAAAGCGATCAGGACCGCACCGAAACTGACCGTTACCTGAAACTTGATAAACTTCTGGATTGATTTGTAGATCGTTCGACCATAGAGAGTCGTTTTGGAAATAGCGTCAAGAGAATCGTCAAGGATAACGATATCAGACGCTTCTTTGGCGACCTCGGTGCCACTCCCCATGCTGAAACCGACATCAGCTTTTTCAAGCGCCGGTTTATCGTTTGCGCCATCACCGGTCATACCGGTCACCAGACCAAGCTCCTGCGACAATTTTACCAGGCGCAGCTTATCCTGGGGAAGAGCCCGGGAAACAACCCTTACGTGCGAAAGCACGTTCTTCACCTCTTCATCACTCATTGCCTGAAGCTCCTGTGAAGTCAGAATCAGCGAATCGGCCGTCAACATTCCCATATCTTGGGCAATTGCGTGAGCGGTCTCTTTACGGTCACCGGTAATCATCACAACCTGCACACCCGCTGCAGTCATCAGACGAAACGCCTCTTTTGACGATGGTTTAATATCGTCTCGGATCGCCACAAGACCGACAAGAGTCATATCTTCCAATTCGGTGGCGCCCTTGTTCTGCATCACACAGGTAGATGGATCGGCAGGAATAATCTCTTTTTGTGAGGTAGTTATTGCAATAACGCGCATCGCTTTTGCGGCATAGAAATCTATTTTTGCATTGAGTTTTTTGTGTTCGGCAACGGTGAGCGGAGCTTCCAGGCCATCGTTGGCATAATATCGGTTACATCTGTCCAGAAGTACCTCCGGTGCACCTTTAACCAGCGTACAGTTGTGGCTTCCCTTTACCTGGCTTGCCATAAACTTGTCGGCAGAGTTGAAGTTGATGCGGCTGACTACTTCAACATCGTGGCTTCTGATTTCATCGTGCACAAAGTGAAGCAGCGCTTTTTCAGTCACATTCCCGCCGATGATCTGAATCGAACCGTCATCCCGCTTATTGTAGGAAGCGTTGGTATTGACTGAAAGGGAGATGTCAACCCACTCCTTGAGTAATACCGGAATCGTATCGTATCCGGTATACTCCGTCTCATCGCCGGCATAGAAATTAACAACACTCAGTTTTCCCTCTGTGATGGTTCCTGTTTTGTCAGAAAAGAGAATATTGAGTGAACCGGCGGTTTCAATCCCCACCATTTTCCGGACAAGTATATTATCCTTGAGCAGTTTTTTCATGTTGAGAGAAAGGACAATCGCAATCATCATCGGAAGCCCTTCGGGAACCGCCATCACGATAATCAGAATTGCAAGAATAATGGCATGCACAATATCAGGGCCGATATTTGACATGTTCGCCATACTGAAATACATTGTCGCACCGGCGGCCAGGGTCGGATGGAGAAAGGCCTTAACCAGAACAAAGGCGATCGCAATGGCAGATCCACCGATATAGCCGAACATTGATATGCCCCTGGCAAGGTCGGAAAGTTTTGCTTTGAGCGGAGAATCGATTTCTTCATCTTCACCCATCGAAAGCGAACCTGAAAGGGTATTTTTTCCAACTTTCATCACCTGCAAAACCGCTTCACCCTCTTCAACCACCGATTCACGATAGAGCTTGTAAGGGTTCATAAGCGGAGAACCTTCTGCGTCGTGTTCTTTGCTTTCATATGCAAAACCCTGGGGAGCCAGGAGTTTGCAGGTCGATTCATTTTCACCGTTTAGTGACACCTGATTGGATTTCAGTTCACCCGCAACCAGAATACCATCAGCAGGAATCTTGTCTCCGGTCTGAAGAACAACCAGATCTCCCACAACAATCTCATTGATGAGAATCTCATTGACCAGTCCGTCACGAAATACTTTACAGTGAATCCGACTCGCCTCTTCCTGCAGATCCTGAAACTGGTTTTCAGAGCTGAATTCACTCCAGGTGCCGACGAGGGTTGCAAGAGTCACTGCAATAAAAATCCCGAACGGCTCATACCAGTGAACAAAACCGAAATAGTAGAAAATCAGTTGTACGGCCAGAGCCACAAAGAGAATTTGAATAATGGGATCGCCCTTGATGGTATCAAGAACTTTTCCCCAGAACGTGTCTCTCTCCTTCTGAATAATCTCATTGGATCCGAACTGGTCACGACTCTTCAGAACATCCTGTTCCGTCAGGCCCCTCATTTTTATCTGCATTCGATACCTCTTATCTAAACACAAACGCCTTTCTGAAAGACCAGAAGGGCGTTTGTGTGTATTCAACCAGTATATTATTTCAGCTGGATTGGCATAACAAAACGTGCATTATACACCGAGTTCTTTTGGATCGATCGCAACAGCAAAGCAAAGTTCACGAACCGCAGCTTTTTCATTGTCATCAAACTTGCCGTCAGACCCCCCAATGACTATCCCGACCTGGAGCACTGCCCGGGCCTGTTCCGGCTTCTTTTTCAGTTTACCGACAACCTGGATCGCTTCAATTTTACCAAAGTCGTAATCAGCCTGAAGTTTATCGCAATAATAATTAAACTTTGCCTGCAAATCGGCAACATCGAATGATTTCAGCAAATCACTGCTCATAATAAAAGCGGCTACTTTACGGCGCTCTGCTGCGTCGATAGTTCCGTCCGCAGCCGCGACCATTGCACATGTCGCCATTGCAGCCGCCGCAAAATCAGCATTTTTGAACTGATCTACCTGCTTTTTCAGCCCATCACTCAACTCACCTGCTTTGCTTTTCATATCATCCCAAAAACCCATGTTCGTGCCCTCCTCAGAGAATTCACCGCTATTTTACAACTTGCTGCGCTACCGCACGATGTGATTGCCATACTATTCTGCACACTCGTGTAATGCAACAGGAAAAACCCGGAGAAATGCGGAACAAGGATAACCGCGCCCATAAACAACATTCTGAATCCGGCCGATTCGGGAGAATTACAACGTGGCTATGCCCCCTCCACCATCTGAACAACAACCAGCCGCCCGCCATCCTCGCGTGAAAGCAGCAGTTTGAGACCGTCCTTCAGTTCAACTTTGTCGCCGACAGCAATTGCTGCTTTGCTGTCGGCATCCATAAGATCAGGCAGTCGCTCGTTGACCAGCCACCAAGAAGCATTGTGAAAAACAAAATAGCCGATCCGGCGCTTTTGTTCATCTGTCAGATGCTCATTGGGGAAAACATTACGACTGGCATGCCACTGAAAAAGGGACTGATTGGTATATACCATCAAGCGGTGATTTTCCGGTCTGAAACTCCCTTCCTGATGTGAAGAATAAAGATTCAGCACGGGTAACCTGCCTTTGTAGGCTGTTCCACAAAAGGGACAAACTGGCGTTGTAGTATTGTCAAACACATACCACTTCTGTTCGCAGTTCGGATTCTGGCAGGGCTGAATCAGATCAACGGTTTTGACCAGGGCAACTTCCCAGTCGTTAGCAGTCGGTCTCTGGGCAGGAGTATGAAGAGTGTCAATAAATGCCTGTTTGAACAGAGGAACCAGATACGGGCCGGTTACCGTATAGGGGATCTTGCCGGTATCCTTCCATGGGAGTTCGCTCTGCCTGGCATTTCTTACTTTAATCCGGTTGCTGGCGTCCGATGGATGTTCAACAAATAATGCCTTTGCACCCATTGACAGTGTCTCATCGGTCTGCGGGTCCTGATCATGTACCTTGTCTCCACGAAGCGGGTGACGGTAGAGCAGATACATATATATCAAAACGGCGAGCGCGTGGCGATCGGTGTTTATGCAGGGAAGTTTGCGATTCGGGTCATTCGTGGGAAGATGGCTGGTCATGACCACTTCAGGCGCTATGAAGTCAGGAGTGCCGACAACATCAGGCGCAAACTTCTGGGGAACAACCAAACCGTCAATATCAATTATGCAGGCGTTGCCCTTGACGGGATTTACCAGACAATTTTTGTATGAGAGATCCGAGTGAGCAAGTCCCGCAGCATGAAGTCTTTTTACGGACCGGGACAGCAAGATTCCCATTCGCAGATAGTTTAACCAGTCGCCTCGTTCTCTGGGGTCTAAAAAACGATTCTGGTTAGATGCTGAAGCAAACCATTTTCCTTCTTTTTCTTTTCCCTTTATACCCAGGAAATCATCATTTCGTGATCCCCACTCGAAAAAATACTGTTTTTGATAGGTTGGAGCCACAACGCCAAGTTTACCGTTGACTTCTACAACACCCGTCGGCCAGCAATAAAGATTTTTCCAGTAATCACCACCGGCCTGATTGAAAATCCGTTCCCGATATACTCCTGTTATCGTGATGAGACGGTCTCTGGTTTGGGAGTATTTGAATGAATCCATCTTATCCCGGATAAATCCGACCACATAGCTTTTATCCGGACTGAAATAGACGTCTTTCATTCCGCCGGAACCAATGATTTCATCTACAAACTCAACTTGTTTCCCATCAGTGGTTGTCGCTCTGATGATGGTACTCATTGCGCCATCTCCGGTTTCTCCGTCGTCCCGGATACAACACTTACCGGATAGAGTATGGCTATGGTTCTGTCATCGTGATTTCCGGGACTCCAGAAATCGAGCCACTCAAGCAGTTCAGAATCAGGTTTCGCTGATTCAGTCACCGGCAACAGTTCTTTCCAAAGCTCCTCCCATTTATCGCAGTTTTCAAGGTTGGCGTCAGTTTCAAACCATGGGTCGGTAATGCCGTCCGTCATGGCAACTATTGCCGTAAAGTCAGGGACAACAGTAACTTTGATGCGATTCATTATTTCCTGGGAATCAAGCATCGCAGCATCAAGGAAACGTGTCTGGCCGGCAAACTCACCACTATCAGCCCTGCCGAGAATCTTTACTTCCCGTCCCTGACGATACACGCCCACACCACCATCGCCAACCCAGTAGGCAGCTATAAAATGCCCGGCATCAATTTTTTTGTGAATCATGACAATCAGTGTTGTCGAAAAATCCTTAAAGAGCGCACCTGTCGTTTTAGCTTCGTTTTCAATGGCGAGGACCGCTTCCTGCGCCGCGTAACCGAAGAGATAATAAAGCTCTTTTGTGATGTCGGCCCTGTTATTCTCGAATTCAGCAATACTGGCGCCCAGCGTCTCTCCACCCTCTGCCTTCAGAGTTTGCAGCACTTTCTCCGTGGCAATTCTTGCAGCGATTTGCGACCCTCTTCTGGATTTCTTTGCGCTGCCGGCTCCGTCGGCAACCGTTATTATCCGCCAGCCACTTGCCTCATCCTGAACCAGACAGAAATCGTCGTCGCGGAACGAACCGACATGAGCGTGAGATCGTCCCCGTTTGCTGGCTGCAATCATGCTAAATCCATCTCCGCCAACCAGAGCCGCTGTGGCCTGATTCTCTTTCCAGAATACATCACTCTGGTCGGACTCAAGATTTTTCCACAGTGTTTTCGGATCCGGATTGACGATCAATCTGCACACACCTGTCAGCCCGGGAATTCCGGCTTGTGGCGGCTCAAGCCGATACGTAACCGTCAGATCAAATTCTCCGGCATTTTTGGGAGTTCCATGAAGTTCCGCTGTTACAGAATCAAATGAAAGCCTCAGCTCAGGATCCATGATGACATCCTGTATCACGACGGGATTACCGTTTGCACTCTTACCCTCGATTTTGCCGCGAAAATCCATGTTGACCCTGCCGTTCGAGGCAATGCTGAAGGTTGTTCCCATCTGCTCAACTCCCTGCATCATTACCCCCTGCCACGCTGGACATCAAATCCGCCTGCATTACCGCCGGCCCCGAATTCCACCTGAGCTCTGCACCAGGGACACGTTACCCTGCCAGGCCCGTTCAGACACATCAACTTACCGCATCCACACATTGCAAAAGCGGTCATATTGCCGCAATAGGGGCAGCCGGGACTGCCATGCAACTCTTCCGTATTCACTTTCAGATTGGCAGATTCAGGGGAAGACCACTCAAAATACTCTTCCGTAATGGGAAAGCATCCGGTGAGCTCATAATGATGTGCGTTACGCTGCTCTTCACTGAATGGCAGGATGTTGCGGAGGCGATCATATTTCATGATGTAGGGATTTCTGTTCTTTTGACAACGTCCCGTCAGGACAACGCAGTCCCGGTCGGATGGAGGTGGTGGAGGCAGATCGCCTTTTTTGACCAGCGAGATAACATTACTGTCGATGCGGGCCAGGTTGAGGTTGTCGCCTTGTCCCTCACCGACGCTCTTGCTTTGGGATGACACCGAAGCCGAAATCCAGGAGATGAATTTCTTGAAGTCACCTTCGTTCTGCTCTTCGAATATCAGCACCGTCTCTGTCAGTTTCTGCAAAGCGCCAATATCGGCATATTTCCCCATTGCTACGGCGATCAGATTCGTTTTACGCGCATGGCGCTCCTGCCAGGCGCGTAAGACCCGGTCAACGCGGTCGGTCGGTTTACCGTCAGTAAACAGATAGACAATCGGTTTCCAGTCCCCCTTTTGATCAGCAGTTGACGTGACAACGTGGGCATCAATCTGTTTCATCAGTTCAATCAGGGCCGCACCCAGGCTTGTACCACTGCCGATGGGGAGTTTGGGAGGATAAAATGAACAGACTTCCACAAGCGGCGCAATAGTCCGGGCAATCCCGGCAAAGGCGATGACCGAGAGATAGGCGGTTTCCAGGGCATGGGGATCCTGGCGGAGATTACGGACAATCATGCCGATCCCCTCCTCCATCTTCTTCAGGTTTTCACCGGCCATCGATTCAGAACAATCCAGTACAAAAAAAACGGGGAGTCGGCGCATGTTTTCTCCTTATGTAAGTGACATATCCCGGAGAGCACACTGACTGTCCGCCACCTAACCGCCCGAGTTATCCGGACTGATTTCGGGAAGCAGCTCGCCTGGTTCAGACGATTGAATCAGCACAGTCCCCTGGCCACTGAAATCGATCTGTTTCTCTTCACCCGACAGAGTAATGCCACTCACCGCACCAACCATCGATACCAGGCCGGCGACGTGCCCATAGTCGTAGCGATACGACGGACTCGGGCAATCCGCCCAGCCAAGCACCGACTGTGGGTCGACCCGGCATGGCAGCTCCAGAAAGTGCACTGGACCATTGCTCGACGCAATGATCTTGCCGCTGCCGATCAATGTCAAAAAACCGTGCATCGTCGATTCCTGGCAGACGATGTTCCTGGTGAAGCCGAGCAGATGGCTTGCCTTAATGGTCATGTTGGCATCGTCGAGGTCGTAGCAGGCGATGTCGTTGCCATTATCTCCCAGGATCAATTGCCCATGCCCTCTGGAAACGATGAAGTGGTTGATGTAAAGCGGTGCATTGAAGGTCTGTTTGATCAGAATATCGAGCAGGCTGGAGCCGAGTGCTTCGAATTGCAATTGTCCGTAGTACGCGATCATTTTGCCTTTGCGGATGAAGATCTCCTCTTCAACATCCACTACGAATGCAAACCGGTTCAGATTATCGTTTTTAGGCAGATTGCCCGGATTATAGATCGTCATGATTAACGCTCGCTCGCTTGAATGTAAACGGTGCCCTGCCCCATGAATTTGACCTGATAGGACTCGCCCGAGGCCTGGCCGACGAAGGTTTTCCAGTTCAGATCGGTAACGATGGTGGAAGTCAGGTTGCCTTTGTGACCGATGTAGGCATTCGGGTCAACAAACACAGGCTGCTCTGGTGTGACTTTCAGACCGATTGCATTGCCATCCGAAAGAATCGCGATTTCACCGGTTCCCTGCAATGTTGTGGTGAACAGTCCCTGGCCGGTCACCGCGCCTCGCAGGATACTCTGCACGCCGCCCTGATTACCGAGGAACATTGTGCCGGTACGCAGGCGCGCGTCAAAGGCGAGCAGAGTCTTGCTTTCGACGTACACGATTTCATTGGACACCTGAATGATGCTGGCGAACAGTCCGTTGTAGCCGTAATAAACTCTCCCGGTACCTTTTGCCACCATCAACGAATAACTTTCGTTGGTTACGGCACGCATGGCCAGATCCTGTATATCGCCGCCACCGAGGAAGGAGCGCGCAAAACTTATCCTGCCCTGATAGGAAATCATCGCCCCCCGCTTGGCGAATACCTCCTCAGCGTTCAGGGTCACCGCTACAAGCTTTTCATTGATTTGAGCATAGGATGGCATCGCGACTCCTTAGCGTTCGGCAGGTTGAATATACACCATGCCCTGGCCGGTGAACTTGAATTGATAGGACTCGCCGGATGCTTTTCCGACCATCGTGCGCCAGTTCACATCAAAGACGAATTCCTGCTGCACAGCGCCTTTGTAACCGATGAAGGCGTCCGGATCAACAAACAGTGGATAGTTCGGACCGACTTCGAGGGTAATCAGGTTGCCGCGCGAGATAACGGCTATGTTGCCATTGCCTTCCACAGTGGTAGTGAACAAACCCTGTCCCGATGTCGCACCGCGCAAACCGGCAAACGTCGTGTTGGTCTTGAGACCGGAATCGTAGGCCAGCAGACTGCTGCTTTCGATGAATAGTTTTTCCTGGGTCAGCGGAATGACCGCGATCTCTGCGGCGTTGTGCGCAAAGTAGACGGTGCCGGTGCCGGCCGTCTGCATGAGCGACATGCCTTCGTTGGTCACTTTTCGCTTCAAAGCACCGAAAATGCCTTCGCCGCCGAGAATTGATTTTTCGAATTTCATTGAGCCGGTGTACGCAACCATGGCGCCCGCGATTGCCATGACCTTCTCGTTTTGCAGATCTACTTCCAGCAGACGGTCAGTATTTATTCTGAAACTGCTCACGACATATTCTCCCTGACTGGTAGTTGGTACTGCTGAATCAAGTAATAGTCTCCCCCTCTATAGAGAGGTAGGAATCACGATGAGAAAGATAAAGGGATGAGAGGGATTTGCCTGTTGATGGCGGCAAAAATATCATCCGGAATAAACCGCTGTCAATTCAAATCACGACCAGTACTTCCGGCGGCGGCGGGGGCAAGGTAGTTGGCGCGACGACACCGGCGCTGCTGCTGCCGGCAGCCACGCTGGCGGAAACCCATTTGAAGAACTGAGAAAGTCTGGCGCTGTCCATGGTATCCATGAAGACCACATTGTCGGTCAATTGCTTCAATTTCTCGATCTTTGCCTTTGGTCCGGCGGCGCAGGCAATGATGTTGCCGAAATTGCGCTGTTTAATTCCGGGAATCGCCTCACTGTATGCCATGGTGTCGGACGGACTGCCATCGGTCATGATAAACAGAAGCGGGCGCCAGTCTCCCTTCCGGACGTCGGTTGTCCGGATAACGTCTCGATCCACGCGGGATATCAGTAACTCAAGGGCAGCTCCAAGGTTGGTTGCTGCTGATTCCGGAGCTGTAATTACCGGCAGCTGCACCTGATCAAGCGGCGTGAGAGGGAATATTTCACTAGCCTCATTATCAAAGGTAATCAGGCTGATGTGAACGGACTCCAGAGCGTAGGGATCCTGTCGCAGCGCACCAACCAATACCTGAAGTCCGTTATTGACCGCCTGAATCGGCTCGCCACGCATGGAGCCGGAGGTGTCAAGCAGCAGGAAAACCGGCAATCTTCGTCCACTCATAGTCTGATACACTCCTTTCATTCCAGCTAAAAACCCTATTTTATACACCACAGCGTGACATTTTCAATAAAATTCACTATTGGAAGAGTTCCGCAGTATCTCAGAGCACACCGAATTCCCTGGCCCGCTCGATGATCAGTTTAGCCCAGTTAATGTGGGTAGATGGTTCGCACATCTGGCCATGCATGCCGAACACAGCCGGTGAATTCTTGTCCAGAATCGCCTCGGCCATCTCCATGTCCTGGCGGCAAACCTGGTAGTGGTTTTCGATGATTGACACATGGTCCGGATGAATGGCGGTCTTGCCAAGCAGACCGTGCTGAAGGTCTTCCGTAACTTCCCGGCTGAGCGTTGTAGAGTCGTTCAGGGATTCGAAGACCGGTCCGGTCAGGTTAAATCCGGCCGGTATGAAGGTAGTGGCCATCATTGCAATGGTCGCCCGTAGCGGAGTGTTGTAGATCGTATGGGCTGCAAAACGCCTCAGGGAAAGGTGGTTGAGCAGGTCGTTGCCACCAATGCGCAATGAAAGGATTCGACGACGATAGTTCTCATGGAGAATCAGATCACGGAAAAGAATCATCTCATTCATGTCAAACATGTCCGGAGTCTCAAGGGTCGGCATCACCTCGAAGCGGTCCGTCTCATTGAACTGGGACCAGTATGCGTCGATATTGTTCCGGGTGACCTTCGGCAGGACGAAGCCGTCGATCTTATGGATACCGTCCATCTGCAGGCAGCGACCGAGTACCTTCGGGTTTCTCACCCTGATGAAGCGGAGTAGCCGGTCGTCCGTTTCCATGTTCTGAAGGGTCGTCGCCAGGTTATCCAGTGCCGCAGGGACTTCCTTCTCCTTAAGGCTGTCTTCGGTGCAGAATATTACCGAACGGAGATGGGGATATTTGGAACGGTTGGCAATCACTCCCAGATCGCTTCTGCTACTGGGAACATACAACGAAGCTCCTAACCGGACAAATTTCATTTTTTTCATTGATAAACCCCGGATTAGTTGATGTTTTATTTTAAGATTATTCAGATTCTCCAAGTGCGGCAATGATAGCTGCGGCCTTGTAAGGGAGATTCGGGACATATTTCACCGGCACTTTTTTTTCGGCGGCCAAAAGTTGCAGGTGCGCCACTTCGGGCAGCGTTTCGTCTTGGAGCAGGATCAGATGCGGCACCCGACGAAGGAGGACGCGGGTTGCTTCTCCGATGCCCGGCTTGATATGGTTACAGTCTCTGACGCCATACCTCTCCCCGATTCCTGCCAGAAATTCCCGGCTTTCCCGGCGCAAGCGCTCCCGTTCACCCCCTTTGGAAAGAATCGGGGGTTCTGATTCTAACTGCTCCCACAATCCGGCGGCGAACCTCATCACGGCATCCACAAAGCTGCGGGACAGGTCGATCGCCTCAAACTCCCGGTAATAGATGCAACCGTGAAAATCATTCTGGCCGATGTATTCGCTGTTAAGAATGGAACGGCTGACCAAACCGGAAACAATGGAGTTCATAATCGCAGAGGGAATCAGATAATCCTCGCAGGTTGCCGCGACGGCAGCGGTTCCGGATATGTCGGCGACAACATGAAGCGCGGTGGAGAGCGCACATCCCTCCTGTTCGTTGAAGGCTGCAACCCGGCAGGCCAGCTCGGCAGCAATGACTCCCTTACCTGTCCAACCGTCGATGAAGACGATACCGGCGGGATCTCTCTGTTCATGGCTGAGAATGTAGCGCAGGGCGTTTCCATCAATTCCCCGGTCACGGATAATTGAGATGGAATAGTGCCGGATGTTCCGGCGACAGTAGGTTTCCAGAATCCGTTTCAGGAGCACCCCGACCGGAGTCCCGGCCCGGGCAAGGGACACCAGAGTGAGCTCTGCGGAAACAGAAGCTGCCAGATGTCGGGCCAGACGGATCAGATCGGCGCAGAAGCGGGGGTTGTTTCGCCGGCACGCCTCATGGAAAAGCCTCAGATAGGCCGGCGAGGGGGGACTCTCCGGGCTGATCATCTCGCTGTAATGACGTTTTCCCGACTGGATCAGCCGCTCCTTCTCCCTGATCTCCAGCATCGGCATACGGATTTCCTTCAGAAGGAACTGCACGTCATCGGCGGGATAGCTGCCGCTGGCGATGTAATTCACAATAGACTCCTTCCGATTTGGGACACGGAGGGTGCAATCAGGTAATCGCACACTCCCATGAAGCGGAGGTCGGAGAGACTGTCCCCCATACCGAGAGTCACCAGAGAATCATCGGTCGGCCGGAGTCGTTCCTCAATGAGGAATTTCACCGCATTGGCCTTGTTGAGAAAGCGGGGGATGATGGCGATATTGTTGTCATTAAAATGAACGTAAAAATCTGCCGGTGTCAGCCCCAGCACGTATTCACTATGAAGATTTTCAAGAACGGTACTATCCGCTTCCGGCTGTTTAATGACGATATAGAGCTCCATGGCACAATCACCGATGATCCGGATTGTGAGTGCCATGGCGCGCCGGTCGGCATATTCCCTGATCGCCGCAGCAAGCGCCGCCATTTCACCACGTACCGCCATAACCTTGCCCCTGATTTCGGCATCCCATTCGGCATCCACGTTTCCTTCGGCATCAAGAATCACACCACCATAATTGAGGATGGCACCATGTTTAAAGGGAAGATGGACCCGTTTGAAGGCGTCGAGGTTGCGGGCCGTAGTGGGGATGACACGCATGGTTTCAGAAAAGAGGCGGAACAGGGCGGTCTGCCCGCTGGTCATGAAGGAAAGAGGGGTGCCGTCCCGACTGCTGGCGGCATTTTCCAGGCGCACCCCGGGGGGGCACTTGCGCATGGTCTGAAATATGGTGTCGTCCAGGTCCAGGAAGAGACAAGGTTTCATGGAGCTCCTTCGCAGAAAAACAGGGATTGAGCCTCAAGCATGCCGGGGAGCAGATGGTCCGGAGGGAGTTCCGGATTTTCGTAGCAGATGATGATCCGGGAGTAATCCTCCCGCCGCACATTATAGAGGAAATTGGCGATACCGTCTCCGTAGTTGTCGGTAAAACGGAGCCGGGAGCGTATGTCGTTGCCGAGCATGATGGGAGAGCGGGTTGTAGACTGGAAGCGGACGTCGTAACCGCACCCTTCCAGATATTCTGCCAGCAGAAACGGGGGATAGGCGAATTCACCGGAACCGAGTACAAGGATACGGTCCCCGGATGCAAAATTGCATCCGGAGGTCAGCCGTGGAAAATCGAGTTCCGGTATACCCCGGATACCGAAGCGCCCCCAGTTCACTGTGAAAAAGAGATCTTTACGCTCTGTTCCCCCCCGCACGTCGATCTCTTCGTCAATAATGAAGGAGGAATCCGGGGTAAAGGTAAAACCGCCCCGAAGGATCTGGGCGTAATCGATTCTGACCGGGGATACCGCATCCTGAAGTTCCTTACCGCGCTCCGCTCCCAGCCAGTTGGTGATACTGACGAAGCGTGCTTCCTGCAAAAAAAGGTTGGCGTCCCGGTAGGCGGTGAGGAGGTTTAAGGCCGTAGTGCCGGTGCTGATTTCGTCGTCTGCTATTACCAGTGATGCTGCGGTTGTAAAGATCAGCTGATCCTCGGCTGTTTCCGGGAGATAAAGGATCTGATCGGTGGCGTGGCTGTGAACTTCCTGGAAATCAAAAGCGGTGCGTCGGTATGAGTGATAGCGGGTCGTATGCAGAAAGAGGATGTCCTCTCTGCCGGACAGACGGAGCAGAGAGTCATAGATCCCCTGGCCAAAGCCGGTGGCCGTTTCCGCCATGCCGATGAACAGAACCGGCCCGGGGAGATCAACCAGATCTGCTGCCAGATGGCGATACACCTCCCGCATGTCGGCAGGACGAACCGGCCAGTGTTTGCCGAGTACCTTGCTGATGAAGAGAAAGCTCCGCTTCCTGTTCTGGCGCGAGGCATAGCCACAGAGTCGGCCCAGCTCCATACGGCAGTCATCAACCCGGATCTCCAGGATGCCGCAGGGAAGTTCCACACTGCACTTCCGGTCCGGGCTCATGACGACACCACGACTCCGATGTCCGCTTTGCCTACCCTGGCGCCGGGTCGAGGCATGGGGATCTCCCTCTCCTCGCAGAGCCCAAGAGCGTAGGAGATTCCCCAGTAAGGGAGATTAAGACCGGAGGGACTGGTGTAATGAATCCCCCCGGACATGCGGGGATTTATCTCCAGCAGATAGGGAATACCGCCGCTCTCGCGGAACTGGATGTTGTAGAGACCGTTCAGACTGAAGAGTTTGGTGAGCCGCCCGGTCATGGCGCTGATCTCGGCGTGTTCCTCCAGAATCTGGGCGCCGCCGGGCTGTCCCGATTTACGCCTGATGACATGGCGCAGGAGTTTTCCCCGGTCGGCGAGGCAATCGACACTCCGCTCGTCTCCTCCCAGGTACTGCATTACCATAATCTCCCGGAAGGAGGGCTGTTCGCCGAATATGCTGCGGGCAAGCTCCAGGCCGATCTTGTAGACGTCGCCGTTCAGGAGCCGGTCTATTTCCCGCCCCCTTTCGGCAAGCACCTTGAAACCGAGCCCGAACACCGATACGGAGGGCTTGAAGCAGACGATCGGGTGTTGTTCCTTCAGCAGAGCGTACGCTTCGTCGAACTGCTCCAGATTCGTGACGATCCGGAAATCGGGGATCGGGAGACCGTATTCCCGGCAAAAGTCGTAGCAGAGCCCTTTGTTATCTATGGTCTGATGGAATTCATCGGGACAGACGGTGGAAACGTGTGCACCGATCTCCTTGAAGAGGTGGGCGTGACGAGCCAGGAACGACGCCCGGCGGGCGGGGATGAACAGCCCGACCTGCTGTTCCCGGCAGAACCGCAGGCACCATGTCAGATAGTCGTCATCCCGTTTGAACACCGGTTCAATGAAAGCGTCGTCCGCGGCGGCAAAACCGATGAATTCCTTACTGGTGTGGCTGCAGAGAAGGCGGAAGCGCTGATCGGCATCCTCTTCACGGATCAGGCTGAGAACGTTGTATACGCTGGAAAATCCCTTGTTAAACCATATGGTTGCCGTCATATAAAATGGCATCTCCTGACAAACCGCATACTGAAAAGGCACAGCGTTGACCGCTGTGCCTTTTCAAATATCTGTGGCTTCCGGTTATGCGTCAACGCCGAAGTTACGCGCCAGTGGCCCGAGTCCACCCTTGAATCCCTGGCCGATCGCCTTGAATTTCCATTCACCTGCGTTCCGGTAGACTTCACCGAAAATCATTGCTGTTTCTACACTGGCATCTTCAGAGAGATCATAACGGGCGATCTCCTTGTCGCCGTCCTGATTGACGATCCTGATGTAGGCGTTTTTCACGCCACCGAAGTTCTGCTTGCGCAGCTCACCCTCGTGAATGGTGACGGTGAAGGCGATTTTATCGATCTCGGCCGGAACTTTTTCCAGATCAACCTTGATAACTTCGTCATCCCCTTCGCCGGCGCCGGTCTTGTTGTCACCCATATGTTCCACAGAACCGTCCGTGGATTTCAGGTTGTTGTAGAAGATGAAATCACTGTCTGCTCTCACCTTGCCGTCATTCTTGGCCAGAAAGGCGCTGGCGTCAAGATCGAAAGCGGCGCCGTCGGTGACGCGGGCTTCCCACCCGAGACCGACCAGAATCTTCTTGATGCCGGGTGCTTCCTTGCTCAATGAAACATTACCACCCTTGCTGAGTGAAATTGCCATTTGCTCCTCCTTGTTTTAGAGATTCGCCTGCATGGCAGGCATCAGATCCTGAAAAGTCTTTCCGCTGCAGTTTTCGCCTATAGCATGCATTTTCCACTCGCCATTGTGACGATAAACCTTGGCCATGACCATGGCGGTATGTCCCCCCTGGCAGCTCAGGTTGTAGCGGGCGATTTCCTTGTTGTTGGCCTGGTTGACTATCCGGCAGTAGGCGTTGGCAACCTGGCTGAAGTTCTGGCCGGTGAAGCTGTTGACGACAAATACCAGCGTTTTTACCCCGGCGGGGACTCGTGAAAGGTCAACGATGATCTGCTCGTCATCCCCCTCCCCGTCGCCGGTGAGGTTGTCGCCGGTATGAACTATGCTGCCGTCTTTGCTTTTCAACTGACGGAACCAGACGGAATCCAGCATATTCCGGCTCTCGTCAAACAGTACGCAGGATGCATCCAGGTCGATAGATTCCGGCTCATCGCCGGAACCGAACATCTTGCTGAGAAACCCCTTTTTTTCCTGAGCAGGGTTTCTCGCTGCGTCCCATCCGAGTCCCATCACCACCTTGGTGAGGGTTCCTCCGGCTTCTTTTTCCAGTGAAATTTTCTGTCCCTTTTCCAGCGTAATAGCCATAGATCCTCCTTTTTGTGCGTTATCCTGCGGCGCCTCTGTTGCCCATGACTGCCAGCATATCTGCTCTGAATGCTGCATCGAAACAGTACCGGGATTGTATCAGATAATCAAGAATAAGCAATCTCCGTCACCCGCTGGTGTAGTCACATCCCTCTTTGGGGCATTTCATGAATTCTCCCTTTTTCTTGTAGACCTTCTTCACCAGGAGGGGAAAACCACATTTCGGGCACGCCTGTTCCACCGGCGGGTCCCACAGGGCGAACTTGCACTGGGGATAGCGGTTGCAGGAGAAAAACATCTTGCCATAGCGGGATTTCTTCTCTGTCAGTTCCCCTTCCCTGCATTCCGGGCAGGTCACACCGGTCCCCCTTGGTTTGATCAGGGGCTGGATGTTCTTACAGGCCGGATAACCGGAGCACGCCAGATATTTACCGAAGCGGCCGTCCTTGATCAGCATCGGCTGGCCGCACTTCTCACATTTTTCGTCCGAAACTGCCGGTTCCGCTGCTTCGCCACCACCTTCCGTCTCGATGTTGCGGGTATATTTACATCCTGACTGAAAACCGGAGCAGGCAATAAACTTGCCGCGTTTACCAAGCTTGACTACCAACGGTTTGCCGCAGTCAGGGCAGGCTTCGTCTGTGGCCTCGGTCGTCAGGTCCGATTTGCTGACTTCACTCTCCTTCTGTTTGAGGAGGGCGATGAACGGCTCCCAGAACTCCTTCAGAAGCGGCTTCCACTGTTTCTCGCCACGAGACACCTGATCCAGCTCCTCCTCCAGTCCGGCGGTGAAGTTGTAGTCCACATAACGGGAGAAGTGGGCCGTCAGCAAATCATTCACCACCATGCCGACATCTTCAGGGAAAAAGCGTTTCTTATCGAGACGGGCGTATTTACGTTCGATCAGGGTATTCATAATGGAAGCATAGGTTGAAGGACGGCCGATCCCGTATTCTTCCAGGGTTTTCACCAGAGTGGCTTCGGTATAACGAGGTGGAGGCTGGGTAAAGTGCTGCTCGGGGACGACCTCATGAAGCTTGAGTGACGCACCCTCACTCATTACAGGCAGCAATCCCTCCTTTTCCTCGTCCTGGTCGTCAAGGCCCTCAATGTACAGCTTCATAAAACCGGGAAACCGGATGACGGTACCGGTAGCCCGCAACTCGCCGCGCTTTGCACCGCAGAACGGACCGGTGGCCGGCGGCACGGCCAGATCAGCGCTAATGTCCACGGATGTCTGATCAAGCAGGGCTTCGGCCATCTGACAGGCAACAGTACGCTTCCAGATCAGTTCGTAGAGTTTGTAAAGGTCGGGAGTCAGAAATCGCTTCAATTCTGCCGGAGTCTTGGAGATGTAGGTCGGTCGGATCGCCTCATGGGCCTCCTGGGCGTTTTTGGTCTTGGTGCGATAAAGGCGAGGCTTGGAGAGGGCATACGACGAGCCGTAGGCGGCTGATATGACATCATGGGCCTCTTTGAGTGCCTGGTTGGAGAGATTGACACTATCGGTGCGCATGTACGTGATCAGGCCGACCGTGCCCCCCTCGCCAATGTCTATGCCTTCATAGAGCTTCTGCGCGGTAGACATGGTCTTCTTGGCGGAGAAACCCAGTTTGCGGGAAGCCTCCTGCTGAAGCGTAGATGTGGTAAAAGGGGGAGCCGGGGTGCGCTTTTTCTCCGTTTTTGTAATTTTCCCGACCGCGTATGAACCTGTCTGAAGTGCTGCTTTCAAGCCGACGGCAACCTCTTCGCCCGGGATGTCGAACTTGCCCAGCTTCTTGCCGTTTACCGAAACCAGGCCTGCCTTGAATTCCTGCCCCGGTGTAACACCCAACCGGGCCGCGATGGTCCAGTATTCCTGCTCGCGGAAAGCCTGGATCTCCTTCTCCCGTTCACCGATCAGGCGCAGGGCTACCGACTGGACGCGACCGGCCGAAAGTCCGTAACGGATTTTTTTCCAGAGAAAGGGCGAAAGATTAAAACCAACCAGGTAGTCCAGAACTGAACGCGCCTGCTGGGCATCCACCAGTTCAACAGCTATCTTGCGGGGATGATTGACGGCATGAATAATAGCGTCTTTGGTTATCTCGTGGAATACAACACGCTGGATCTCGATACCAGGGTTCTTTTTATCCAGCCCCAGTGCAGCCAGCAGGTGCCAGGAGATCGCTTCACCCTCACGGTCGGGGTCAGTCGCCAACAGCAGTTGGTCCGCCCCCTTGAGCGCCTGCCTGATGGCATCAATATGCTTTTTGCTTTCCGGCAGGACGTGGTACAGGGGTATAAAACCCTTCTCGATATCCACCGATCCCTGCTTGCTGGGTAGAGCCCGCACATGGCCGAACGAAGCCAGAACTTTGTAGTCTGGCCCCAGAAATTTTTCGATGGTTTTCCCTTTGGCGGGGGATTCGACGATGACAAGTTTTTTCGACATGGTTTATTCGGTTTCCTTACAGATAGATTTCAAAATTAGATGATTATGCCGCCACAGCGTAATGTGTGCCGGGCAGAGGTAGAACAGCCCCCTTCAGTTCAAGGTGCAGCAACATAGAGGAAACCACTCCGGCTGTCAATTCCGTTTGGGCAATGATGTCATCAATGTGCAGCGGAGAACGTGACAACAATTCGAAAATGGCCGCCTCTTTCGGCGTCAGTGAAAAGGAGCGCGTCGTTTTTTGAAACAGCGGCGAATCAGCAGTCGTCACGTCATGCGCCGGAAGCTCCTCCAGGATATCCTCGACGCAGTCCACCAGTTTTGCTCCCTGTTTGATCAGCCCGTTGCAACCGCGGCTTGATGCAAACGTAACATTGCCTGGCACGGCAAAGACGTCACGACCATGCTCCAGGGCATACTGGGCCGTGATCAGCGAACCACTCTTTACTGCGGCTTCCACCACCAGAACCCCGCGGGACAGCCCACTGATGATCCGGTTACGACGTGGGAAGTTCTCTGCCAACGGCAACGTCCCCAGAGGAAATTCAGATACCAGGCACCCTTTTTGAGCCATTTCCTCAAAAAGTTTGCGGTTTTCCGGCGGATATACCATGTCAATGCCGCAACCCAGTACTCCGATGCTTCTGCCTCCGGCCTGAAGGGCTCCTTTGTGGGCCGCCGTATCAACCCCCCGGGCCATTCCCGATACAACGCACACACCATGACCAGCCAACGCCCCGGACAGATTTCCGGTAGTCAGCAGACCATATGAAGTCGCACGCCGTGAACCGACGATAGCGATTGAAAGTTCGCAGGAGCGCAGCTCTCCCTTGACGTAGAGAAAGGGGGGCGGGTCCGGGATCTCAAACAGTGATTTGGGATAATCGCTAGAGGTAAAGGTCACCAATCGGGCACCACTAGCTTCAAGGCGCAGGCATTCTTCCCCGGCAAAGCGACGCCACGAACCATTACAGATCTCTTCAATAATGGCAGGGGTTACCCCTCTGATATCGGAAAGCGAACTGTGAGATGCCGTCAACGCAGCTTCGGGCGTATCATATCTCTCCAGCAGGCGCCGAAAGGTGACATTCCCTATGCCGGGAACAGCTTTGAGTCCTATCCAGAAAAACTCTTCCATACGCTCGGTTACCATGCAAAAAGAGACCGGCCCTGCGCCGGTCTCTTGAAGGCTTGATCTGTTTAGATTATTTTGGCAGGCTGACGAGCCGGTCACCTTTGTAGATTGCGTCGATACTCTTGACTACCAGGGCTGTGGCCACATTATTGCCGGTTTCCAGGATAACAACCGCCCCGAGCAACTCCTGGGGTAACTTGTCTACCTGGCCCTCCGTATGTCGCTGGTCGAGGCTCACTTCCCGCACAATGTAAAGCATGTTTCCGGGTTCGGCACCCTGGGCACTTCCCATATCAATATAGACAATGTCTCCGGTAGCGATGATGCTGATGCCGCTGTAACTCTCGACTATATAGCCTCTCAGCTCCCTGGTGGTAGCTTTGAGTGATATTTCACGGCGCCGGTTTTCCTTGTAAGGCATCAGGTACGATCCGGGGCTGATCTCTTTGGAAGACCTGGTGATAATGGCACGAGACGATTTGTCTTCAATGTCTGTCAGCTGCAGGTCGCCCAGCGGAATGATCTTGGTTCCCATCGCTTCATTGCTCAGTGGGTGATAGACGGTAACATCCCTGCGGAATATGGAGAACTTTTCACCACCCTTCACGTTCAGCGATGAACCTATGTCCGTGTAGACTATATCATCAAAACCGGCCACGATCCGGTCATGATGAATGCCGACGATGATACCGGCCGGCGTTATATCCTTTTCCATCAGGAAACCTTCACTGCCGTAGACAGGATAACTCTTCTCTGCAGCAACCTCCTGCATCAGGTCAGGCGATTTGCCTGCTGGGGCGGCCTTCTGTGTACCGGCTTGCTCCTTGGGTACAAACTCCAGCCGATCAGCGAACACGCGCACCTTCTGGCCGGGATAGATCAGGTGGGGATTGGTGATCTGTCTGTTTTTAGCCCACATGTCCGGCCAGTATCTGGGATCCTTTAAAAAACGTTCGGAGAGCCCCCAGAGTGTATCACCTTTTTTGATAACATAAATTACCGGCTCTTCCTGCTCTGCCGCCATCGAAAAACAGGGAACAGCGAACATTACCAGCAACAGTAACAGTAATCTGGTTTTCATATAATGCACCTCGTGTGTCTCATAGAATGGGAAACCGGTGGCCGGTTATTACTTATTGACGTTACGATTCCTGTACCCGTTCTCGTTGTTTCAATTTGCACCCAGACGCTCGCGTGCCTTTGAGGCGGCAGGACTGCCCGGATATGATCTGATCAGGCCATCAAAGACGGCAAGAGCCTTTTCTTTCTCTTTCATGGCTGTCAGCGTATAGCCAAGCTTCAGCAGAGAATCAGGCGCCTTGGGACTGCCGGGATAGCTTCCGGCCACTTTGAAAAATGTATCTCTGGCCTTGGGCAGGTTAGACAGGCTGTAATAGCACTCGCCGATCCAGTAGAGCGCATTGGCGGCGTAATCATGTGCCGGATTTACAGCAAGAAACGATTCAAAAGCTTCTATGGCTGCGGCAAAATTATTGGCGCTGTACAGACCGAAAGCCTTGACATAATCAGAAGGTGGGCTGGTATCCCTGGCTGTCTTTGATGCCGACTCAGGGTTCACGAGCTCAATTTTTTGCGTAGCCACCTGCTGAGCCTGAAGAGTCATGTGCGACCTGAGCTCTTCCTGAGAGATACGCAACTCCCAGATAGTCTGCTGGTATTGCTTCAGCTGCTGAGCAAGTTCCTTGATCTGTTCAAACTGAGACTGCTGCTGTCCCGCCATTTCGTTCAGACGCTGCTCACTCTTCTTGCCGGATTGGACGAGATATTCAATCTTCGCCTCAGATTCGGTTTGCCGCTTGACTATCATGTCACTTACAGCGCAACCGGTCAGGGCAAGACAGAACAGAAGGCATGTGACCAACCGAATGCCTGATGGCATAATTCCCCCATTTGACGGAAGTTTTTCATAATTAAAGCGATATGGTTCTCTTTGTCAAGTGAAAGCTGCCTATTTCGGTATTATTAACAGAGTGATTATGATAGCATCCGCGTTAAATTCGCACATGGAACATATATTCGGATCTCCCGTGAAAATACCCGAACTGCTGGCGCCGGCCGGCAATATGGAAAAACTGAAAATGGCCCTGCACTACGGCGCCGATGCGGTATATCTTGGAGGTCACTCCTTCGGGTTGCGCAACAAGGCTGAAAATTTTTCCATTGATGAGATGGAGACAGCGCTTGCCCTTTGCCACCGCAGGGGAGTGAAGGCCTACCTGACGGTCAATAGCTACCCGCGCAACGAAATGATGAGCGCACTTGAAACGTACCTGAATGAAGTGAATGTCCTTCCTTTTGACGCCTACATCGTTGCCGATCCCGGAGTTATTGAACTGGTACGGGAAATCTCACCGCAGCGGGAGTTGCACCTTTCAACCCAGGCCAACACTATAAACCTGCACAGCGCACGCTTCTGGCAGCGCCTGGGAATCCGCCGCATCAACATCGCCCGCGAAATGAGCCTGGAGAACATCCGCGAGACGGTGCTGTCCGTCCCCGGAATGGAGTTCGAGGCGTTTGTGCATGGTGCGCTCTGCATCTCCTACTCCGGGCGCTGCCTGATATCCAGCATGCTGACCGGGCGGGATGCAAACCAGGGTGAATGCACACATCCCTGTCGCTGGAGCTACCATCTGGTGGAGGAACAGCGCCCCGGCGAGTATTTTCCGGTTATGGAGGATGAAACCGGTACCTTTATTTTCAATTCACGGGATTTATGTCTGCTGGATCATATCCCGGCCCTGATCGAAAGTGGTGTTGCTTCTCTGAAGATCGAGGGGCGCATGAAGGGCATCAACTACGTCGCCTCAGTGCTGCGTGTGTATCGCCAGGCACTGGACGAATACGGCTCTGATCCCTCTGGATGGCGCTGCCGCCCGGAGTGGATGAATGAGTTGTCGAAACTGAGCCACCGTGGCTACACCACCGGATTTTTGCTGGGCGAACCACGCAATGTCGGCCAGGAGTACCAATCCGCATACATCCGCAGCCACGAGTTCGTCGCCCTGGTCGAAGAGGTGCGGAATGATGGTTCGGCAGTCCTGGAAGTCCGCAACCGGATCCAGGTCGGAGACGAACTGGAAATTGTCGGCCCGGGCATGAGATCCGGCAGACTGCGAATTGAAACTCTCACAATTCTGGATGTAAAGGGGAAAATGGAGCAGGCGGTATCCGCCCATCCCAACCAGCGCATCGTAGTAATGCCCCCCTTCCCGGTGGAACCATTCGACCTGGTTCGACGACAGAAGGAGATGGAAGCATGAGAGACCTCAAGTCATATGCGCGTGATGGGCATTCGGTGCAATTACGTGATCTGCTGATCCTGATGGTCATCTGTACCGTTCCGTTTCTTCTTTTCCTGGGGAATCAACCGCTGATCGACCCGGACGAGGGACGCTACGCCGAGATCCCGCGCGAGATGCTGGAACGGGGTGATTTCATAACCCCCACCCTCAATTATGTAAAATATTTTGAAAAACCGCCGCTGCTTTACTGGCTGAACGCCGCCTCTATCAGGCTGTTCGGACTGAATGAATTCGCTGCCCGGCTACCGTCGGCCCTGAGTGGCCTGGCAACGGTTCTGGTTACCTATATCCTGGCCCTGCGGCTCTATGAGCGCCGAACCGCCCTGTTTGCGGCGCTGATTCTGACTACTGCGACCGGCTTTGTCCTTCAATCACGCATCATTCTGACAGACATGCTGCTGACCTTCTGTCTGACTTCAGCTCTCGGTGCATTCATAATAGCCGCCAGACGCGAAGAATGGCGTCGCAACGGAGGGACGGCCTGGTATTTTTTCTACCTGTTCTGCTCCTTGGCAGTTTTGACCAAGGGGTTGATTGGTATCGTCTTTCCGGCTGGCATACTGTTCTTTTATTTTTTGATAACCCGCGAGTGGCACATCCTGAGACAGATGCGTCCCGCCAGCGGCATACTGCTGTTTCTGGCGGTGACAGCCCCCTGGTTTGTGCTGGTTTCACTACGAAATCCGGAATTTGCCGGTTTTTTTTTCATCCACGAACACTTCGAGCGTTTTACCAGCACGGTTCATGGCCGTTATCAGCCCTTCTGGTTCTTTGTGCCGGTGCTGGCCGGCACCATGCTGCCATGGTCGTTCTTCATCCCCGGAGCACTTTTACGTACCTGGCGTGACAGACACAAAGATGGTGCGCAGGCGTCCATCTTTCTGCTTGTCTGGACGGTACTGATCTTTCTCTTTTTTTCCAAATCGGGTTCCAAGCTGGTTCCGTACATGTTGCCCATCTTCCCGCCACTGGCGATCCTGATCGCACACCGCCTTAACGTGGCCATTGAAGGACGCGGACGCGAGATCAGGCTGGCTGTGATACTTCTCGGCGGCACTCTGGTGCTTCTCGGGTGTATTGCTGCGGGATATTCCTGGCTGCCGCAGGCATCCGCCGCCATGACAAACCTGTTTCCATCGCTGGCAGCTCCTCTCAAGCAGTTCGTTACCTATGCCCCGTCAGTCTCTGCGGCGGCCGGAGCGACCATCGGGCTTCTGTTTCTTGTGCAGGGCGCACTCCTGTTTGGGTCTGCGGGACACAATCCGGTCCGGGTTGTGATTGTGCTTTGTCTCGGCTCTTTTCTTCTTGCAGTTCTCGCCCCTCAGTTGATAATGGAGGACATAGCCCGTGTCGAATCACCTCGTGCCCTGGCCCTGAGGGCCCGCTCACTGGCCGGACCGGACACCCGCATCGTTACCTCCGGCCCGATGCAGGCGGTCTCCTGGTATACCGGGCGACGGGTACTGGTCACCGGAAAACCGGACGAACTTGAGTTCGGCAGCAAACAGGGCGATCAGAGTGCCTGGTTTCCCGACCGGGAAGCACTGATTACATTGTGGGGCAAACAGGATCATGTTTTATTGATACTTAAAAAACGGGAGCTTGAAATAATGTCGGCGCAGCTGATTCCCCGCGCGACGGTTGTGCAGGAGTCCGGGCGGCTGGTCTTGATAAGTAATCGATAATCAATGTGCTAAGGAATTTATTTTGCTTCAGGTTGCCTCTGTATTTTTTGAATATTATTATCAATCATCTCCTGAAGCTCGCTTTTGGGATGGCTGACGACATACCGGTAAAAGAAGAAACAAAGCAGAACGATCGCGAAAACAATTACTACTGATTGAAGTACTCGTTGATTTTTCGGTTTGGAAATCTGATCCTGATGGCCTGTATTCCCGCTGATGCCAATGCGATCAATATAGGCATAATGTTTATCCGGTAAGGATACATTATCAGCAATGGGCTCAACATCGGCAAATCCTTTAAACTGACGTATCCGCTTTATCTGGATACCGCTTATATGGGTATTGATGGTGGAACGGGCGTATTCGTCAATAAACACGAACTGCATGGCGGTACAGATGTTGCTCTTGTCATCTACGGTAATGTGGCTGAAATTGCTGTAGACCACCCGCGCTACAATGTCGACAATGCATTGAGATGATGGTACGTAAATCTCCAGAAGTATCAATTCATCCATGCTGAATTTCCTGTCAGTAAATATTCTCAGGCCACCGCCACTGATATTGACCGCAAGCGTGGTAACGGTACTCCATGATTCATAGTACTGATTTTCCCGCAACACTTTTTGAGATGTGTCTTTTTTTTGTTCAGCCGGTTCACAAGAAAAATCATCCTCATGAATTTCCTGCACTCTTGCACGTTCCGCAATTCTGAGATTTATTCGATTTTCTTCCCATCGACCCCGTTCTCTGGCCGCTTTCTCGTCACGACGCAGTTTACACTGAGTCTCCCACAACTCCTTTACGTTGGCTGGATTCTGATCATTCAGGATTTGAAATTTTATGGGGATAAATGCATCAACCCGGAAAAATTCACGCAATTCGCTGGAAATCGTCTCACTGGTAAAACGGAGCAGCAAATCATGCGCATATCCTTTGCTGACTATATATGCTCGACATGAGTGCGTGTTGCCGTCACTCTGGCATGTTATCGTCAAGACTTGACCGATACGGAGGATGACCCCTTCCGGTAATACGTCGCGAGAAAGTTGAAGCGAAACAAGGTCTTCATCTGTTTCGCTGATAATTGCCCAATCGCGAAACATTTTGGCACTGGGCAGAGGAATCTCGACTTCGACCTTCATGCCGGAGGCATACCGAATTGTTTGATGTTTAATATTATTCATGTATTGCGGAGTATTGTTTGTAATTTAAGGTTGTCTGGAGTCATAATAATACTATCATCCCCACAGGGCCTGACGCAACCCGGAGTGCCTTTGAACCCTTCTCTCGGAAGATGTAATAAATATCTCATCCGTGCACCACAACTCAACTGAAGAGCGCGCCCGTGTCAGCCCTGTGTATAAAATCTCACGTGTCAGTATCCGGTTGCTGAATGGAGGTACGATCATCAGTACGTTCTCGAATTCAGACCCCTGACTCTTATGTACTGTCATTGCAAATACCGTTTCGTGGGATGGCAGTCTGTAAGGTGAAAATTTCCTGGCCGCTCCGTCTGTCGAGGGAAAATATACCGATAACCCGATTTCACTTTCCGGGTCTTCAAGGGTAATGCCGACATCACCATTAAACAGCTTGAGACTGTAATCGTTGATCGTCACTATGACCGGGCGCCCGTGGTACCACTGCTTGCCGGGCCTGATAATTCCTTCATCCGCCAGGATGGTTTCTATTAAACCGTTAACGCCCTCTACGCCGTAGATACCCTGTCGTAACGCGCACAAGACCCTGAACCGGTCAAAAGCAACCAGCACGTCATCCGGACTCTCATGCTCCAGGTAGCCGGCAAATCCTTTGGTGACAGCATTTCCCAGTTTTTTCCGCAATGAATCATGAGCAGGTGTTTCACAAAAAGTCAGCTCACCTGTCATGCCGGCTTTCATACCGTCAAGGCAACGTGCGGCGTACCCCTCATTGATGGCCCTGCTGACCAGGCCGATCCCGCTATCCTCTCCAAAACGGTAATTCTTCTGCAGCATCACAACAGAGTCGGCAAGAGCCGACGCACCACTCTCCGGATGATTTTTGTCAAGTATGCATCCGGTGGTGTCAGCAATAAACGTCCGGAAATCAGTTGAATACCCATAACCATGACCTGTGTTGCATATATCTCCGAGCACCGCACCAGCCTCGACAGAAGCGAGCTGATCACGGTCTCCCAGCAGGATAAGACGGGTGCGGGGCGCAAGAGCCTCAACCAGTTTGGCCATAAGTGCGAGTGGAACCATGGATGCTTCGTCAATAACCACCGCTTCATACGGAAGCGGGTTATCAGCGTTGTACCTGAATCGACACGAGTCCGGAATCACCCCGAGCAGACGCTGAATAGTTGACACGTCCACCGGGATATCGGCTGCAACCCTGGTAGAATCTTCGAGCACTTTACCGGCTTTTCGCAGTGATTCCTTCAGCCGTGCCGCAGCTTTTCCTGTCGGAGCCGCCAGGCCGATCCTCATCCGGCTCCCATCAGCCTGCTCCAGCAACAGTGCCAGTATCTTCACCACTGTTGTCGTTTTTCCGGTGCCGGGGCCGCCGGAAATCACACAGAAGCGGCTTCTTACAGCAGCGGCCGCAGCTATCCGCTGCCAGTCGGGGTATGCGGTTGTGTGCCCGAATAACCGTTCAAGACCGGCCTTGAGAAGTTCCACGTCAACATCAGGCAGATCCGATGACATGGAGAGAAGAGCCCCGGCCAGATCATTCTCATACTTCCAGTAGCGGTACAGATAGAGCCGGTTGGCTGCATCCAGGACAAGCGGGCGGTAATCACCCGGTTCTCCCACCATTTTTGAAGAACGCAGGCTTTCTGATGACGCGTCAACTTCGGCATTACCAAAGACATCTGACAGCGCAACGCAGATATTGCCCAGCCCTACCGCAGAACTGGCAAACATCGCAGCCTTTCTGAGGATGCCGGAACCTCCATTATCCCTGCTGCAGATAAAATCGGCAAAGACGGTGTCTATATCCCTGATCTGAAGATCCTGTACCATGTCACTCCTCCCCGCTGTCAATCAGACACTGGGTAAGCCCTCTCACCAAAGCGGCATCAGGCTTGTCAAAATATATGCCGTTATTGGGGACGGCTCTGTCAATCCCCCGCAGAAACAGGTAAAACACCCCCCCGAAGTGGCTCTCATAACGGTAATCAGGGATGCGTCTCTCAAGGTAGCGATTCACCGCTACGGTATAGAGCAGGTACTGGAGAGGATACAGCTTGCGCTCCATCTCGCGGGCCAGATTATCAGGAGTGTAGTCTGACTGTTGATAGCCGAGGTGGTTCGATTTCCAGTCAATAATGTAATATTTGCCATTGTGGCAGAATACCAGATCGATGAAACCGAGCAGCATTCCTTTGACATTCCGGAAATTCAGCCTTTCGGCCACCCGTTCCAGATGTATCGGTGACGTGATGCCATATTTCTTAAAGAAATCCGCCAGCAGTTTCTGATCAATTGCCTTGAGAGGGAAATAAAAACCCATTTCCTGCACCCAGTTACCCGGTTTCAGTGCGGACAGTCTGAGGTCTTCGGATAATTCTGCATCAAGAACGTTGACAAGCATCGCATGGACCATATCGGTGTATTTGATATCGAACATTGAACTTTGCAGAAACCTTGAGACAAGACCTTTGAGCTGTTCGGCATTGTAAGAAGCAAAATCTACACTCTCAAATACCGAATGCAGGAACGTACCGGGGTTTGCCCCTTTGGGGAAAGATAAGATGGAATTATCATTATCAGATTCACCCCCTCCGACGCGCCCCGGTTCATCGCTGCTGTCGTGGTCCGGCAGTTCGGGTGGCGAGATATGTCCGTCAATCAGCGCGGAGAAGCTCGTCACCCTCCAGTCGGATTCAACCGCTTCCGTCATGGTCCGGCACTGTAATTGACCATCCTCTTCTGCTCTGCGAGGTATCCGGGATATACAATCCCCGCCCGGGTCCAGAACCGGATTAATCAGACCGGCAGAGGCAATCGATTGCAGTCGCCCGATCATGGTACCGTCGTCGATACTGTCCATGACCTTCAACAGCTCTTCACAGACTGAAGCCCCGGCGACTTTTCCCGGAGAATGGAGCAGATAGGCAATTGCAGAGCTTTCAGTATGACGGAAACGCCCCCAGACCATATAGCAACGGTATTTGGCACGGGTCAACGCGACATACAGCAGGCGGACATTCTCCGCCAGTCCTTCATCCATGGCCGCTTTGCGATGTATATCGATTTTGTCGGAACCAAAATCTGCCACCAGTTCGAACCCTTCGTGAGCCACAACCGTCTCGCCACCGTCAATGACTCCGCCCCACAAGAACGGGCAGAACACGATCGGGAACTCAAGCCCCTTACTGACATGGATAGTGAGAATCTTGACCGCCTTCTCGTCCGACTCCAGCCGGATCTGATGCTCCTCACCCTCCTGCGGCACCGCCACCTGCTCGCTGAACCAGGTGCAGAGGGCATCTACGCCAGGATGCGACGAAGTCGCCTGCGCATGCAGCAGTTCTCCGCAGTGCAGCAGATTGGTTATGCTGCGCTCTCCACCGGGCAATGAGAGGAGTCTTCCACGGACCCCTTCACCCTCAAGGAAAGCGCGAAACATCGCCGTGAACCCATGATTCTTCCAGAGTTCGTGGTACTCCCGGAACGAGTTGAGTCGCTTTTCCCAATCGGCCTCACCATCCGAATCAAAAGTCCGCGCTATCCCGTTCGCACTCATCCCGATGATGCCGGTTGCCAGTGCAGCCCTGACTTTCGCCTCATGCCCCGGTTCCGCCAGGGCGTTAAGCAGCGTGCGCAGTTCAAGCGCCTCACCGGTCTGGAGGACACTCTGATCGCTCCTGACGACAGCCGGTATGCCCCGCATCCGCAGTGAATCATGTATGCTTCTGGCCTGCTTGTGCCCTCGAACGATGACAGCAATGTCACCCGGTACAACCGCCTTGTCGCCGATGTTCACTTTTCCTTCGGATGCGTCCCTGAGCAGACCGGCGATTTCGTCAGTCACCGCTTTTACGATGCCCGGCATTGCCCTGGTGATGGTGATACATTTTTTTTCGGTTGACTCCCGCTGAAAAAACCAGACCTGAAGCGGAGAAGCGTCCCGTTCGCCCACGATCAGTTCTTTCTGTTCCATTTCAGCTGATTCCGGCACCTTGACTTCCGGATAGGAGAGCCCGTCAATCACCAGCGGACATTCCCTGTTCAGGCTGAAGAGGTGGTTGACCGCTTCAACGAGTTTCCCGGATGATCGCCAGTTCAGCGTCATGGTATGGTGATGTTTCTCCGGAACGTCATTCCTGGCCTCAAGATAGGCATAAATATCTGCGCCGCGGAAACTGTAAATGGCCTGTTTCGGGTCGCCAATCAGGAAGAGCGGCAATGAGCCCTCTTTGAATACGCTGCGAAAGATTTTATACTGGATCTGGTCCGTATCCTGGAATTCATCGATCAACGCCGCCCGGTATTTCCCGCGCATCCGTTCGGCCAGCGCCGCTCCGCCGGGACCGGTAAGCGCGCGGTGCAGGTCTGCCAGCAGATCATCGAAGAACCGGACATTCAAGGCTGCTTTTCGCTCCGGCAACCGTTTTTTTGCAGATGCAATCAACTCCCCGTACACCGTAAGCGCCATTGTATCAACATGACAGACCAGTTCGTCCCAGTCGGAAAAAAATTGATGCACGGGAGGGTCATGTTTTTTGAGACGGTTTTTCAGCATGTAGCGTGCGGTGAACTTCTTATGGCCATCAAAAAATGCGTACGGTGTTTCCATACTGATATAATTATCCATTCCGGATACCAATTCGGGGATGGCATCTTCACGTCGGTAATGCTTTTGGTCCCTGCTCAAGCCAGGATGTTCAAGGAGGATCCGCTCTATTTCCGTACGCTTTTTCAGCCATAGACTGCACACACTGTCATAAGCATTTTTGCAGTTATTTCGTATCGTCTCTATCTCGCCGGGGGTGAATTCAGGCACAATTTTAAGCACCGGATTGGTGAGCTTCCCCTTGAGAAAACCGACAAATCCTTCCGGCGACCATTTCCTCGTTTCTGCCAGCGGCAGCAGCGGGGAATCCGCTGCAAAGAAACTGGACCGCCAGAAATCATCCACAATCTGATTGATCAGCGCTTTCTGGTCGGTGACCAGTTCCGTGTCGAAAAGCGAACCGCTTTCAAAGGCGTTTTCCTGGAGTGCCCGGCTGCAAAAACCGTGGATGGTGGATATCGCGGCACAATCGAACGTCTGCAGAGCCAGATCGAGACGGGCAAGAGCTTTTTCATTGCCCGGCCATCCGGGATGAGCGGATGACATCAATCCCGCAAGAAAGGGGTCACGTTCAGCACTACCGGCTGCAACATCACGGGCTTCCCGCAGACGCTTTCTGATCCGGTCGCGCAGCTCCTTTGTGGCGGCCTCGGTAAACGTTACAACGAGAATGTTCTCCGGTCTGTAATGCTCATTCTCTATCACCAGTCGTAGGTAGAGCGATGCAATCGCATACGTTTTTCCGGTGCCGGCACTGGCCTCGATCAGGTTGCAGCCTGCGGGATCTATGGTAAGAGAGTCGAACGCGTTCATAGTTCCCCCTCCAGACATGTAAGGTAGCTTTTGAATACAGCCGACGAGATTTCCTCAAAGGCTCCGTCCAGGGGGCTGTCATTCCCAAAACAGAGCCGGTAGCCCGGGTCGTCACTCTCGGGATAGTTACTGTTGTTCCAGACCGCTTCCGCAGCTGAAATGTTACCCTTCCTGGCGTATGCGAGTGACGAACGCGGAAAGAAGTGCAGCGGCATCATCAAACCCTGCCAGTATCGGCTCAACAGTACTTCCAGCTCCGCCCTGCAGTCCGCGACCGGCCGTAATGCGACAGTACCATCAAGCATTATCAGAGTGCTCTGCTTCGGGTACGCTTCAGTAGCTGTGACATTGAGGATCAGGTGCTCAATCCATATTTTAACCTGATCCTTTGCCGACAGTTTTGAACTGCGGTACCGCAGCAGCTGATCCGGCAGAATTGTGCCGATCCGGCCGTAAATCCTGAAGTCGCCCAGTGTCAGATCGACGTCCAGCGGAGGCAGAAACGGCTGACCTGCAATCGCCCGGATTACCTGCTCTGCAAAACCGGTAACCACTTTTGACAGTTTTTTGAAGACGGCATCACCCTGCCCGGCAGGCGGCAGGATTCCACGGGCGCGCAGAACAGGAAGCAGTTCATTCGCATCGTTCCCTGTGAGGAGGTACGCCAGAATATCCTTCTTGATGCTGTACGCCTCAAGGTTGTCGAGTTCAAATATCTCGCGAGCTTCCAGAGGTGATACATCTTCTTCCGGTTTGATCCCGAGCCTGTGCCGAAGAATAAAGGCCGCAGGGTTCCCGTAAAAGGTAAGGAGATCCGCTATGCGAACCTCTCGAAACGCTTCATCGGGTGGCGACAAGGGAGCATCAAAAAACCGGGGGCGTTCATCGCCGGCATTCAGAAGCCCTTGGGCAGCGCTCAGATTTTCCGCCGAGTAGCTGAAGAGTCCATTTTCCTGACCACTGAAATATGCCGCACTGAACGGCTGGAGCCGGTGCAGGGTAAGAAGGCTTTGATGAAAAGCACCGTCGCCGCCCGAAGAACCGCGAGCATAACCCCGATCGAGGAAATCAAGCAGTTCACTGACCAGGACTGAGGGGGGTATGACGCTGTTGTCGCGGATGCCGAGGCCGGTGTAACTGATATACAGCCGTTCGCGAGCCGAGAGGAGCGCTTCAAGGAAGAGATAGCGGTCTTCGTCACGCAGAGACCTGTCGCCCGGCCTCGGATGCGCCGGTATGATGTCAAAGCCGGGAGACCGGCTCTGGCGGGGGAACGCGCCGTCGTTCATACCGAGGAGTGCCACCACTTTTGCCGGTATGCTTCTCATCGGCAGCATGGCGCAGAACGTAACCTTGCCGGACAGGAATCCGACTCCGCCCCCTTCGCTGTCAAAACGCCTCCGGAGCCACGAACGCATGACATCCAGGCCGACTTCATGAGAGTAACCGGAAAGGGTTTCACTGGTTCCGAGTGAATCGATCACGTTCCCCAGGGTGACCCATTCTCGCGCATCCGGATCGGCCGGCGTAAAGAAGCCCTTTAGAATACTTCGGAGCGTTTCTCTCCATTGTGACAGAGCCCGCGGTCTGGCCAGGTCAGATGCGGCAGCATGAAGAGATGTGACAAACCGGACGAAGCGTCCCAGAACCGTTGCCGCGTCTCCCTCCATATTGTCAAACGGCAGGACTCCGTCGATAAGCTCGTAGCCGTCCGATGACATGGCATAGCCACATACCAGCCGTTCGAGTCCTGCCGTCCAGCTCCCTTCCGGATACGCCGGCAAGTCGGTCGCAACACGGTCATGGGCGCTCATCCCCCAGCGGATATGAGTCTCCTCAAGCCACGTTTTGATGAGATCGATATCGTTCGGAGAAATTCCGAAACAGCCGCACACCGGAGCAGATGCCAGGATGTCCACAACTTCCGGCGCGGTGAACCGCCCGCCGGGCAGCGCCAGGATAGCCAGCAGCGCTTCCCCTACCCTCCCCTCACATCGCATTGAGCGATCTGCGATCGTGAACGGAATACGGTTCTTCGTCTCCTGATTTCCTGAGAATACCGCCGAAATGTATGGGGAGTAGGTTTCAATATCAGGGGTCATGACAATAATGTCACGCGGAGCGAGTCCGTCCATGGTGGAAAACATGTCGAGCAGCTGGTCGTGCAGCACCTCCACCTCTCTCATGGGGCTGTGACACGAATGTACGGCAATTGACCTGTCGTCGGGAGCAATTTCGATTCTGTTTTCAGGATCGGCGTTGATCAGATTGAGGATGCCGTTTTGAAGAGACGACAGCAGAGTATCCCCGCCGGATTCGGCATATTCATCCTGTTCAATCCCTAACCGGGCACCGCAGTCGAGCAACAGATTGCTGAAATTTCTTCCCAGACCGCCAAGCGAAGCCAGAAGTGCATTGCCCTCATCCGATACCTCGCTTAACTCCCTGCTGATCTTTGCCCGATATTTTTCAGCCAGGATATCCCCCCAGTACTCGCGGCAGGGGCTCAGCACAAAGATATGCACTTCCGCAGACGAGGCCATGCCCGCCAATATCTCCATGTGGAAAGGGGGCAGATACGACAGACCAAAAACAAGAACACGGGACGGGAACAGTGAAACATCAATCCGGCCGCTTGTAAGGCGCGTCAGGAACTCTGTTTTCACTCGCGCCCGATGAATGCCTTTCCCCTCCTCTGCAAGGGTTTTCCAGAGCATGGCCTGCCAGTTGGAATCAGAACCCGACTCCCAGCGCTCCAGTTCATCACCACGGTACAATGTGTATTGATCAAAGGTGTCAGCTATTTTTCCCGCCAGCTGGAACAGTTTCAGGCCACGGCTGTGGCCGGTGAGGTATATCTGCAGTTCCCTGAATTCGGTTCTGTCCAGCAATCGCTCCAGCTGATCAATTACCCGCCAGGTCAGAATTTCCGTTTCAAAGGCTTCCGATTTGCCGATATCCGGCATCGTTGCGGCAAAGAGCTCCCATACAAACGCATTGGGAAAAGGAAAGACACAATTCCCCCACACACCGAATTTCTTCGCCAGCTCCATGGAAATCCATCGTTCCATACCCCGGCTTTGAACCACGATGGTTTCCGGCGACAAAACGGGCCCCACAGGCTCACTGAGAACCGCTGCCAGATGGTCAAGGAGTATTTCCATTCTGTTTGATGTGTGAATCGTAATAGGCATACCCGTATCCTCCGGAAATAGCTGCGCCGTCACAGTAAAAAAGCAGATTCCCCTCAATCCCCCTTTGTGAAGGGGGACTGGAGTTTGGACATTTTCAAGGTTTTAAAAAGTCCCCCCGCCCCTTGCGGGGGTGGGGGAAGCCGCAATGAAACCACGTCATTCCCTTCAAGAATATGCCATAGAATTGAGACATAACGTTACTGATGTTGAACGCATACTCTGGCGCAGATTGCGAAACAGCCAGCTTGAAGTTATCAGGGTGCATTGCCTGTAAGTGACTTCCCCCACCCCCCAGCCCCGCAAGGGGCGGGGGAGCAAAAGTCCAAACTCCAGTCCCACTTTGGAAAGGGGGAGGTTTTAAAGTCACCCGTTTTTTAAAGGGGGGCTATCCAGCTCCATTTTCATCCTGCTGCGAACTGCATTTCGGCAGGTCAGCAGGATCTGAACAGAATCTTCTGCTTTCTGGATGGTTGATGTAAGGGATTGGCCTGCCCATAACTCCGGTGTCGCCATAAATTTCAACACTTCAGCGGCATCATCAGTCGATTGCCTGACGGCTGATTCAAGCTTATCAAGCGTTTCATCCAGTGCGCTGGAGGAAAACGACCTGATGCTGTCGGTTTCCAAATTCACTTTATGCTGCTCTTCGTACAAACGGTTGAACAGATTCTGAACTTCCCTGTTAAATTCAAGTATTGCGCGGTTCCGGTCGGTTTCATCCTTAAGTGAGTTGGAAGCAAGAAAACGATTCATTATCGGATGGAATTGCAGAGTGAATATATCATTGGTTTTCCGATGGAATTCGTCAAGCAGTGTAAAATAGTTCGCAAACCGCCGTCTCTTCTTATCCAGTGAACACTCCCTTTTCTCGATGTTCACTGGCCGCCTTCTTTTGTTATCTGTCGGCGCTTCCCACCGGATTTTCAACTCTTCCGGAACAAATCCCCTCTGCTGTCGGCCCGCTGGTTCGTTCTTTTCCTTTCCAGCGATCTGCCAGGCTAACGCCTGCTGTTTTTCATCTTCCAGTCTCGTAATGTCATCTTGTAACGCTCTGTTCTTGCGTTTTATTTTTGAATATGCGGTTAAGTAGAGAACGCACATTCCGAGGAAAAAGCTTAATAGCGGGGGTATGATCTCGATTGCTGGCATCTCGTTCACCGTGCTAAATGAGTTGCCGGGATAATTGGCGAAAAGCGGCAAAATCCCTCATCTCAATGCTCTCAGAAAATCATCCTTGTAATGGTAGAGCAAACGGTCCAGTTCCCATCCCTGGATGTTGGCTTCTTTCGCAATACCCAGAAAAAACTGCTCATGCTCGTGGTAGCTGGAAAAGCTATACCCCATCGCCTCGGTTATCTGCTTGATCCGGTCATCTACGGCGATATTGTCATAAAAATCCGGGTGATAGATGTCCATCCAGACATTACGGGCGTATTTATCTCCGATGCCGATAAAACGTTTCATAAAGGCGATCTTGGCTTTGGTTCCCACTTGGGCGAATGCCTTTTCTTTCGCCTGTTCGAGACCTCCCATCGAAAGTATCATTTTGTAATTTTCGTTTAGCTGCCTGGCCTTCAGATTCGGCATTCTAACCTTTGCGTCATGTAGCACAGTTGTCAGTCTGCTCGATCTTTCGTCTTCAGAGAGACCCGACAGAGCGTCGAACGTCACGCGCCGGTAATTGTTCTGATTGACAATCAGTCCCTCCCATCCACGACTATTTCCCATTGTTGAAAAACTCTGCAACAGAAGATACCAGATGATGTCAGCTCTTTTCAGATCACTGCGCCCCAGTTCCTTGAATTTTGCCAAAGTTTCAAGCATCTTAGGCGTCAGATGCTGGAGGAATTGAATCAGCTTCATGCGTTTGGCGGGGTTTGATTTTGTGGTGTATAGATCAATTTGTTGCATCTTTTATTTCCTCTCTTTGTGATAGTCAGAAGCAAATCCCCCTCAATCCCCCTTTATGAAGGGGGAGGTTTTAAAGTCCCGCACTTTATCAAGGGTGGAGGTTTTAAAGTCCCCCGCTTTATCAAGGATGGAGGCTCTAAAGTTCCCCGCTTTTTAAAGGGGGGTTACAAGACTGATATTACGTGGTGACTGAAGAGGGGTTATGCCTCTCAATGCATCTAAAATACAATTCACTGATTTAACTAAACTTTTAATCGGCATCTCAATCTGTTTCTCACTCATCCCATCAACCTTCATGCATAAATTCTTATGCTTCGCTTCTATACTAACATGTTAAGCAACCGCCGTGCCAGATTGTCGTGAAGCGGATTTTATCAGCGCATTAACCGCATAACATGCCGTTTTTATTGTTATATAAAATGTACCACAAACCAAAACCGATATGCGTCATGCGGCGGCTGTGTTTTTCTTATGGATGAATACATAATATATTTTGTTGTTATATAAATTTATTTGTGATGTTTCGCAGTAACACCTAAGATTGTCATTCCCGAGGGTGTAATCGGGAATCCAGATTTTAAAATCATGGATCCCCGATAGAATCATTCGGGGATGACAGAGGTTGAGTTTTTCAAGAGCACAACTTCAATCGTCATTCAAGCGATACACCCGCTTGAAACTCAGGCTGGAAGTCTGTCCTGAGCGAAGTCAAAGGGGCTAAGCTCCAGAATCCAGCTTCAACCGCTTTTTCCAATACCCGGCCTGCGTTTCTGATGCATAACCGCCATAATGTATATCCTCTCTGTTTCAACCAGATACACGATTGTGTACGGAAAACGATCAAATAAACGTCGCCTTGCATTCAGGAGAAAATATGGCCACCGTTCAGGAGACTCGTACAGGTCGGCAACAGCCACATCAATCTCATCTAGAAAACGCTCACCAAGACCGTTGACCCGTGACTCATAATATTCGGCAGTTTGAATAAGCTCTTCCAGCGCATGGGATGATACTCTACCACCTTCATCGCCTGATCCGTTTCCGCGCCTGTCTCATGGCTTCATCCGCTGCAATGCAAGTGACAGTTCCTTCCTGTATGGCGCGGTAGCGCTCCTGGATCTCGGCTACCCACAAAGCTTCTATTTCGGCATCTTCTTCTTCCGTAGCTTTCAGCTTTGCCATCAAGCTCTCATACTCTTCCATTCCCATGAGAACAAGCTCGCCGTGCCCTCTGCGAGTGAGATACACCGGCTCATGTTCGTTGCGGCATATTTCCGAAAGATGATTCAGGTTGTTTTTCAAATCGGATACAGGATGAATATGAGGCATATTTGTAACTCCTTTCATTTGCGCAGATATTCCGTAATAGTAATCTCTTGTTACCAAGTGAGACAATCAACCCCACGGATTACAAACCCTGACCTGACATTTCTCGATATCCTTGACGTTTCGCGTAACCACTACCAACCCGTGAGCCTTTGCTGTGGCGGCTATGAGTGAATCCATCACAGGAAGACTCTCGCCCTTCCGCTCAGACTCCCCCTGCAACCGCCCCCAGATCAGCATAGTTTCCATCTCAATATCAATAATCCTTCCCGTAAATCGCAGGGCAAGATCGTGTTCAACCCACGCCTGAAGCTCATCTTTTCTCGCACCGTCCGGAAGTTTGCTGATTCCCTTCTGCAGTTCTCCAATAGTGAGGACACTCAGGAAAAGGCTCTGTTCATCCTGTTCATTCAGCCAGCTTACCACCGCTGAATTCGGCGCCTTCTTTACCAATTCGGAAATCAGACAAGTATCAAGAAGATATTTCACAACTCCACCTCGCGGGGTAGGTCGGTACTGCGTCCAAGATCAAGATCGACGCCATACAGCGGGGATTGTTCGAAAAACGTTGATAAATCAACCCGTGGCAGTGTCAGCTTCCGGTATTCCTCAAAAGAGACAACCACCGCAGCAGGTTTGCCCCTCAAAGTGATGGTCTGAGGGCCATCATGCAGTGCTGAATCCACTACCTGGCTCAAACGATTCTTGGCATCCTGAAGCTGCCATTCCCGGTCGTGGCGCAATCGAACTACTTTATTTGCTTTCATTTTGAACCCCCTATTCTAGCTAGACTGTCTAGCTATTTTAAGATAACACGTATTTGCTTTGAATCAAGCTAAATCGAGACGCAGCGCGTCTCATATTGAATGGCCTCCATAAAGTCCGCAGATTCATTTGACAACCTCATCTATTAATTGCTACAATCATATCAACCATAATGGTCATGGAGGTAGTCTATGTTAAAAACCGTATCTGCCATCAAAGTGCGCCAAAATCTTGGTCAGCTCATGAATGAAGTATCCATAAAGGCTGATGAATATATCGTTGAACGTGCCGGCAAACCATTGGTGGCAATCATTCCAATTGAAAAGTACCTTAATATGAAAGGGAACCGCGATGATTTTTTCAGATTGTACAGTTCTCTTCAGAATAATGCCGATACTTCCGGTGCTGTTGACGACGATCTTTCTGAAGCACTGGCCTGTGCGCGGCAATGATTCGGGTTGTCCTGGATACCAATCTATTCGTCAGCGCCCTTCTCAAACCTGATTCAAACCCGGATAAAATTATCAAACTGGTCAGGGAAGAGAAGGTTTTACTCCTTATTTCAGATGCTATTTGCAACGAGATAATCAGAGTTTTGTTCTATCCCAAAATCAGAAAACGCCTTGCCGTTTCTGATGAGGAACTGCAAAACTTTGCTAAATTAATTCGTACCGTTGCCATTGTAACACCAGGCGCCCTCAATCTCCCACCGCTTGCCGCCGATCCTGATGATACAAAATACCTGATATGCGCTGTTGAAGGGCGCGCTGATTATATTGTTTCCGGCGATAATCACCTTACTGATCTGGTTATTTTCCAAGGCATCCGCATTGTCCCACCGGCTGAATTTCTGCAACTCACTTTGTCCCTGTAACACTAACTCATCTACGGTCATAAATCCTTTTCAGACATGGATGGACAGGATATTCAGGATTAAATTCACAATCGTTTTGAGGTTAAATCTTCAAGCCTTTCATCCTGTTCATCCTGTATATCCATGTTCAATCTGGTTTTTCGAGTAAATCTCTTGTATGCGAGTTTTGGACTGCCGAAATTAATTAGAAGGCCAACTTCTATTCCGGTGGCTGTCAGATAATTGATAATCTGTGCCTGATGCTCAGGGGCTATTGTTTTGACGGCTTTCAGCTCTACGATCACCTTCTGCTCAACAAAAATATCAACATAAAAGTCTCCAACGCATTCCCCCCTGAACATCACCTTAAGCGGGTATTGCGAAACTGCTGACAAACCTTTTTGTAGCAGAGCAAGAAGCAAAGCCTTCTCATAGACGGATTCAATAAATCCGGTTCCCAGCTCATTTATTACTTCAAAGGCACAGCCGATAATGATTTTGGTGATGTCTTCATGCTTCAATTCATTATCCTGTTCATCCTGCATATCCATGTTCAAAGTCCTTATTTGTTAGCGTCGGGCAAATCCGACTGCAGTGTTAGCGTTGAGGTTGTAAAGAACGGCAAAATATCTTTTACCGTCAGCCGCAGTTATTCGAATTTTTCGAATAACTGATTTCTCTTTCATTTCAAATCTTTTAAAAATCTCTTTTCCGATCTTCAGCCAAATCTGACAGCAGCTTTCCAGTTGCTACCGTCGGCATCCCCAAACAATTTTCAAGCATCTCGGATACAATCATACTTCTGCGACGCATTGCCAGTTCGTTGCCGATGGCGTGAGACACAAAAGTGTTGCGTTGGCTTGCCGGAATGAGCTTGTCCAGTTCATCTGCAATATCAAGGTCAATCATAAAGCTCAATTCGCGTGAAGTCTGAACCATAAATCCTCCTCAAAACTACTCAACCCCATACTTCTTCAACCAGTTATCAAGCGTCTGATAGTTGGGTAGCCCCAGCAGCTTCGCCGCTTTGGTCTTGTTACCACCAGCCTGCTTCATTGCTTTTTCCAGGTACTTCTTAGAGATTGCGCCCAAAATATCCGGCAGGCTGAAACCTTCCACGATTGGAGCGCTGTCGTTGTCCTGTCCCTGCTTCGTCAAACGTGCCGGCAGGATCGCCTCGCGCATTTCATCGGCTGATATGGTGGCATCATCACACCACGCCGCGACGCGGTGCAGCGTGTTGAGCAGTTCACGCACATTGCCCGGCCAGGCATGCCCCAGCAGCAGGGCGCGGGCGCCGGGAGAGAGTGTGAGCGACTTTGCGCTACCTCCTGCCAGCTCAGCATTCACCTGTGCCAGCAGCTTATCAATCAGCAGCCCCACATCCCCCTGACGCTCCCGCAGCGGCGGCAGACGCAGAGTGGCCACCGCCAGCCGATAGAAGAGATCTTCACGGAATCTGCCTTCTGCAACCTCATCCATCAGATTCCGATTGGTGGCGGCAATGATACGGGTCTTGAATGGCGCCGGTTTCGATGCACCCACCGGGGTTACCTCTCCCTGCTGCAATGCCCGCAACAATCTGGCCTGCATGGCAAGCGGCAGTTCGCCGATCTCATCCAGAAAGAGCGTGCCGCCGTCAGCCTCGACAAAATGCCCTTTGCGATCAGTTGCCGCGCCGGTAAAGGCGCCCTTCCTGTGCCCGAAGAATTCCGACTCGATCAGGTTTTCAGGGATTGCCCCGCAGTTGACAGCAACAAAAGGGCCATTGGGAGTCAGACCGCCGACATGAATGGCGCGGGCCAGCAACTCCTTGCCGGCGCCGGATTCGCCTTCAATCAAAACCGGCAGATTGCGTGGTGCAACTCGACGGGCGCGTTCAACCACCCGCTTCATCGGGTCACTCTGATGGATGATCTCTTCAAAGGCGGGTGCGTTGGGAGGTAATGCGGCAAAGCGTTCCCGGATAAGCAGATCCTGTTTTTCGCGCAGACGGGGCAGATATTCAGCGGCAATCTCGAACGGGATAGTGACGGTATTGACCCCCTGTTCGCGGGAGGACTCGATCAATTCCGCCGGGTATTGACCGGCTGCAATCAGAATCCAGACCGCCGCCATCGCCGGTGTGCCGGGGCTTAAATGAAAGGTCAGTTCGATATCAGAACCAAAATCGGCACTACACTGTTGAACGCTGCCTGAAGCGGCCTCGTAGATTTCAGCGAAGTTGGTAGGGCTGGCAAGTGTTACCTGACGGGCTGAAACGGAAACTTTTTTTATACCCCGGAGCCAGTCGATATAGGGTTTAACCTCGGCTTCCGGGAAGTTGTTCAACAAAACTATTCTGTCAAACGACAGGACCCGAACTGCCTGCGCAATCGGGCCAAGTCCGACAGTTTCACCTTCCTTCACCGCGCGCAGGTCTGTTCTGCCAATCCATGATATGAGTATTTTATTCATGGACAGGTTGTATAAGAAGTTCTATGGCAAAACAATATATTTTACCCACCAGGGTGGAGGAATCAGATCAGGAAACCGAACAGTGCAGTTTTGGTTGAGTTTATCGGGGTCAATCAGCCTCCCAGTTCATGGATAAAAATCCTCTCCTTCTGCCCGAGGCTCTCCGCAATAGTTACAATCTGGCGATGATGCGTAAACAGGATCACCTGGTTTTTTGTCCCCAATTCAGAGAGCGCGCGAAGTGTAGCTTCCGATCGGGTATCGTCAAAATTTACCAGCAGGTCATCGGCGATGAACGGCATCGGTTGATGTTTTTCGAGCCGCCATTCCAGTGTCGCCAGCCGGAGCGACAGGTAGAGCTGATCCCGCGTTCCGGAGCTCATCTGGTCAACCGTCCTGCTGCGGGCGTCTGTTGTGATACCCGCCAGAACCGGTTGTCCATCATCATCCAGATCCGTCTTCAGACCTGCATACGCACCGAATGTCAGCTCTGCAAAATAGCGGGAAGCTATTTTGAGGACCGGGTCCTGATGCTCGCACCGATAGAGCTCGATCTCCCGCTTCAAAATCTGACCTGCCACCTTGAGTCTTACATATCGCCCGGCAAGTCTTCTGACCCTGGCCAGCGCGGATTCGGCTTTTTCCAGCATCTCGGCAGCCTTGCCGCTGCCGTCCATCTGTTCAAGCAGGATGCGGCCGGCCCCTTTTTTCTCTGAAAGGCTTTTTATACGAGGTGCAATGTCATCCTGAATCGATCTATCGAGGGCATCCATGCGTGCCGGCAGTTCATTCGGATCGACACCGGAAGCCTGCTGAGCGATGGTTTCCAGCGGGATTCCCTCGGATAACTCCGTCAGCCCTCTGGTTACCTGCTCCAGCTCTTCCCGGTATTTCAGAAACTCCTTGAAAAGAGTTTCCATTTCAACAAGCTTTTCATCCGTCTCGCAACCGGTCCGGCTTTTCAGTACTTCCAGCGCTTCGTCAATGGAGGTAAGCTCCAAAGCCGCCATGCGGATATCGTCATCGGCCAGAAGGATGTCTTCCTGAATTTTTTCCAGGACCGACATGGCTTTCCTGGCTTCCGTCAACATGCTCTGCAGCTTCACTACAGCCTGCTCCGGCGGGATGCCGTCAAGCGCGGGCGCAGCCTCTTTGACCAGTGCTGCCACATCGTTTCCAAACTCTCTGGCATGCCGGTCAATTTCGTCAATCCGCAGTTGATACCCCCCGGACATATCCCGCTGTTCCAGACAGGTACGCAGGTTTTCCAAGGCTTCCATCGCTTCTGCCGGAGTGCTTCCTTCAGAAAGTCCCAACCCCTGAAGTGCCTCCTGCCACAGCAAACGCCAGCCATCCAGTGCCGCCTGACTTGCAATGACTGCTTCTTCGGCAGTCCGGCGGTCAGTGATCAAACGGCAGATTTCATCCCTGAGCTTCGCCTGTTCACTGCTGATCCCGTTCAGTTCGTCATATATCCTGGTCGCATATTCAAGCACCGGAGTCAGTTCGTCTCCGGAAAACCGCCGTCCCCTGCCAAGCGCTTCCAGTTCGTGGTTCAGAAGCTTCACAAGAGCGTCGCGCTGCTCACAGGACGGCACGACCTGAGCTTCTTTCGCCAGCAGCTCTTCCGTGGTACGCCGTACATTGTGACAGCGATTCAGCCAGTCACGCATCTCTTTGGGAGTTCCGGGAGAAATTCCGCAGCTCTGCCACAGTTCATTCCATGAAACCTCAATTGCAGAATACTCAGCCAAAAGCACCCGTTCGGCGTCGCGCCATCTGCTCATCTGCAGGGCCAGCTTTTCCCGCAAGGCACGGTGACCGGCGTACGCGTGTACCCGCTCCGCCTCTGATCTCAGCCGGTCGGATACGTCATCCGAACCATGAACCGATTGTTCATAGGCTTCGGGCAGTGAAGCCTCATCCCCAAGAAGTCCGGCTTCATACGAAACATCCTCTCCGTCGAGCCAGGCCCGTTTAACAAGCCGCCAGCGCTGTTCCCTGCCGTCGCGTGCCGCCATCAGCTCCTCATGTGTCAACACTGAACCGATCAGCTCCATCGCCTTGATATCACACTGCACCTGATCATGTTCGTCCTGGAGCTCCTTGAGCTTCACCCGACATTCTTTCAAGGTTCTGCCGTTCTCCAGGAGAGCGTCCAGAAAATGCATGACTGTTTCATTCGAGGGGAGTTGTAATGAGCTCAGCTCTTCCGGTGTGCCCTGCCATAAACCGAGACCGGCAATAATTGCTTCGACCGTGGTGCGGGTTGTCAGGCAGTCATGCCTGAGAGTGCGGATTGTGCTATCCGGGTCTCCGGCCTTTGTGGCGAGAGTCAGGGCGGATGACAAGGGGAGGAGGTCGCCGACAGCTGCCAGCCCGTTAAGGCGCTGTTCAGCCTTTGAAAGTGACAATCCGGCATTTCGGAACTGATCCCCGGCATGTGTCAGACTCTGCTCAAGCGCTTCAAAGCGGTTTCCAAGCCTGGTGATGCTCTGGCGTTTGCCCAGCACGCCCTTCAGTGTATCTGCCGCAGCCAGGTCACAATCCGGCGCTACCCTGCGAAGCAGACTTTCCGCTTCCGTGCGGGCCCTGATCATCTTTTCGTAAAGGGCGGGCCTGTCTTTTCGCGCCTGGCGCTCTACCCCCAGTCGCTGGTGAAGCGAGTCAATGGTCTCTTCCTGATCAAGAATCTCACGGCTTACATTGAGGCCAAGCCGGTCACCGTCCAGTTTTGTGCGTCGCGACTCCGCTTCGTTGAGTTTTTGAGCTACAGCTTCCCTTTTCAGCAGAATGGCGTGCAGCTGTTCCGGGAAATCTTCCGGCAGGCGGCTCGCCTGTTCCCGTTCGGCGAGCCTTCCGATAAGCTCATTTCTGACGGCCAGTTTCGGTAACGCCTTCGAGATACGCTTCAACCTGGCCAGTTCGCTGTTCCGCTCGATCAACTGCTGCTCGGTTGTCTTTAAATCCTCGATAGTTGTTTCATACGCCTTACGGCACTGCTCCCACTCATTCGTCGAGAGCGAGAGCGCCCGGCTGGCCTTCAGACATTCGTTGTACTCCCTGATGGCCCGGTTCAGTTCCGGTTTACTGCCCGATGGTTTGAAGATATCCGCATACTCCCGCTCCAGCTCGGCAATAATCCCGTGCAGGGAGGAGAGTCCGGCCCCGGCGGCAAAGAGAGCCTGTCCCACGTCACCTTTCTGCTCCAGAATATCCCTGCCGCCACTGACAAGCGTCTCCTGGTCGATCCCGTACAGTGAGTCGAAAAGCGCCGGTTCGATCCCCTGGAGAAACCTGGCGAGCAGGGCAGGGTCGAGTTGCTCCATGTTTGCGCTGAGCAGATCGCCAACCCGCTTTTTACGGCGGTATAACGTCAGTTGCCCGCCATCCTCCGCTTCAAGGCATCCGCCGACCAGAAGCTGATCGTAGCTGTGCATGAAGTTGTCGGCCGTCCGTTCCGGTATGCCGAAGAAGAGCCCTTTAAGCGCCCTCAGGGCTGTGCTCTTCCCGGCTTCGTTCGGGCCGTGGATAATGTGCAACCCCGGCAGGGGGGATGAAAAATCCAGTTCCCTGTTGGAAAAATGGCCGTATGCCTTGATGATGAGTTTATTGAGTTTCATCGGCCACCTCCCGCATGCAGTACCCGGGCAATCAGCATCTCTTTGACGTCAGTACAGATTTCACTCCATTGTTCAGGCTGCATCGGATCAAACGGCTCCTCTCCTCCGCGTATTTCGGCCGGCAGTTTGGCCAGGAAGCCGGCCATTTCGGGATCGAGCCCGGAAATGCCGTCACCGCCGACTTCAAGTCCAACCAGCATCCTCAGCATGCCGCTGACCGGGTTATCGTCAGCCAGCAATGCCTCCAGATTCATCTCTTCCCCGGTACTGATCCTGATCTTCTCCAGCCAGAGGCCGGCTCCCCCCAGATTGGCCGCTATCCCCCGGAACTCATTCTCCCACCAGGCGGTCTCTTTCCGGAGCTGCCGGTGCATCGGCGTTGTTCCGGTCAGTTCCAGACGCAGCATGACCGGCAGATCGCCACACTCCTTCATCACCCGTTCAAAAGCCGGCTGAACCTGCTGATAGATGTCATCAGCAGAACGGCACTCCGAGAGATCTGTCGTGCAGGTACACCAGCGCAAAACATCCAGATCACGATGCTCGACCCTGCTGATACGCCCCTCTGTTACCGTAACCAGGGTACACCCTTTTGCCCCCTGTTCCCTGATGTGACGCCCCTGGATGTTTCCGGGAAAGACGATCCACGGTTCTTCGGCCACGACCTCTCTCTGGTGGATATGCCCCAGCGCCCAGTAGTCGTACCCTCTGGACTTCAGACCGTCAACAGAACATGGCGCATATGGCTCGTGACCTTCCCTGCCGGTGAGAGATGTGTGCAGCAGACCAATGTTCAGATGCCCCGGCATGGCCTGCGGGTAGGTACTGCCCATATCCTCTTGGACGGCACGATTGGCGAAGCTCTGCCCGTGGATTGCCACATTGATAGCGGCAATGGTTTTGGATTCAGGTTTGCGGGACGAAAAGAAGGTAACATTATCCGGCGGGCGGAGGTTTCTGGTGAGAATGCTGGCGGCATCGTGGTTGCCGGAAACGATGAATACACTGATCCCTGCCTCCTTCAAGCGGGTCATCATGCGGTTAAAGAAGAGGCCGGTATTGAAATCACGCCACTCCCCGTCATACAGGTCACCGGCAATCAGGACGAATGCCACCTGCTCATCGACAGCGAGGCTGACGAGATTTTCGAGTGCTCGACGTGCCGCGCCGCGAATCTGTTCCAGCGGGGCGTCCTCCTGGTACTCCAGTCCCCGCAGAGGACTGTCGAGATGAATATCTGCAGCGTGGATGAATGTGAACATGGCATCTCCATAACGTAATAATGTGGTGGCAAAACATACTATTTCCGGTGTGCCCGATTTAGTTCTTGCAGGTTGAAGGTAAACGCCCTTATGGTTATACCGTGCAAAAAGTACAGGGTACTACCGGGAAGGCTCAAACTATATGGCAGAAAACAGCAGTAAAGTTTTTTCCGAAATGACATGTTCGTGCGGGGAAATGCATAAAGGGCACATCTGCTGGCTTAACCATATGGGGCTTCTCAATGAGGTGTATCATCTGACCTGTACTCCTTCCGTATCGTGTTCAAAATGCGGAGCCAGAGCCAACCTGCCTCATAATGTCTGTTTCCCGAAACCGGATACCGCTGATAGAGAAAATCCCCTGTGAGGAGTCAATGGACAAGAAAATGTATCTGAGCATCATGGCCGCCATCGCCACGGCCACCGCAGTCTGGCTGTTTGTGCTGCTGGCGGCCCCGATCATCAAGCCGCTGGCCTGGGCGCTCATCATCGGCATCGCAACCCTTCCCCACCACAACCGGCTTGTCAGAAAATTCCCGGACCATCCTGACCGCACTGCAGGTCTGATGGTTCTGGCTATAACGGTCTGCTTCATACTGCCGGTTGCAGCCCTGATCTTCATGGTTGCTCAAAACGCCGCCGACTGGTACCAGGAAGGCGAGAAGCTTGTACAGGCATTTACGGCGACCGGGGCAGATACACTCGGCCATTTTCCGTTCGCACGCAACATTATCACCCTGGGGGAGCAACTCAACATTGATCTGGCCGGTCTCGCGGCAAAACTGGCCGACGGCGCTTCAGGGTATCTTTTCAGTATTACAACCAATGCCGCAAGAAACCTGGGGGAACTCCTCTTCACCCTGGCTTTGGCGCTCTTCATACTCTTTTTTATCTACCGTGACGGCGAAAGGATCGTGTCCGTCGCCATTACCCGCTTCGCCACCAATCAGGAGGTGGCGCACCGCTATTTCTCCGAGATTCGCTCCACAACAACAGCCGTGACGGTCGGCACCATCTTCACCTGTCTTGTGCAGGGCGCAACCGCCGGACTGGGGTATTTTGTCGCCGGAGTCCCCGCCCCGGTTCTGTGCGGTGCGCTGACGGCTATGGCGGCGCTCGTGCCGGTTGTCGGTACAGGCATTATCTGGGTGCCCCTTGCGGCTCTTATTGCAATCAACGGTGCCTATATCAAAGCGGGACTTCTGGCTCTCTGGTGTATTTTTTTCGTGGGCCTCGCCGATAACGCCATACGCCCGCTTGCCATCGGCGCAAAGAGCCATATTCCGGTTCCGGCGATTGTGCTCGGAGCGATCGGAGGAGTTTTTACTCTGGGGATTCTCGGCCTTATCCTGGGACCGGTATTCTTCGCGATCCTCATCACGGTGTGGCGGGATATGACGGGTACCGAGCCATAAGAAAAGCAGCCTGGTCCGGCAAAGGCCTAAAGACGCCCTTCCCGGCGCAGTTTTTCAAGCAGCGCGCTGATCTGGGGCATAGCCGCCAGAGCCGCCTTTTCCCCTTCCATGATCGCCTCGTTGCGATGGCTGAAATCCGCTGACCCTACGAACCCCACGACCGGCTTGATAACCACGTCGGCCTGGGTGATCGGAACCTGGGACATCCTGCTGTACATGATCTGTATCGATTTCAAGATGGTTTCCATCGTAGTGGTCGGGACAACCGAGTCGATGCCGGAAGAGATATCAACAGCAATCACCACATCGGCGCCATACTGCCTGGCTACATCGACCGCCAGCGGCTTGACCACACCGCCATCAACATAGCTCGCCCCCGAAAATCTGGCCGGCTGGAACACGCCGGGAATAGCACAGCTTGCCTGGACAGCCATACCGATATTGCCGGTATTGAATACGACACTCTCGCCGGTTTTGATATCGGTTGCCACGGCATAAAACGGGATTTTGAGTTTCCCGGCCGGAGCCTGCCGCAATTTCGTGTTGATGAAGTCACGCAGACGCTCACCTTTAAGGAAACCGTTGTCAGGTATGGTCAGTTCACCGACATCGCTTCTCTCCAGCGACAGGGCGATCTTCTGCAGCGCGTAAGCATCATAACCGTTTGCATACAGGCTTCCGACAAAGCTTCCCACACTCGTGCCGACTATCATATGGATCGGAATCCTGCCGGTTTCAAGGATTTTCAGTACACCGACATGGGCGAAGCCTTTGGAGGCCCCTGCACCAAGGACAAGCGCGATTTTAGCGGGACGTTGCTGCGGGATCTGGGGTGCGGGTGCTGTCGCGCACCCGAAGATGATCAGGCTGCAACATACAGCAACACAGAGTTTCATGGCATTCATAGTGACCTCGTTACGTAGTTCCGCTCCGTCATTTCCGTTTCAGATATGCATCAATTGCGGTTGCGGCGCGTTTGCCATCCCCCATGGCAAGGATAACGGTTGCGCCGCCCCTCACGATGTCTCCACCCGCGAAAACACCTGGTATGCTGGTCTCTCCTTCAGCGTTGATCAGGATATTGCCCGACCTGTTGAGGGACAGCCCGGGTGCGGTGGCCGTCAGCAGCGGATTGGCACCGGTGCCGACCGCATTGATGACGACCCTGGCAGGCAGCTCGAAGTCGGAACCTGCGATCGGTTCGGGACGGCACCGCCCGGAGTCGTCCGGCGAGCCGAGCTTCACCTTCTGGCAGCAGAGCGCCGAGACCCAGCCATCCTTCGTTCCGAGGATCGCTGTCGGGGCGGTCAGCATGACAAATTCAACACCTTCTTCCCTGGCGTGCTTGATCTCCTCAACCCTGGCCGGCATCTCGGTTTCACTGCGCCGATACACGATCATGGCGCGTTCCGCGCCCAGCCTCCGTGCCGTCCTGACACAGTCCATAGCGGTATTCCCGCCGCCGATGACGGCCACTTCGCGCCGTTTGATGACCGGAGTCGCGCTGTTGCTCCTGCGCCCCGCCTCCATCAGATTCACGCGGGTGAGGAACTCGTTGGCCGCATAGACCCCTTTCAGGTTTTCACCCGGTATGTTAAGCATGACCGGCAAACCGGCGCCGTTGGCGATAAATACGGCGTCGAACTGACTGCGCAGTTCAGCGATAGTGAGGGTTTTGCCAACGATGACGTTGCATTCGATGACGACCCCCTGTCTGCTCAACAGATCAACTTCGCGGTCAATGATCTCCTTGGGAAGACGGAATTCAGGAATGCCGTAGCGCAGCACACCGCCGGTGTCGTGCAACGCCTCGAAAATGGTGACGGCATGACCGGATCGCGCCAGTTCTCCCGCAGCAGTGAGTCCGGCCGGGCCGCTGCCGACAACAACGACAGACATACCGGTTGCGGTTGGCGACTGATCGCAGAACAGCCGGTCCGGGTGGCTCATCGCCCAGTCGGCGACGTAACGCTCCAGGTAGCCGATCGCGACCGGTTTGCCCTTGATACCCCGGACGCAAAGCGCCTCGCACTGTGTCTCCTGGGGGCAGACCCTGCCGCAGACCGCGGGGAGAGCGTTGTCGCGCCTCAGTATCTGCGCGGAACGGGGGAATTCTTCAGAGGCCAGCGCGTCAAGAAACTCGGGAATGGATACCCCGACCGGGCATCCCGTGACGCAGGCCCTGTTCCTGCACTGCAGGCAGCGTCGCGCTTCTGCAACAGCCTGTTCGTCACCAAGACCGCAGTTTACCTCTTCAAAGTTCCGGCTTCTGATGTCAGCCGGAAGCTCGGACATGGCAACCCGCTCAATGGCCATCCGTTCCTGAATCGACAGCGCGTTGCTCATTGTGCCGCACCCCTGCCGATTTTGCACTCCGTGGCGGGATGGCTGACGGCATCTTCAGTGCGATAGATGGACAATCGATCACTCAGTACATCAAAATCAACCAGATGCGCATCAAATTCCGGACCGTCCACGCAGGCGAATTTAGTCTCGGAACCGATCTGCACCCGGCAGCCGCCGCACATGCCGGTGCCGTCGATCATGATCGGATTGAGGCTGACTATCGTTTCAATCCGCTGCGGGCGGGTCATTTCGGCGACCGCTTTCATCATCGGGACCGGACCGACCGCAAAGACCGCCTGGGGGCAGCGCTCCGGGTCGGCCAGCAGGTCGCCAAGAGGGCCGGTCACGAACCCCCTGCTCCCGAGGCTGCCGTCCTCGGTGGTGATCAGCAGGGTATCGGAGAATGGGGTGAGTTCTTCGGAGAGAATGATGAAACGGCTGGAACGTCCGCCGATTATGGTGGTGATCCGGTTTCCGGCTTCTGCGAGAGCCTTCACCAGTGGAAAGAGTACCGCAGTCCCGACTCCGCCGCCGATGCAGGCAACATGCCCCCAGTTGATGATACGTGTTTCCCTGCCTAATGGGCCGGCCACGTCCCTGATTGATCCGCCGGCCTCCACGGCGACGATCTTTCCGGTCGAAGCACCGATTGCCTGGATGAAGAGAGTAATGGTTCCGGTTACAGGGTCCGCGTCGCTGATCGTAAGCGGAATCCGCTCCTCCCCCGTGGCCAGCCGCACCATCACGAACTGCCCCGGCCTCCGGGAACGCGCAACCCGTGGTGCCGACACCACCATTTTATGGAGGTTTTCGGCCAGTATTTCGTTGCTTATTACGGTGAACATGGTTACTCCGGACCGTCAAAATACCAGTATCTTACTGTATCAAAGTGATCCGTATTGGACAACAAAAAGCCCTCAATTTCTCAAGGGCTTCGTACTTCTCTGGACTGCTCTGGATTTTCTGATGGTGCCGAAGACTGGACTCGAACCAGCACACCCTTGCGAGCACAAGAACCTGAATCTTGCGTGTCTACCAATTCCACCACTTCGGCGTGAGATGTGCTTTTCTATCATCATCATTTTGATAGTGCAAGTAAAAAAATGTCGGATTCGTGCTGAAGGTCCGTAATTCACATCTAGGTTTATCTTTATTTTATAGTGGATTGACAGCAATATACCGGTACAAATACCAATTAATATCCCTCGTGCATTTATGATTTGCATGGTATAGTGCAATGCACAAACAGAAAGAAAAGTTTAAATTTAACAGTCACGGCGCCGATATGGATGATAGCCACGTAATGATTCTTCTGGAGTCCGTTGACAGCAAAATACAGCTGTTACTGTGCAGTTTTCGGCTTCATTGCGCTCTCAGCAAATGAGCAAAAAGTGATTTTACAAGGCATGACGAGTGGTTTCCAGCGCAAAAACATTGACAAATACGGGTAATTTAGCTAAAGATGAAGATATAATATCAGTAAAACAGCAGGTACCGGCATGTATGTAGAATCTGTAAAACGGCGCCTGTTCTGCTCTTTTGGGTAGTTGTTATATTTTTTTTGTTGACATTATATTTTTCTTGGTTATAGTTCATCATGAGTTTCGCCGTAGATGCCAGCCTGCCGGATGGACGGGGGCAATCCAAAGGGCATTCAGCCCAGCATGCAGCTTAGCAGTTGTCCGGTGGCAAAGGACGCAAGAACACGGAGCAGGCAGAGTAGCTTGCTCACGGAAAGTATGGTGTAGCCGTAGGTACAGCACATTATAATCTCAAGGAGGTGAAACACAGAGACCATTTTATCAAGTTCTTAGTAAATCGGTGGTGTTTCAAAAGATTAATCAGGCACTAACTAAAAATGAAGAGAACAAAAACAAACAGGAGGAAAAAAAGAATGAAGAAAAAACTCAGTATGATTTTAGCAGTGGCGGCGCTCACAGTAACCGCAACAATGGCAAATGCTGCAGTTCTGACAACTGTAACCCAATCTGTCAGTGCTGAGCTGGTTGCCACAACTGCAGCACCCGGTGTTTCTGCTGCGGCAGCTTCCGCCGTGTATGAGCTTGGCTCCGGGTCGAGTTTTTCAATCGGCGGCACGTTTACTGTTACATTGACCAACGCCAAGTTCCAGCCTGCAACAGTGCTGGGTATCTGCGATGCAACGGGAGCACAATTGCTCGCAGCGGGCAGCAGTAACACAAGCGGCTCCGGGGCAACCACTATTACCATGACGGCATCTTCCGTTATACCTGCGTTTACAGCCTATCAGATTTATGCGTCGACAAGTGGAACGTCACTTACGGCCAATACATCCGGTACGTCGCTGTGTATTGGTGCAAATGTATCACCTCCGGTTTACATAACCGGTACAAGTCCGGTCACGATTCAAGTTGATTCTGCGAATGCAAATCAGACCGCCAACGCAGCAACCTTGTATGCAACCGCGAAGCAGTTTTACGCTACGCTTACGGCACCGGTGACTGCAGTTATAGACTTCTCATCAAGCCCTTCTTCTACTGCATTTGTAGCGGTTGCATCGAGTAATATTACCACCTCCGCCATTCCTGCCGTTTTTGTTGTGCAATCTGACGAAAGCCTGAGCCTCAAAGCGCCTACAACGGTTGCTTCCAATACTTCATGTTCTCTTACTGGTGCAGGCTTAAATACGGTTGCTTTTCCTGTTACTGTTACCGGGGGTACAACCGGTGGTGCCACTCCTTTTACTGAACTGGCAACAGTTGCCGGGTCTGTGAACGTCTTGAAAGTCGCGGCACAAGGTGGAGCTACTACTACTGCATCCGTTGTTGTTACGACTGCCAGTACTTCTGCTACAACCGGCTTCACCGTTACCGGTGCAAACGTTCTGAACATCTGTGGTAAGGGTGCTGCCGCTGCACTATACAACAGCACCAGCAACGCTAACACAGTAATTCTGACCAAAGCAAGTACAACCAGCGTACCACTCGTAGCGCGTGATTTCAAAACACAGATTGACGTATCTCCAGCCGCATCAGCTACGGCTATTTTCAATCTGCTGCCGGCAACGTTGTCTCACTCTATCGTGCTTAATACCACCCAGTACATTGCTCCAACGATCAAGCATGCTGTCGACGGCACATTGCTTACTTGGTTCAAACTCCTGCTCAAGACAAATAGCGCTGCAAACACTGCCAGTGTTAACATGAATGTTGTGTTGAGTGATGGAACACTGTACACGTTGCAGAACTTTAAAACACTGACCAAGGGTGTAACCACTACGATCAGCAGCCAGGAAATCGTTGACGCCCTTACCGCCGCCGGCAAAACGCCCGCAAATGCTGCCAGTAGCCCTGCCACGTTATCTTTTGCCGGCAGTGTTGAAATCCAGGCAACTGCTGACAACCTCTACGTGTATGCCAGCCAGCCTAATAATGCATCCGGCTCGTACACACGTATCCCGCTACGCGTTCTCCAAGGCGGTGTTTTACAGTACGTTCAGTAATTTTTGCAGACTAGATGCACCTAAAGCGGGCTTGCAAAAGCCCGCTTTTTTTTGTAGTATCACAAGTCCTTTCTAAACCACTTTACACAAGGCCAAGCATGAACAATATCTTCACTATTCAGCGATCCGCTCATTGGGAATGCATCGCACGTGATCGTACAAAGAAAACAGTACGCACCGGCAACTCCTATCACTGTCGAATTTCCGCAGTCTATAGCCAGATCATTCCTGAAGGGTTGCGAGTACTGGAGTTGGGTTGTGGCGAAGGGAGCCTGCTCGCGGCCTTGAAACCGTTGTATGGAGTAGGTGTAGATTTTGTTCCGGAAATGATAGAGGCTGCGCGTCGGCGGCACCCGGAGTACCGCTTTGAGGTGGGGGACGTCCATGAAATCGATTTGGCGGAACAATTCGATGCTATTGTTCTCTCCGACCTGGTTAATGACGTTTGGGATGTGCAACAATTGTTTGCCAATATAGCCCGCCATTCCCATCCCGGGACGAGGGTGGTCATTAATGCCTATAGCCATCTGTGGGAGCAGCCGCTCAAACTGACCCAGGCACTTGGACTCTCTACGCCGCTCTTGCAACAGAACTGGTTGACGCTGGAAGATATTTCCGATCTGCTCTACCTTGAGGATATGGAAATTATAAAGCATTTTCAGGAAATCGTGCTCCCGCTCCCGCTCGGTCTCATCAGCAAATTTTGTAATACTTTTCTGGTGCGTTTTACCCCTTTTCGTCAACTGGCTTTAACCAATTTTATCGTGGCGAGGCCAATGGCACGTGTGCGCCAAACAAACTTGCCAACAGTCAGCGTGATTATTCCGGCCCGCAATGAGGCCGGTAATATTCGCGGGCTGCTGGAACGTACCCCGGATATGGGTAGTAGTACTGAGATTATCTTTGTGGAGGGGAACTCTAGCGATAATACCTGGGATACGATCGAACGTCTGCTACCGGAGTTCAAGCACCGTGACTGCAAGCTGTTCAAACAGTCTGGCAAGGGTAAGGGAGATGCGGTTAGAGTAGGATTCGCCCAGGCGAAGGGCGACATCCTGATGATCCTGGATGCGGATATGACCGTGCCTCCAGAGGATTTGCCACGTTTTTACGAAGCGATCCGCTCGGGCAAGGGTGAATTCATCAACGGCGTGCGGTTGGTCTATCCGATGGAAGACAAGGCCATGCGCTTTCTCAACCTGCTGGGCAACAAGTTTTTCAGTCTGGCCTTTTCGTGGTTGCTGGGGCAGCCAATCAAGGATACGCTCTGCGGCACCAAGGTGATGTGGCGAAAGGATTACGAGCGAGTGGCCGCTAACCGGTCTTATTTTGGTGAATTTGACCCTTTTGGAGATTTCGACCTGATCTTCGGGGCGGCGAAACTGAATCTGAAGATCGTGGATGTGCCGATCCGTTATCGTGAGCGGGTCTATGGCGACACCAACATTCAACGTTTCCGTCATGGACTGATTCTGCTTAAAATGGTTATTTTTGCAGCGAAAAAAATAAAGTTTATATGAAACCGGCATCTATGACTAGCATAACCTATTACCTGTTCAGACTGTTTAATCAACTGTACCTGCATGCGTTTCCTCTCTATCGCCCTCTCTACTATCTGTACAAACGGTGTAGCGATCACGCTAAAATCCGGATCATCAAGCGAAGTATCAAGCCGGGGATGCGTGTTCTTGATATCGGGGCTAACATCGGCTTTTATACCAGGTTATTTTCCGGACTAGTGGGACCCGGTGGAATAGTTTACGCATTTGAGCCTGACCCATTAAATTTAAGTCACTTACGTGACGCCGTTGCCGGCATTCCGAATGTTGAAGTTATTCATGCAGCATGTGGTGAACGTTCCGGTACACTTAGACTCAATATTTCCTCTGAGATGAATATCGATCATCGAACCTACGGTTCTGACGATTCGAGAGAGTATATCGAGGTGGACTCCGTGTCCATCGACGACTTTCTGTCGGGCAAAGAATCATCGGTAGATTTTATAAAACTCGATGTTCAAGGGTATGATTTTCATGCGGCACGTGGAATGGAGAACACAATCAGACGCTCCGGAAAGGCTCAAATGCTTGGAGAATTTTTCCCCAATGGCTTGCAGCGGGCCGGGAATCAGCCAGAAAAATATCTTCTCTTTCTTGAAGAGCTCGGTTTTAAGATCACCCTGTTTGGCGTCAACCGACACGACGATTTTACCCGCTACACCAGTGATGAGAAGTTTTATACCGATTTTTACGCTACTAAGGGTTAAGGATGTAATCGATGTCATTGTGCAATAATCTCCCGATAACCCGCATCAAACTATGTATCGCACGGATTTTGTACCGTGTTGTTCATCTTGTTTCTTCATCGGATCGGAAACGTATTACCCGCCATGGCATCTCTTACGATATTGACATTTCCGAGGGAATTGACCTGTCACTTTTTCTTTTTGGCAACTTTCAACGCCATGTTACCGAGATCAAAGGGTTCAACCTACCGCCGGACGGTACTGTGATAGACGTTGGAGCTAACATTGGCGTTATGACGCTTTCGTACGCTCAAAAAGTGCCAAAAGGTAGAGTATACGCATTTGAACCAACGCATTTCGCTCTTGGCAAACTGCAGCGCAATATCTCACTGAATCCTGAGCTTGCCTCACGAATTGAAGTTATACACGCCTTCGCATCTGGTTCATGCTCTGAAGCTCCCGAAATAACAGCATATTCAAGCTGGAAAATTGACGGAGACGGGCGAGGGGGGCACCCCGTGCATGGCGGAACCGCACAGGATGCGGCCAATGTGCCTGCCTTCACTCTGGACAATTTCTGTCATAAACGGGAACTTAGTAAGATTGATTTGATAAAGATTGACACTGACGGCCACGAAATGGAGGTTTTACAGGGTATGCAGTACATACTGGAACATCTCAGGCCTGCAGTTATATTCGAAGCTACGTTATCGTTAATCGAAGAAAACGCAACCGGTTTCAGAGGGTTTTATGATATATTCGTCATGTATCATTACCAGCTTACAAATAGCCGGGACGGAAAGCTGATTACCCTTGAAAACTACAAAACTTTGATACCGATGAAGGGCGGAATCGATATCCTTGCCTTACCCAATTAATAACGCTGCACACATCAGGAGACAGTACTAATGATATTATTAGATCAGCGCAAAACAAACTATGTAATCATTGCCCTGCTTGTAGTGCTCACCTGCATTGCCTACTGGCATTTGGGGAGTAATAATTTTATTGATTTTGACGACAACGATTACATCACTAAAAATTTCGTAGTACAAAGAGGTCTTACCCTGGAAGGCATTAAATACGCTTTTGCCTTTCATGATATCGGTTATTGGCACCCACTGACATGGATGTCACTTATGTTGGATTATCAACTTTTTGGCATCAGCCCGACAGGATACCATGTAGAGAATCTTGTACTGCACATTATCAGCGCAGTATTGCTTTTTCTGATTCTCAACCGACTGACCGGAAAACAGTGGCAAAGTGCTTTTGCAAGCATGCTGTTTGCCATACATCCTATTAACGTCGAATCCATCGCTTGGGCGGTGGAGCGAAAGACAGTATTGAGCGGACTGTTCTTCTTTCTGTCAATGTGGTTTTATTTACTTTATATAGAAAAACGTAATTTCAAACGGTATCTGCTCGTTTTTGTTATGATGGCAGTTGGGTTAATGGCAAAATCTATGATCGTAATTTTGCCGGCAATACTGTTGCTTCTGGACTATTGGCCTCTCAGGAGATTTGATTTCAAGCTGGATCAATGGAAATCTGCATACTGGCTATTGTTGGAAAAACTACCGCTCTTCGCTTTGTCTTTCGCCTCAACTTTCATCACAATGCAATCGGTAGGAATGCGGGTCGTAGGGGAGAATATATATTCTTTTGACCTACGAGTTCAAAATGCTCTTATCTCCACCATGGCCTATATTGGCAAACTCATCTGGCCGACTAAGCTGATTATCTACTATCCGCTGAAGGCTTCCTTCCCTCTTTGGCAAGTAACGGCATCTGTCGCAGTTCTGATAACAGTGACAGTACTTTCACTCATTTGGTACAAGAAACACCCCTGGCTCTTCACAGGCTGGTTCTGGTATCTGGTTGCTTTTCTGCCGATCAGCGGCCTCGTCCAATCCGGTTTGTGGCCAGCCATGGCCGACCGTTTTGCTCATCTGCCTTTAATTGGCCTCTACATCATGATCGCCTGGGGTGTGCCCGCACTGGTCAGCCATATCCCGCATCACAAGATACTACTCTCGTCGAGCGCTGTTCTGGTCACGATAATGCTTGTTATGCTTACATCGGTGCAGGCCGCATACTGGAAAGATACCGTTACTCTCTTTGAGCATGCTTTCAGTTCCGCCGATCTGATCAATATGCAGATGAAGTATCCGCTGCCCGAACCGATGATGAATTATGTGAATAGTGCAAATAAAGGAATGGAGCTTGCGAACCAGGGGAAAACCAGGGAAGCAATTAATTATCTATCCGATGCGTTAGTTAACGCACCACGTGACAGTAAGGTTCACAACAATCTGGCGGTAGTTTATGAACGTGTCGGCAATTCGTCACAGGCCCTGTACCATTACAATGAATCACTCCGCTATAAGCCGAGTGCGCTTATTCATACTAATACCGGTATTCTACTGGCAAAAAATGGTCGTGTTGACGAAGCGATACCGCATTTCAGAGAGGCGGTCAAGATTGACCCGAAGTATGTGGACGCCTTGATTAACCTGGGTGGTGTTGTTGCAATGAAGGGGAGGTTTGAGGAAGGTATGGAGTACCTTAATAAAGCGCTAAAAATAGATCCCAATAATGTAACTGCCAAAACAAACATAGATAATATACAGGGAGCGCTAAAAGAGAAAGCTGCAAATAAATTGAATCCGGTAAAGGAGACGAGCTCAAAATGATACGTATACTATTGATGGTGTTTTTTTTGTCAACTCAAAGTGCATGTGCGACTGATCCTGCAGTATTAATCAAGCAGGGGCAGGAGTGCTATTTCGGCTCAAATGCTGTCTGTGCTCTGGATAATTTCTCCAAGGCGATCGATTTAGATCCGAACAATCCGACCTATTATGTGAAGCGAGGCGCGACATATGCATCCATAAGCCAGAAGGAAAAGGCGATGGCTGATTTCAATGCGTCAATCAAATTGAGTTTCCAGAACCCGGAAGCCCATCTGTTGCTTGGAAATGAACTTGTTTTACGGGGCCAGTACGAGCAAGGGGAAAAAGAGCTTTCCATTGCCATTGAACAGAAAAATGACTTCTTCGATGCCTTATTTTCACGTGGACAATTCTATTCAGTGCTTGGTGAGAATGAAAAGGCATTGGCCGATTACAACCGTGCAGTCGAGTTGAAAAAAAGGGATTATCAAGCGATTTACAACCGTGGATTGACATACGCTGCTATGGGTGAGTACATTAAGGCTGTGGAAGATTTCACCGCCTGTACCGACATTTATCTGCTCGTATCCTCTGCCTATTCCGCCCGCGCAGATGCCTATAAACAACTTAAAGAATTCGACAAGGCCAAAGCTGACTACAAATTTGCATGTGAACTTGGCAACCTTTTTGATTGTGACGAAGCAAAGTGATAAACCTAAAAACGGCGGTTTAACATGGATGAACAGGATAACTACAGATAAAGACTCAACAAAATCCATAAAAGGGGATAACCAACTGGGTGTATCAATGTATTACAGTAACTACCTGTTTTCATCCGCCTTTATCCTGTTCATCCATGTTCAAATGCTTTTTATAGGATAAAGGCTTTGCACTCAAAGCGTCAACTCAATCAAAATGGTACAGACGTATTCCTTGCTCTGTAAAAACGGGTTTCTCAAGAAGAGCAGCTGGCCAATCAACGTGATCGTCGGGATACAGCAGGTACCACTTGATCTTCCGGTTCTTGGCAAATGAAATTATCTGCTCTTGCTCAGTCATCTTCTTGAATCTGGTCAATTCACCCCATCTGATAGATTCTTCCGGCCTTAGGCGTGCGGAGTTTCTGATTGTTTGATTTTTCAGGTAAAGCTGTCTTTGGAAAATGGAGGTGCACAAGTAAAGCTGCTTTTCGGAAAGGGCGGAAAACATTAATAAAGGATCGTTAGCCGAGTCCTGAATAATGTCACCCCGTCCGGCATGTCTTGAAACGTAATCGAAAGCATGCAGTTCAGCAGGACTTATCTCAAAATTGGCCCATATTTTATGAGATTTCGGAGGGCCCTCCTGAAGCGTGTTTGCGAAATAGAGCGGTATGGGCATTAATAGTAACGAAAATAGTGCCACTGTAGCTTGCCAGTATCGTATGGTTAGTAAGTGGGAGATGCTTTTCCCAATTGCACCGAATGTCCATGTAACCAGAGCAAAATATGCCCAGACAAACGGTCGGTGTATCAGCTCATCTTCTGTACCAAATCCATTCGTATCATAAGCCAACATAAGAGTCATGAAAAGAAAATTGATGAGTACAAGCACCGGAAACCACGTAATCGGACTGCTCTTATCGTCGCGCCACGACATGACGAATCTGACTATGAACAGGATACCATATACGCCAAACGTTACTAGAAAGATCAGCACCCCTCCCCAGAAAAGATTGTACACCGTAGTGTGCTTGGCAAAATCAGGAACAAACGGTAATATCCAGTCATTATCAAGGAAAAATCCCTTTAAATTTACAAGATACGGCTGAAGCGCCGAGCTATCAGTTTTTAAGGTTGGAATTGAGTTACTAAATCCTGCGAAATATACTGTTGCTTGAAAGATTGCGAGAAAAATGGCAAACAAGGCGACTCGCTTTCTGGTTTCAATATGCGGCCAGAAAATAATGGGAAACGTCCAAAGCAGAAAGGCATTGGCGACAACAAACTGAGCTTTAAAGCAAAACGCTACTAGTGCTAACAAATAACTGGCAAGAAGCAGCCGGAACAGACCTGTTTGGCATGCCCGAATCATGAGTAGCCAGGCAAGGCCTATTGCTGCCACTCCGTACATCCCCCCCGGTGCCACTGTTTGCAACCAGTGATAGCTGTAATAGTAGTTCTGCATGCCGTGCTGTGCCGCATCCGGCAGTAACATAAGCGCTATCACTGCAATGAGCGCCGGTTTTTCTCCCCACCAGGAACGAATCAGGGAAAATCCTGAGAGACCGGTGAGTGTCAAGCCGACCGGAAGGAGAAATGAGGTATAGGCCTCAAGCGATGTGGTTCGTGTCAGCAAGCGCACCAATGCCGGTAAGACATAACTGGCATAGTGGTAAAGAAACGTCGGTATTCCTGCAAGGCGGAGGTCCTGAATGGTGTTCGCACCATTCGCCTCGCTGAATGCCCGAATTTGAGCGGAATGGTAAAAGCTGTCTATCCAGGTCTTAACTATGATTTTGTTGCCTATTGAAACAGCCGGAGAAAAAGCATCCTTCAACCAGAATGTCACCGCTGAAAAGCAGATCAGTACACAGAAGAAGCCGGTAAGCCCTGTAGAAAAATCACTCCATGCCATGTTGAATTTGCCACGCCAGAACAATAACAATCCAGCAACGGCAATTATAATCAGTGTATAGTCAATCCAAATAGAAAAGGGTAGTATCAGGACAAGCAGATAGAACATAATAGTAGATGAAAAAAAACCGAGAGAAAATCGGAGTGGAAAATCACCATCATCATCCAAGTAAGGCTTTAAAAATAGTAGTATAAGAGTACCGGTTGCATAACTCATGGTTGAAATAATAGCAAATAACAGTACGGCAGCACCCGAGAAACGGTTAGTAGCTGCTATGTTCCATTCTATCAGAAACAGAAAACAGATTAGTAATGCAGATAAATCGGCTCCGGATACAGGTAGCTTTTCGTCGGTATTATTTTGTTGAGATGCCGGAATCATAAAACCTCAATTAATTAATCTGTCGGATCAAAAAGTTTAACAAGCTGCATCGGTGGTGTCCTTGACTACGGTCGTTTTGAAGACGAAGTTCCGGTGCAACAGGTATGATATCAGTGCCGATAGAATGAGTATTATGGCGACGGCGATGTTCATATTGATACCCATTAAGTTCGATACCCATAGTCCCGTCAGACTGAATACATAATTAATTGCATAGACCCCGAAAAATTTAAAGATCAGCCTGTTATCCCTGTTGTCAAAGACAATTCTTCCGGTAGTCTTGAAATTGAGCAGAATCGCTAAAATGGTACCCACGGTTACGGCAACCATGTAATGCATGCCGGTATATATCAGCAGCACAAGCAACAGATATGAAAAGATTGTGTTCATGGTGCCGACACAAATATATTTTACTAATCTACGTGACAAGGTTACCTCTGGCAAACCATGTTAATATAATCCGATAAAAAACGATAATACATCGGCAAATTATCGTACCGATTTGCCATCGGCATGCCAGGAAATTGTACGCAGCAGGGCCTCCTTGAGAGGAATGCGAACGGAAAGGCCAAGTTCATTCACCGCCCGCATAATATTGGGAACATAGCGTTCAGGCTTTTTTCCACTTTCAGGGCATCCTGCCACTGCAACACTCAAAGAAGGTGAAAAACAATTTGCCACTTTTTCGGCAAGTTCACGGATCGAGACTATCTCATTGCCGCCGACATTGTAGGCTCGCCCCGGAGCACCGTCAACCAGGATTTTCCACAACCACCAGACCAAATCAGATGTGTACAGATAAGATCTATGCGGCGAACCATCGCCAATTACCTTTACCGGGCCCCCTGTCAGTCCGTCTCGGATGAAATTACCGACCGCAAAATGCTTGTCGAGAGGCAAGCCGGGACCGACAAAAGCGAATGCCCGTGCAGTCGATATCTCCAATGAGCCAAACGTGCTATACAGGCTGCACAGTTGCTCTGCCTCCCATTTTCCCGTACCGTTTACCGATCGAGAATCTACAGGATCGTGCAAATTACAGTAATCTTCCTGGATTCTGGGCAATTCCGGCGGTTGTGTCCCATACACAGCACCGGAACTGACATAGAGGAAGCGCTTGACACCACTTTGACGGGCAAACTCCAGCACTCGTCTGGTGCCATCTACAATCACGGTGAATAGACCCAACGGATCAGCCGCCTGAGTCTCCGAATCGGAACTGGCAGCCAAATGCACGACATGAGTAAACTCCCCACGTGGAAAGTCAAACTCCAGAACATCTCCTTGCACGAGTCGCAAAGCGCGACTGGTGGTCAACAGAGGTGCTTGCAGGCAAAACCGGGTAGGGTTGCGAATCAGGACCACGACGGAGATGTCGAGATCGAAGCGCTCGTTGGCCCATAACAGGCTCTCCAACAACCAACGACCGAAGAAGCCGGACCCGCCTGTCAGGAACAGCCGCATGCCGCGTAGCCGCTCTCGCAGCTCATGGTCAGCGGCTAAACATTCATCAAGATCCTGCTGTGAAAAGCTGAAACGGGATGACATATCGCTACAAGCGCTCCGGAGGAAAGGGGGGAAACATGGAAGGAGCCACGTCGGGGGCTAGTTGGCCCAGTCGCGCCAATCTGAATGAGGCGACCTGTACTGCCTTGTCGTCCACATACACGTCCGCTGGTGGTTTACCAAGGTACAAACGGTCATAGAAAACCCCCCATTTTGCGAGCTGCTGTTCGGTTGCCTCTCGCCAATCCTTGCCAGTACCGGAACCCCGCGCAGTGAAAATAATGATATTATGCCCTTCACTTCGCAGGCGGTTGACTTCGGTTATCATCTCGGGGTATGGTTTGGCCTCGTCATAGGCTCCACCAGTATCCGTGCACAGAGTACCATCCAGGTCGAAACAATAGGTCATGCCTCGTTACCTTGGGTCTGTTCGGCCTTTTCCATGAAGAAGCGAAGCTTCTTTGCGTTTGCTTTTTCCTGTTCGGTGATCACGCGCTCACCAGTTCCGAGGATATACGGGACTTGATGGATGTAATTCATCAACGTGGCCAGTCCACGCGGTTCAAGGCTGGCGGCCTGATCGGTTCCCCAGTACGCACGATTGATGGTAAAGTGCCGCTCTATGGCAACCGCCCCCATCATTACTGCAAGCAGGCTAGGTAACATCGTTGATTCATGACCGCTATTGCCGACAGGGCAATGATAACGTGAACGCAACGCGGTAATATGGCGCAGGTTCAATTTTTCGTTTGCCACCGGGTACTCCGAAACAGCATGCAACAGTATGAATGGACAACCATTATCCCTGAATAGATTGACGATATAATCAATGTCCTCGTATTCGCTCATTCCGGTGGAAATGAATGTCATTTTCCCTTCAAGGGCAACCTGCCGCACCAGTTCGCGATTCGTCAGCATAGCAGACGGGATCTTGTTGTAGGGGGAATTATACGTGCGGAGAAATTCCAGACTTGGAATATCCCAGGCAGAGGCAAACCAGTCCACTCCCAGGTCACGGCAAAATGCATCAATCTCATCATACTCTTCTCGCCCGAATTCAATCTTGTAGCGATAGTCCATATAGGTAATCAGCCCCCATGGAGTTTCGCGCAAAACATCGCGCTGGTGGGGCGGAACACAAAGTTCCGGCGTTCGTTTCTGAAATTTTACGGCCTGACAACCGCATTGATGTGCGGTTTCGATCATCTGCTTTGCCAGGCTCACGTCGCCATTATGGTTGATGCCGATTTCGGCGACGACATAAGGCTTGCGAACAATTGGCCACGGCTCGGTTTGGATGAAATCCTCCCAAAACGGTATATCAGACATGGTAGCTCCCTTCAAAATGGTGTTGGTTCTGTCTCTTGCATTACAATCGGTTAGAAGCTCGTTCGGCTTCCGTAAGAAAGGGATACATGTCATCCAACGGTGCGGAGACCATGCGCCCGTCCGGAAGTATCTTCGAGCTCAGGCAAGGCTCGAAGCCTCTGTCAGGGTCAAGACGCACATCGCAGACCCAGGGGCCATCGGTTGCCAGTGCCTCTGCCAGGACAGTTTTGTACCCTTCACCCTCCAGACGGAACACCGGCAGCCCGAACGCCAGCGCTACCGCGCAAAAGTCGGGGAACGAAACTCCGTTCTCCGGGCTTTCACCGATATACCGCCCAAAAAAATTCTTTTGTGTCGTCCTTATGGACAGATACCCACCATTGTTCATAACAAATATCCCGATCGGCAACCGGCAGTACACAAGCGTCTGAAGTTCCTGAAGATTCATCATCAGACTGCCGTCACCGGCCAAGCATATCACTCGCCCGCCCTTTCTGGCGACCGCCGAGCCAATCGCCGACGGCAGGTCATGGCCCATAGCGCCGGCACTAGCGTTGCTGGTAAGGCGCTGTCCAAGGCGCAACGGAGCTGCCTGAAAGGGAACACACGCCGCCAACGCATTGCCGCACGCCACGAAGGCGTCATTCTCAAGTTGGTTGAAGAGCTCCTCAACGAACCAGTACGGGTGGATGCCGGATGGTGACGACACGCGCATGGCGTCGGTTACCTCCGGGTAACGTGCGACCCTCGCCCGACACCAGTCGAGCCATTCGCCCCACCCCGCTGAAGTGGTTGTATCATTTCCCCATTCCGAAAGCAGTGTTTCCAAGAACAACTGCGGTTCAGCCCGGACGGTCTCGTCTACAACCATGATCGGCTTGGCCAGTTCAGCTGAATCTATGTTTACGGAAACCACGTAGCCTCGCGGGGCGAACTGCTCCCAGTTAAAGCTGACTTGGGGCACCGATAGGCGAGACCCGATCGCAAGGATGAAATCCGCGTTCTGTAAGGCGAAGTTCCCTGCACGCGTGCCGAGAGAGCCGACCCGCCCCGCATAATGGCACTGATCCGGCGGGTAAAGGTCGGGCATCCATGCAGTAACCACCGGGATGCCCAGTCGTTCGGCAAGCTGCTGGAATTCCTTGACTGCCTTCCCCTCGCGTACACCTTCGCCGCCGAGGAGCAAGGGGCGTTTCGCCAGTCGGAGTCTGGCCGCTACCGCAGCGCAACGGGGGCCCATGCTGCGGATCTTGAAGGGCTGCGGCGTGTAGCCGGGGAGGATTTCTGGATCGATCTCTGCTGCTTGGACATCCAGAGGGATATCGAGAAACGCAGGACCAGGTCTCCCTGACGTGGCCAAATACCATGCCTTCTCCATCTCATAGCGGATCATGAAAGGTTCGGCGACGGTCGCAGCGTACTTTGTTACCGGCTGCGCCATGGCGACCGCATCTGCCTCCTGTACACCAAGTTGGCGGAGACCGACAACATGTTCCGGATCGCGTGAGGTGCGCAGGAGTTCCCGCTTGGACTGTCCAGCGATACAGATGACAGGAAGCGAATCAACGAACGCCCCGTACAGACCTCCGAGAGCATTAATCGCACCGGGGCCGGATGTTACGCACAAAACACCGGGATCACCATTGGCGCGGGCATATCCTTCGGCGGCCATGGCGGCAGTCTGTTCGTGATGAACGCAAATGATCCTAAGCCGTATCTCGAGTCCTAGGGCGTCATCCAAGTGCATGGCGTTGCCTCCGGTCACGAGAAAAACATCCTGCGCTCCGCGTTCCGCCAGAAATGTCCACACATAATCTGCTAATCTCATATATGTCCTTAGTTGTTCAGCGTTTACGAGCCAAGAGGGTCATCCCGGACCCCCATCCCATTAAAGAGAGAGCCCACTCAAGCGCGAAACAGGGCCCGACGGTGAGTGGACCCACTGTAAGCGGTAGCTGTATCGACGCGGAGAGGTATTTGTGAATCAGGCAGACCACAGTACTGTGAATCGCTCCGGGACTCGCCTGGTTACGGGTCCAGAGCACGTCGAATCCGGTTTGGTCGAGCAGTGAGGTTATCTGCCGCTTCGTAAAGAATGCCGTATGCTCTGGAAACACGTTCAGGCCTGAGACCGACGGCATCAGCCATGTTAGCGGGGTCTCGGGGTTGGGCAGTTCCAGATAGAGATGCCCCCTTGGTTTGAGATCTGCGGCAAGTTTACGGACCGTGCGTGCCTGATTGGTGACATGCTCGAGCATATCACAACTGGATATGAAATCAAACGGTTCAGAGAAGGAGAGCGCATCGTAATCCCCCTCAGTTGCCCTTATCCCGTTCGAACTGAGTAGTGTGGGGTTGGGAACGCGAAAATCCGTGGCCTCTACAATCCAGCTGGGGCAAATCTTCATGTAAAGACAGGCTTGAAATCCTTCGCCACATCCCACCTCTAACAGACGGGACCCCGGCGGCAACAGGCGGCGCATCCAACCCATCCTGCGACGACGCAGCACGAAGCGAATCCGTGTCAAAAACGATGTAAGCGTTTCGCTGAGACGATGTGTGCCGTATTCGTTTCCGTAGATCAGCAGTAATGCCTCTGGCGCCGGAATCGGGTTTAGGTATACGAGTCCACACGAAACGCAGCGCACCAGAACCCAGTCGTTGGTGCAGCGCTGAGCAATCCAATCCCTCCCCGTTGCACGGGGTTGGAAATCGTTACCACCACATCCAGGACAGTCGCGAAAAACAACTGGAAATTCGGGGACACGGTCTCGGTCGTCTATGCGCATGCATCTCCTCCTACCGGTTCTTAACCGAATATTTAATGTCTATTAAAAAGGCGGAACCGCATAGCAAACAGTTTCGCTGCTTGTGGTATCATGGTGGCGCAGGAAAAGTCGATATCCCAAACCAAGATCATTGATCCACAAAGGCAATGTCCACAAATGCTCCGGCCTGTGGTAGACTGATATCATCAATACCGGGCGCTGTTTTTCCAATAAAGTACGTGCACCTCGCAATGCAAACGGCTCAAACCCTTCAAGATCCATTTTGATTGCATAGATTTCCTCATTTGCCAGCACATCGTCCAGACGCACGATCTGCGTTTCCATACCCGCTTCAGAACTATGATATATTTCTGTACCAGCCCCACCCTGGATCATTTTAACAGTGCCGGAAACGTCTCCGACTGCCGCAGAATGGAGTACTATATGACTGGTAAAATGAGGAGGTAAATCTTCAACAGTCCGCTTCAAGACCGCATAATTATCGGGATCCGGCTCAAAAGCATGATACTGCAACTGATCGGGGGGAAATATATTCCCTTTGCAATTGATCCAATCCCTGAGAGTGTCGCCATTATATGCACCGCAATCGACGAAACGAGCATAATATCGATCCGGAACCCATTCGTCTACAAAATATTGTCCGGGGCGACAGGGCGGCAGATCCTTGGGATCGCCAGTAACACGGCAGGCTAGTGCCTGTTTCAAGGTTATAAGACTTTCCTCGGAACCGGCTAAAAGGGAACTCAAACGATGTATTTCAGGCTCGGCCAATATTTTCTCGGCCTTAATAGCAATAGAGATATCTCCGAACACCTCCTGAATATCCGTAAACCATGACCATCGTTTGACTCCGGCTGTGATGCAGGCCTGGGCCATAGGCAGGAGGTGAGTCGACATGACAAGAACCAAGCGGTCGCCCACGTCATCAAGAGTGGCAACGGGTCTAATTTCCACCCCGTCCAGTTTTTTGCCCCAGAGAGTAGGGTTATTGTCGACAAACCATGCCGGTTCCATGCCACGCCGCCGCATTTCCGGCAACAAGGCTCTTGAAAATCTTCCGGCACCAAATAATACAGCTCCTCGCAAATCGTCAAACGACGCTTTTACTGTTGGTTGAGGTAGCTCGCGGGACACCAGGTCGGCTGCCTCTGATTGTGAGAAAAGATTGGGCACTACTCCCCCTATTGATTTGATTCAAGACAAGTTGAAATTGATCCGCTCACGCTCAATAACAAGGGGTCCTTTACGCACCTGAGCATGAATCGCGCCCACGTATTCGCCGATAATACCGATAAAGAACATTTGTATGCCAAACAAAAACAACCCGCCCACAGCAAAAGTACGGAATCCAGGAGTTGTAATTCGCACTCCGGTTGCAAGATCGAATAAACCCCATGCCAATATTCCCAAACCTGCCACAAGGCTCATCCCCGACAGTAGAAAACCGATGACCAGAGAGAATCGAAGTGGAGTCGGTGACAAGCGGATAAAGGTATTGATCGCCTCGTCCAGGTAGGAGAAAAAGTTGAAACTGCTCCGTCCGCTCGTCCTTTCCTGCACCGGCACCCCAATTGTCGCAGATTTGAAGCCCATCAGTGGGATCAATCCCCTCAGCAGAGGGTTATAGTCATCAAAAGCTTTTATGGCATTTACTACGATCCGGGCCATCAGGTAAGGGCAACTCTGCGGTGTCATCGGTGTCGGAGCCAGCCTGTCAAAAATCCTATAGAATACTTTCCGGTATTGCGTTAACAAAAACGAGTCCCTACGTCCGCTGCGTATACCGAAAACTACCTGGTTTCCCGCCTCCCAAAGTCGAACGTACTCCGGTATCATCTCTGGTGGGTCCTGCAGGTCGGAGGACTGAAGTACCACTACGTCTCCCGATGCAGCGAAGCAGCCGTTGAAAGCTGAAGGACTCGGCCCAAAATTGCGCGAATTAAGAATGACCTTGACATGCGGATCCGATGTCAACAGACGTAGACGACCCTCGGTGTCGTCATTGGATGCATTGTCGCAAAATATCAGTTCCCAGTCATAACCTGCCAATGGTGCGTCATTACCCACAAATAATGCCCGCACACGAGCGTAGCAGGCATCCACATTGCCTTCTTCGTTGTAACAGGGGGCTACCACACTGACCATTTTACCTTTTGCCGTCATGCATACACCATATGTTATCTGAATGAATTATCTATAAACAGCGGCAAGAGTCGCTCTCTGTCGACATCAAGGTCGCTATCATCGGGAAGCCCCTGCATTGTTTGGCAATTCGCGCAGGCGCTGTTTTCCGCACGCCGATTGACAAGATGCATCCTTCTCAGTTCCTGCAGGGGCGAACCGTTCCAGATGTCGATCAGAGCCGAGGTACAAACATCACCCACCACCGTGCCATGGGACCAGTCCGCGCAACATACCGATACGGAACCGTCGAAATTTATAGCCAGAGAATAAAACGGGTACGGACAGACGAGCCGGTCCTGCCGTAACGGCGTTTCGCCATTGTCACCCGTTGTCGGGTTGCTGCCGAGCGTGAAATCATACACGTCCGTCCTGCTCCACCCCATCGGGGTCATCACCAGGCACTCGTCGCATATGCCTCTGAAATCCCGGCCAAATTTTTCGATATTCGCATCGGTCAACCCAAGACGGAGAATTTTTACCCAGATCCGGGTTTTGACGTTACGTCGCTCGCGCGCCTCAAAGAGACCGGCAACATTGCGGATGATCGTATCGTACTTTGCAAAGGTAATGGTCCGCTCCCGATAACCGGCGTCATGGACGTGCTCCACTGAGACTCGCACAATGTCGATCCCGGCGTCGAGAATCTCCGTTGTCCGCTTCGCCGTCAACAGAGCCGCGTTGGTGGTTAGATTGATGCGTTCCGATACTTTGCTGGTCTTCGCAAGCATTGCCATTCGACCAAAGTCAGGATGCATCAGCGGTTCTCCGTCCTTGTAGAGATGAAGCACCTTGGGCTTCTCCGGGAACATGAGCATGTCGTTCATTATTTTGACGAACAGAGCAAAATCCATGCGCCCCGATGGACGACCTACCTCACGCAATAGCTCAGGATGGCCTGTCGGACAAAAAGGACACCGAAAATTGCACAGGTTGGTCGGATCAACATGGACAAGATACGGTGCTGCTAGAGGCAGCTCAAGCGCCAGTTGATGCCGTGGCGCATCGGCATTGTACTGCCGGGATTGCCCCCAAGTGGAAACGCTCATGGTTGTGTGCCTGCAAAAATGTTTGACAGTTGCTCAAGACTTTCATCCAGATCGCTGTCTTCAGGGATGCCCTGTATACAATGGCAGTTGGCGCAGGCCACGTTACAGCCACGCTTGCCTGAAAGATGCATCTGGCGAAATTCACGTAAAGAGAGCCCATTCCAGATCTCCTGGAGCGTCTCGGTATTGGCATTGCCGATCACGGCCTTGTGGGTCCAATCATCCGGGCAGGGAGAAACCAGACCGTTAGCGTTGACCGCCATCATGTAAAACGGAAAAGGGCAGGCGATGCGTTTCGGATTCAACGGGGTTTGGCCATCAAGGGACGCTGTCGGGTTACTACCAAGGGTAAAATCAAAGATTTCACTGTGGCTCCAACCTTGCGCAGTAGTACGACTAATCTCGTCGCAACTGGTTGAAAAATCGTGAGCGAAAATTTCCAGATCATCTCGTGACAAACCAAAATCGATCAGTTTGGCAGAGATAAAAAGGTGCGATTCGAAACGATCTCTTTCTTCACTAAGTATCCTAATGTTAGAGACAATTTTGTCATAGTCATCGTACACCTGGGTGTACGCACGGTACCCCTCTACACTGACATGCTCAACCGAAATGCGAATGGCATCAAGTCCTGCCGTGATAAGGTCGATAGCCATTTCTCGTGTCAACAGGGATGCGTTCGTCAAAAGAACGATTTTTTCAGCGACATTTCGCTTTCTGGCAAGAGACACCATGTCGGCGATACGCGGGTTGAGCAAAGGTTCCCCATCCTTATGCAGGGACAAGGTTTTCAATGGTTGCGGAAAAGCTGCAAGCTCGGCTACCAACTTTTCATACAGCTCCCACGACATGAGCTGGCCCTTGGAGCGCCCTACCCGATTCAAAAGATCCGGGTGCCCAGTCGGACAAAAACGACAACGAAAATTACAGAGATTGGAGGGATCTATTTGCAAACTGAGAGGTGTTTCGAGAGGCAGGCATTCCGCCAAATGGCAACGAGGACGATCTTTCTCCCAAGGGCGTTTTTTATCGAGATATGACACAGCTTCTGACATGAATGTACTTTACTCAGGAAGAGCGTAACAGACAGTTTCACTGTATGATTCGCTATGTTTGCGCAAATACAGTCGGTATCCCAGTCCAAGTCCATCTATCCACAAAGGTATTCGCCATAAATGATCCACAGCGTGGTACACGCAGATTGCCAGAATCGGACGACATCTGCGGATAGTCTGTTCCATACCAAGCAATGCCTCCAGTTCAGCCCCTTCAATATCCAGCTTGATAAAAGTAGGTTTACTTGTGCACATACAGTCATCCAATGCTTCAACCCTGACCTGAACATCACCCTCCTCATCTAAAGCCGAACAGGCGTTACCCCAACTCTGAAAAGATGCAATCCCATCTTTTGCTCCCAGTGCTGAACAGTGAAAATATATCTTTTCACACATCTCCGGCGGTAGAGTAGAAACAATTTTTTCAAGGAGAGAGAAATTATCAGGATCGGGTTCGAAGGCGTCGTACCGGTCAAAACGACCTCCTGTCACCTGCAGGAATTCACGGAGAGTGTCCCCGTCAAATGCCCCGCCATCGACAAAATGGGCGTAGTGTGACACCTGAAATAACTCAGTAAGAAAGTATTCGCCTCTATGAAATGGCGGCATATCAACAACATCCTGAGTGACACGAAAAGCCAGGGTCCCCTTATAGACGATTCGTGATATATCGTCGGCCAACAGTGCATAGGCTCGCCGGGGGATTTCACCCGAAAGTATTTCGTGCGCCTCTTCATCGGTGGCAACAACAAAAG
>Ga0194037_1000029_pt1 | contig 100567 bp, 87 predicted proteins | sample JunL306m_MetaG_FD_148653 | JGI IMG/M metagenome (GOLD analysis project Ga0194037, IMG submission 148653) | Anoxic zone freshwater microbial communities from boreal shield lake in IISD Experimental Lakes Area, Ontario, Canada - Jun2016-L304-6m | ecosystem: Environmental > Aquatic > Freshwater >...
CCTCTGCACTGATTCAAGGTAAGCAACTCACCTTCTGTTATTACTCTCCTACTGCAAGCAACTGTACCATGCGCACTGTAGAGCCTCACCATATGGTCAACTACATGGGTAACTGGCACTTGATCGCTTTTTGCCACTTGCGTGGTGATTGGCGTGATTTTGTTCTGGGCAGGATGACTCTCTGCAATGTTGAGGGAACCGCTTTTCAAATCCGTGAAAAAGACGAGTGGCAGCCGTTTCTCCAGAACACCTTTGGCATCTTCCAGAACCGGAAGAGTTTCAATGTTGTATTGCGCTTTACACCGGAACGTTCACGCTGGATCAAGGGCGAAATGTGGCATGAGGCACAGACCGAAGAGATCCAGGATGACGGTTCGCTGATTCGTACAATTCCAGCATCGCACGAGACAGAGATAATGATGGAGATCCTCAAGCATGGTTCACATGTGGAGGTGCTGGAGCCTGAATGGTTGAAGGAAAAGGTAGGTCAGGAAATGAAGAATGCAGTGAATAAATATTACGTGTAGGTCGCTAGATGGGGGAGGTCGTGTTATAGGGTGTACTCACAATAAAATACTATGATGTACGGAATGGGTGGGAGGGGCTTAGTTATAGTGAAGAACTGCATCACTGATGGTCACATTATTCAGACCCAATACAGCCCGCATATAACAAAGTAAGTGCTACCGTTTTGAATTATTTTCAGTTATCGGGTGAGGTGAGCTTTTTGCTGCTGCAACGCAATATATTGTTCCACTTTGTCCGAAAATCAGCCTGTCTTGTTTTTGATATATTGTAAATTGGAGAAGTGATATGGCTAAAAAGAATTCTGGTGGCGGTGCGATTGTCATAATCGGATTGATTGTTTTAGTCATGATTGCAAAGTATTGGTATCTACTTGTTTCTGTAGGTGTCATCGCCTTAATAATCTGGGGGATTACTAAAGTAGCTAAAAGCTGGTCATCATCTGAAACACAAAACACCAATCAGCAACCCTCTGCCCGACAAGACCATATTGAAACAGTAATTTCTGGATCTATCCCTCACCAATCGGACTCCTCAGCCAGCACACCTGCAAATCAACATGCAAGATGTTCATTTTGCAACGTAGATGGCTTACACAGTGTTTTACGGATTACTGAAAAAACGATAGATTGTAATTGCTCTAACTGTGGGAAAAACTTCTTTATATTCAAATCTGACAGTCGTAATTCACAATCCAAACCCAATTACAGCGACTCAACAATATTCGGGGCAGGCGCACAACAACCCAAATCGACTCCCCCAGACTCCGTTTGGGTGCCTTGTGAAAGGACCATTCAGCACGCGGGCTATATGATACCTGGTGGGCTCGTCTACTTTGGTAGCGGCTTAAAATCTATTCAAAGTTGGAGCGAAGAACCCTCTTTAATAGATTCCAGTCTACCAGTTGACAAAGCACATCCTGACCATAGTGGCAGCAACATGGGGTATTGGCCGAATTATTCACAGATCCACCCAACATCGCGTGCTGCCTATCTGGAATGGCTCTCCACTGGCAGAAAGAACCCAAAAGCCAATATAGGCTATGTGTTTATCTATTTTTACGGATTGGAGAGAAGAGCCTTAGCTGACGTTAAAGATTCCGCTTTAGCACGAAATGATGTGCCAGCAATTATTATTGAAGCTAAGCGGCTCCTCTCCATCTACGGGGAAAACAGTTCTTTCCAGGGATACGCCGGTAAGTTTCTCGATGCTTTACAGGTTTCTCAAACGACCATACCGCTCTATCGCTCTTCCCCGCAGATTGACTCTTGTTCTTGGGAAATTCCGTTGATTCTCAAGATGGCTCTCGGTCAGATGGCCATGGACTGCGTTCCACTATCCGCTGAATGGGCGCTGGCTTGGGCGGAACATGATCCGTCAATGCCCCGAAGGATGCCCGTTCAGCGTTGCCCTCAAGAATTTCGTGAACTGTTCAAGTTGCGTTACAGCGAAAAAAATAGTGAAGGGCTGAAGCTAAAACCGAACAAAGCTCGCATCCGGGCAACGTATTACCCTGCAAGCTCCTCTTTTGGCGGGCAAGTAGAAATATCGATGCCGGATCTCCCTGACATAACGCAGATTACTGGACCATCCTCGAAAATTATCGACATTATAAGTGGATGCACAGATGAACTCGAAGGGTACAGTCGCTATCTTGGACGGAACCCTGATGGCAGGAACTCTATTGAAGCCACATCATATCTTCCACAACCACTTTTGAAGGAACATGCAGGAAAAGAGTTCCAGGAACTGGCCAGCTGGTTGAATGGTCAGGTCAAATCAGATATTCCCTTGTCGGTGTCCTTCTCTTCGGTCTTGCAGTTTGTGCCATCAATCAACCGGGACGGTTTCGGCAAGAAAGAGGCGACGGCTATTGCCAACCTTCTTGGTAAGATGAACATTGGAATCGAGCCGGACCCACGCTTTGGAAGTTTAGTCCCAAAACCGGAGCAAGACGTAGTTCTTTTCAGAATCAGCGATAATGCACCGAATTCGCCTTCTGCTGAGTATTCCGCTGCGACTGTTGTACTGCACCTGGCTTCTGCCGTTGCTGGCGCTGACGGATCTGTTGATTCTACTGAGGAGCGACATCTGGAAGAGCATCTTGAGGCATGGATGCATCTCGCAACTGATGAGAAAACAAGGCTGAGGGCACACACTCAATGGCTACTTTCTTCTTTCCCAGGCATGAATGGTGTTAAGAAAAGGATAGAGCTACTCAAGCAAGACCAGAGGGAGTCGCTTGGAAGGTTTCTGGTCGGGGTCGCGCAAGCCGACGGCTATATTGACCCGACCGAGATGAAAATACTTGCGAAAATTTATGAATTGCTCGGTTTGGATACAAAGAGTCTTTACAGTCATGCCCATTCTGCCGCCGTTGAACCCGTTACCGTCCAAACTGCCGACTTCATGAAACCACAGGGGTATACCATACCATCGTCTCCGGTAAAACTGACCGAGGGTATTTCACTCGATATGAGTAGCATCGCAGCGAAACTTGCTGAAACGGTCGCCGTATCTGCCATCCTCAACAATATTTTTACTGAAGAGGAACCAGCGCAGCCAACTGAAACTGTTTCAGAGTTGACCACCTCAGATGTTTCAATTGCCGGACTCGACCCTGAATCGTCCGCGTTTATGCGGATGCTTGCTTCCAAGCTTATTTGGGCGAGAGAAGAATTGGAAAAGCTTGCTGCAGACCATAATCTAATGTTGGACGGAACGCTCGATAGCATCAATGATGCATCGTTTGATCATTTTGGCGGGCCATTTTTTGAGGGTGACGATCCAATTGAAATAGATCGGGAGATTGTAGGCAAATTAGAGGCCAAATAGAATGCTCTTTAGTAAACTTCCTGACGACATATTCAAGCCACTTGCAAGTCCAAATAGGCATATATATCAGAATGTCCTCCTTGCTCTGTACCCGATTTTCTTCGATGAAAATGAAGCAGAAGAATTCTTTCCACGCAGAGAATCAGTCATTGATGAAATTGAAGAAACACTTGCACGGCTTGAAAGATTACAGTGGTTTGCGGAAAATGCTGACGATCCTGAAGAAATGGAACCATACCCAAGTATTCCTCGCTGTGCAGATTATGTGTACAATCGCTTGGTCAAGACCAAGTGGCTGGAGGAAGACCAGGACGGTTACAACAAAATGGTCGTCATGCCCCCTATTGTTAGTGCACTCCTCTCTGCGTTAATCGACATATCCCGTAACCAAAAAAAGAGCTACGGCGGGACGGTGCTTGGTATCTTGGTTCAAATCGAAGCGGCCATCAATAACCCTACGGACATGGGGCAATTGCTGATTGAAGCATACGACAATACCAGGAAGTTCAATAACCACCTGACCAGCATCATCTACGGTCTCAAAGATATCGAAACGCAGATTATATCAAGCCGAGCCCCTAAGGACATCCTCTCTTCGTTTTTCGATGATTTTGTCACTAACATCCTGATTGCCGATTATAAAACCCTTCAGTCAGAGAATAACCCATTCCGGTTTCGCACTAAAATCCTGCATCACCTGCGGTCACTTCAAGCTGACTGGGATACTACTATTCGCATAGCAAAACATTATGAAGAGAGATATGGCATCAATGAAGTGGCTGCGAGAACCCAGCTGATGGATCATAATCAATATCTGCTCCGGTCATTCGAGATGGTAGACAGGCGACTCAATAGAATTGACCAGTTCCGCAAACGCTTAGAAGACCGGGTATCTGAAACCGTTCGCTATCTGGACAAGACAACACCTGGTATTCGCTCCAAGCTTGCCTCAATTCTTGAAGCGATTGGCGAGGTGGCTACAAATGCCCCTGAAAAACTTGTTGGCCTTCCGTCTCCTCCTGGCTTGGTATTGAACCCCATGCTTTCAACAAAGAGTATCCGCGTGTTTTACAAGAAACGGCAACCGGTCACCGCCCAGGTTCTGAGAGAGAGCACTCTGTCACCTGATGTTTTGGCACGTAGTCGGGCGCTAATTGACTACATCGCAAAGCGCCAGATCACTCCGGATAAAGTGCTGGAATACATCGAGCGCAACCTTGTTGACAAGGAGATGATCACAGCCGAGGACATGGTTATTGAAACCGTAGAGGATTACATCGCTTTCACGCACGTCAAACGGCTGTCAAAGCTGGGACGGAGATCGGTCCGTTCTTCGCGCTATGTTATTTCTGAGACCAGCGGCTTTTGCGCCAACCGGTGGCTAGAGTGTCGAGGATTCATAATCCAAAGAGGGAGAGAGTGATGCTTTCCGAACTGAAGAAGATCATAGACACGGAATCTGTGGAGCTGGCGGATATGAAGCAAACGGCTTCAGTATTGTTGGAACGCCAGTTTCTTTATGCCGATCAGAGCCGCGACAAAAAGCATTATCAGCGGGTCATTAACCACATTACTTACTTTTCTAAACTCTTTGCAGCCCTCAACAGGCGTATCGTTTACGATCATGAATTCGGCTATGCCGGGTCTATGCCGGAAGATGGAACCAAAGTCGTGCAGTTGCCGAATGAAGATGCGATCCTCTTGCTCTGCCTGCGACTGATTTATGAAGAAGGCATTGAGAAATTTGATGTGAAGCAGGGCTCTGTCTTCACTGACAGCGAGACTCTGCTCAACAGATACGTGGCTCTTGCACGTCGGGAGCGACCGATCCTGGGCAAGCTCCGCGAGACACTCAAGTCTTTCGGGAGATTCGGATTGATCGAAGTCGAAGCAGAAAATGATCGGACAATTCCCATCCAGATACGGCCAACGGTTCGGCTGGTTACCACGGAAGCCTATATTGCGCAGCTGGAAGATTTTCTTCAGGGCAGAGCGCAACCAGAAGCTGAAACACTTGGCACGGAGGCTGTCGATGAAGAAGTTGAATAAGGTTGTCCTTATACAATGGTACCTGTTCTCGGCCCTTGAAATCCCGGTTCGCGGCAACATGGCCCTGATCGGCCCGAACGCTTCCGGCAAGTCATCTATTCTGGACGCCATACAAGTTGTGTTGGCGGGAGCAAACAAAAACAGGATCACACTCAACCCCGGTGCGGGCGAAAAGAGCCATCGCAGCATCAGGGAATACTGTCTCGGAATAGTTGACGACCCAAATCTCGCCGTTGGCATCCGGCCTCGTGATCAGGCCACCACCTATCTCGCCTTGGGCTTTATTGACGAGATAACCGGAGAAGAAACCTGTGTCGGTATCTCCTTCACTGCGTCACTATCTGAATCTGAGGAATACCTCACCGGGCGTTTCATAGTCCCAGGACTGGCTGTTAGCATCAATGATTTTGTGCGGGAAACTTCCGAAGGTCGCCAGACCATTCCATGGGCTGAGGTGAAATCAAATTGGAGCAGGCGTTTTCCGGAGAAGGTGTCGTTCCCAACCCAGGCGGGGCGGTTCACCAAAGAACTCTTTGCCGAGCTGAGCGAGGACAAAGGATATCCGAACGATGACGAAGGAATACTCAAAAATCTCCGCAACGCCATCGTATTTAAACCGATAACCGATACTACCGAGTTTGTCCGGACGTTTATCCTTGAGCAGGACGAAACATTACGGCTGGGTGAACTTCGGAACGCTCTTAAAAATTACCGTGATATGAGCAAAAAATCCGAAGAGGTAGCCTGTCGGATTGAGGATCTGACCAAGATAGAAGGGATATGCGAGAGTGTTACCAAGGCTGCGAAAGCACATGTTCTTTACAGTTGGATGGAGCAAGCTGCGCAGGTTGAGCGACTTCTAGAACTCAGGGAACCGGAGTTGGAAAATCTAGATGTACTGGAGGATGCATTAACACAACTATCAGCCGAGGAAGCAAGCCTGGATGCAGAGGTGAAACTGCACATAGCCGATCATGCTCGCAAAGAAGCCGAGCTGAATAACTCTGAACCACAACTGAGACGTAAAAGCCTGGAAATAGACAAAGTAAAAGAACAAAACTTGGAACGTGACGCAACTAATCAGATTGCAGCGGTTAGGCGGCAATTAAGGGGGCTTCCGGAGAGCCAAAAAGTGTTGGATATGGCACCAGCTCCGCTCATGAGGGCAATTCAGAGCACTCATAAGTTGATGGGAGCAGGTGAAGGGCTGATGGAAGTTTTGTGGCCGAATAACCCGGCGGAAGTTGACACTGCCATTATTCATCTGCGCGACACAATTACGGCCAGTATACCGCAGCTGGATAAGCATAAAGACATTCTCGAAGAGAAGGTGAAGTCGTTAAGTGGGCAAAGCACTGAGTTGCAAAAGCGCGCGACTAAACTCCGGGCCGGAAAAGCCATCAGCGATGAGACGGAAAAGCTTGCCAATCTGTTACTTGACCATGGCATCAAGACCTCACCGATCTGCGATCTCGTTGATGTTTCCGACGAACGGTGGCGGAAAACGATCGAAAGCTGCCTCGGTATGCACCGCGAGGCCCTGGTGGTAGATCCGGACAAAGTCAAGGACGCGTACCGGATATATCGGCGTGAAGGGCGGCAGTACAATCGAGGACAGCGCGTAGTTGATACGCTCAAGACAGATCGGTGGAAGAATAAGGTAGCTGAACGTTCTCTGGCCGAAATGGTAACCAGTGACAATGCACACGCCAAGGCTTATATCAACAGGCATCTTGGCAATATTATCAGAGTAGAGACCGAGGAAGAGTTGATAAAAAATGATCGAGCGGCAACAGCTGATCTCATGCTTTATAGTGGCGGGTCAGTGACTGCCATGAGACCTGTTGACTCTATCCTTGGCCGCCAGTCGATAGAAAAATTGTTGGCACAGATCGAAGAGGCATTACGGGACAATACCGCGCAATGGGTAAAGGCCACTGACGATCTCAAGGCAATCAGTGAACTTCTTAAAGCGCTGAACAAGATCATGGATACGGATGATACGGAAACTGCAAGACTTTCCGAGCTGGTGGATATTCGCAATAAGTGCCAAATTGAGCTGGACAGGATCAATATAGAGATAGCAGATCTCGCCGACAATGAAGACAAAAACCTCCGGGCTTGCATCGCCGATCTCAAGAAAAAAATCTTTGAGGGTGGAGAAAAGCTGAAGGAGATGGGACTCCGGAAAACTGAACAGCAAAAGGAGATCGCTGATAAGGAAAGCTCCCTAGAACAGATGGAGCGGCTGCTCGATCATTACGGTAATGGTCGCGATGAATTCAAATCAAATTACAATTTTTCCGCACCCGACGCCGCTGAATGCATGGAGAAGATGAGGGAAAAATTTGATTATAACTATGGCTCCATCATCGGCTTTGCGACGGAAGAGGTAAAAAAGAACCTTGAAAAAGGGATTGATCAACAGCATAAAGCTCGCAGTGCATTCCGGGAACACTGGAGGCATACCGGGCAATCTCCAAGTCAGGAAGAAATAAATAGAATAAACGAAGGAACTTTCACGGAACTGACCCACAGTGTGCTGGTGCTAAAAAAGAACCTTGTGGACACCTGTCTTGCTGAGTACCAAGAGAAGGCTTCAAAAGCTTTATACGAAGCAGAGATTGCGTTTAGGGCAAAGTTCATAGTTAATCTCAATACACGCCTCAGCAGGGTCAAGTCGATGATCATAGACTTGAACCGGCACTTAAAGAAGCGCCCGTTCCATGATGAAATCTACCAGTTCAAGTGGAAGAATAACCCGGAGTACGAGAAAATACTGAATTACATTGAATCCATTGACAACGACACTCAATCGAATGTCGGCGGGTTGTTCGACCTGGCCAATGACCCTTCTTCCCCGCACCGGGAAGCCATAGAAGAAATCGCGGAAGCGCTCAAGGATGAAACCCGTGCCAATCATCTTGAGGATTATAAAAACTACCTGGTGTTTGACTTCACCATGCAGGGCGTAACGGATGGCAAGGTTAAAACATCTCTCAAACAACGCATCCAAAAGGGATCAGGGGGAGAGAATCAAGCTCCTTTTTATGTAGCAATCGGGGCGTCGTTGGCATCAGCTTACCGGATCGGCACTGCTTCTGGCGCTGGCCGGGGCGGGATGTCGCTGGCACTGTTTGACGAGGCGTTTAACAAGCTTGATTTGGAGAACTGCCATAATTGCTTGAGCTTTCTCAAGGATATTCATCTCCAGGTGGTTCTTGCTGCGCCGGATGAAAAATACGGGATCATGTCCGAGAATATGAACACCATCGTTAGGATCTTCAGGGATAAGGGGAACGTTGATATAGAGATCGAATACCCTACTGAGGAAGGGCGGAAGCTTCTCAGATCAGATAACCCCTACAGTTTTGAGGATGTGATGCCAGACCATTCTGAAACAGTATCCCTTGATCAGGGCACAGCCGATATAGTGGGGGCAACGGCATGAGTCAGCACGGCAGGGAACTGTTGCTGAAGATATTTAGGATATGGCAGGAGAACCCTGATGCGGGCCGCCAGGTGTCCACCCCGATCACGCGGGCCAGTGCTCTCCCATACTTTGAAGCTGCTGGCGTGGAAGCAAAGGAAGAGCTGCACGCCTTTCTGAAGAATGCAGAATATGCTGAGTGTATCACCTTGACCTGGGGACGGTTTGCCAAGTCTCACCTGCTCGAACGGGTTGTCCTGCTTGATGGAGCCAAACTCGGAGAGTTCTTGGGGACGCCATTGGCAAGCGTCTTGACGGATGAGGCCGCTAAGATACTGAAACCAGAAATATCGGGACGTTTTGACTGGATTGGCGACTTACTGAATGAAATACTTGATCTGTGGCGGGTGGGTAAGCCAGCACACGGGCTGAGGGTTGAGCAGGTACAAGAAGCAAGGGAATTATTGCGCGCCTTAGAGGCTGTCAGCGCCGGACATCAGGAAGGATGCGATAAGCGGACGTTCAGCGCTCGCTATGTTGGAGACTCTAAATCCTTAGAGAGAATTCAGTCGCGGTTCGCCCGAATTTGGCAAAGACAATTTGGCGGAGACGACCTTGACTCTGATGAGCTTTTAGAATCATTAGGTATAAGCAAGTTTCCACATCCGTTGCTTTTTAAGGGACCGATATCAATAATAAGCGGAGGCGAATGCTTCAACTGTTTTAAGGTGAGTCCGTACATTGGGTTCCCACCTCAGGCCATTGAGAAAATAGAATTTGCTGAACTCCCCTCGTACGTTCTCACAGTCGAAAATTTTGCTTCTTTTAACCGCCATGTTGCTGAAGTATCTGATATGGGACTCATTATCTATATTGGTGGCTTCCCATCACCCTGTAAGGCAAAAGTTTTCAAGATGCTTGATGCTGTACTACCAAAAACTGTAGGTTTTTATCATTGGGGTGATCTCGACCTTGGGGGGCTGAGGATTACTACCCGGTTAAATAATTTCGTATCCCGAGACGTTACTCCTCATCTGATGTCTCGGGAGATTCTCGAAACATTTGGTGAAGCATCCGACAAATTAAACAGGAATATGTTGATACATCTTGGAAAAAAGTATGAATGGATTATGCCAATAGTCGAGTCAATGCTCTCTTTTGACCCACCCAGAACGTTAGAACAAGAAAACGTTGATCCATCGGCACCCTTGGTTGGTAAATATCTGAACAGTCGGAGCGATAAATCGTAAAAAAGTTAACAAGGAGTTCTCATGACTACCGCAATCCGCCACAAAGACCGGGACGCAGTTATTCAGTCACTACGTGCCGGAGTCGTACCTCGTACCGGCCAACACCTCATCCAGGTTGGACGGGTAAACGAGATCGCTGCCCTCATCAAAGATATCGAACGGATTGCCGATAATGGCTCGGGTATTCGCTTCGTCATAGGTGAATACGGTTCCGGAAAGACGTTCTTTCTGAACCTCGTCAGAGCGATTGCCCTTGAGAAGAGGCTGGTCACCGCCCATGCGGACTTGACTCCTGATAGACGGCTGCATGCCACCGGCGGGCAGGCACGGTCTCTCTATGCGGAGATGATGCGTAATATCTCAACCCGCTCCAAACCGGACGGCGGAGCAATGCAGTCCATCGTGGAACGGTTCGTCACGGAAGCGCTCAAGGAATCGAAAACTTCCGGTAAAACCCCGGAAACCGCTATTCACGAAAAACTGGAGTTCCTTTCGGAAATGGTCGGCGGCTATGATTTTGCCCATGTTATTGCAGCCTACTGGAAGGGACATGATTCGGGAAACGAGCAGCTAAAAGCGGATGCGATTCGCTGGCTACGCGCGGAATTTACGACTAAAACCGATGCCCGTAACGCCCTCGGAGTGAGAACCATCATCGACGACGGCAACTTCTATGACCATCTCAAGCTGATGTCACGGTTTGTGAGGCTTGCCGGATTTGAGGGGATGCTGATTTGTCTGGATGAACTGGTAAACCTGTACAAGCTGTCGAACGTGCAGGCCAGAAACTCGAACTACGAGCAAATTCTCCGAATACTGAACGATTCCTTGCAGGGAACCGCTGTCGGCCTTGGCTTCATCATGGGCGGCACGCCTGACTTTCTCATGGACACGCGCCGGGGACTCTACAGTTATTCTGCGCTGCAATCCCGGCTTGCCGAAAACACCTTTGCCGTTAAAGGGCTGGTCGATTACAGCGGGCCTGTCTTGCGTCTCAGTAACCTCAGCCCCGAAGACTTCTACATACTTCTGGGAAAAATTCGGCACGTATTTGCTTACGGGAAAACTGACGATCATCTTATTCCTGATGAAGCTCTTAAGGCGTTCATGGAACATTGCTCCAAGAGAATTGGGGACGCCTATTTTCGGACACCACGGAATACAATTACCAGCTTCGTGAACCTTCTCTCCGTCCTGGAGCAGAACCGGCAGACTACATGGCAAGAAATTCTCGGAACTGTGGATATCAAGCCGGACATCAATACGGACCTGGACCTTGGACCGGAAGAGATTGTCGCTGAAAGCACCCTGACTTCTCCGGCACTCTCTGCCGATGCCGAGGAAAACCTTGCCTCCTTCAAGCTCTGAGGAATCACAAGCATTCTTCCTGCTCGATGAGAAGGTGCGACGTTGGGTCTGGGAACAGGGGTGGACTGCCTTGCGAGACGCGCAGGAACAGGCGGTTGCGCCCATTCTTGCCGGAGATTCCGACGTAATAATTGCTGCGGCAACGGCCACTGGTAAGACTGAAGCCGCATTTCTTCCAATCTGCTCAAGGCTCCTGGCGGATGAAAGTCGTAACGCATGCGTCGTTTATCTCAGTCCTTTGAAGGCCCTTATCAATGACCAATTCTCCCGTATGGAGCAGTTGTGCGAACGCCTGAATATCCCCGTACATCCATGGCATGGAGATATCTCCGGGAGTAAGAAAGGGAAGTTCCTCAAAAAAACAACTGGCATCCTCCTGATTACCCCGGAATCCGTCGAATCCCTTTTCGTTAACCATGGAACTGCCATCCCGCAGCTTTTCGGGAATCTGCAGTACATTGTCGTTGACGAACTTCATTCCTTCATCGGCTCCGAACGGGGGCAGCAGTTGCAGTCCCTTCTCCACCGCATTGAATTTGCCATCAAACGAAAAGTACCGCGAATCGGGCTGAGCGCGACCATCGGGGACATGCAACTGGCAGCGCGATTCCTCCGCCCTGACGGAGTCGCTGAGACGGAAATGATCGTATCCACGGCCACCGGCCAGGAACTACAGCTTCTTCTGAGAGGGTTTATTCAGATACCACCTCTCTTGGTTCCAGCGGGGGAGAGTGAAGATGAGATTCAACCGGACGGCAGCCTGTTCGAGATCGGAAAAAACCTCTTCAAGACCTTGCGGGGAAGCAGTAACCTCGTCTTTGCCAACAGCCGGAACCGTGTAGAATATTTTGCCGATCTGCTACGCAAGATGTGTGAGGAACAACACCTTCCGAACGAGTTCTGGCCACACCATGGCAGCCTCTCAAAAGACCTCCGCGAAGATGCTGAAGCGGCTATTAAGGACAAATCGCGCCCGGTTAGTATCGTCTGTACATCTACTCTTGAAATGGGCATCGATATTGGTTCTGTGGTTAGCATCGCACAGGTAGGAGTCCCTCCTTCCGTTGCCAGTATGCGCCAGCGTCTTGGTCGATCTGGAAGAAGGGATGGCGATCCCGCCATTCTGAGGATTTATATCCAGGAAGATGAGCTGACCGAAAACTCTGGACCTTCAGATTGCCTTCGTACCGGTCTGGTGCTGACAATAGCCATGGTACGTCTTCTGCTGGCAAAATGGTACGAACCGCCTCCATCCGGAGGACTACACCTCTCTACCCTCGTTCAACAAATGTTGTCCTTAATTGCCCAGTACGGCGGGGTTACAGCTGTCCAGGCATACAATGTCTTATGCAAGAACGGCCCTTTTTCGCTTGTCGGTCAGCAGATGTTTGGCGAGTTCCTGCGTAGCTTGGGAGACCAGCGCCTTCTCATGCAGGCAAGTGATGGATTATTGCTCCATGGCCAATTGGGTGAACGACTCGTCAATCACTATTCGTTCTATACCGCATTCTCTTCTCCGGAGGAATACCGGTTGGTGTCCGGCGACCGTACACTCGGGACATTGCCTATTGACCGCCCAGTTGCGGTGGATTCTCTGCTAATCTTCGGTGGTAGGCGCTGGCTTGTTGTAGAAGTAGATTCAGCAAAAAAAGTAATTGTCTTGAAACCATCAAAAGGCGGTGTACCACCGATATTTGGCGGACAGGCAGGCTGGATTCATGACCGGATTCGTCAGGAGATGTTTGCAGTCTATACGGAAAAAAGTGTCCCAGCCTTTCTTGATGCTCAGGCAAAGGAACTTTTGGCTGAGGCAAGAGAAAATTTCATACGATTTGACTTGGCAAAAACAAGGATATTGCCTCAAGGTAGGACAACATATCTCTTCTGCTGGATGGGCGACAGGGTAATGGATACTCTGGCTGCCATGCTCCGCTCAAAGGGGATGAAGGCAGCAAATGAAGGTATTGCGATTGTAGTTAACAACTCGTCGCCGGATGAGGTGCAAAATTGTTTGCGGGCATTGCTGAAGGAGGGTCTTCCGGATGCCTATGAATTGGCAAGGTCGGTAGCCAATAAAGCGACTGAAAAATACGATCTCTTTTTGACTGACAAATTATTGAGTGCTGATTATGCGGCATCCAAGCTTGATGCTGAAGGGGCGTTTAATGTTGTAAAGGTCTTAATCGCGGGTATGGAAATTTATGAATAAATTGCATGAAGGTTGATGCTCCTCGAACACGATAAAAAAGATCCTAAACTGCTATTCATTCGTTAAGCTATTTTTAAAAATGAGAAGACTTATCAACAGCAATAAAGTTGCATATAAAAGTCTATATAAGGGGATTTATGACCAAAGCAGACATTTTTGATAAGGTCCAAGAAGGTATCGGTCTGTCCAAAAAGGAATCCGCAGAGTTGGTGGAAGCTGTCTTTGCTATCATGAAAAGTACGCTTGAATCCGGAGAAAATCTGAAAATATCCGGCTTTGGCAGTTTCATAGTTAAACAGAAGAAAGATCGCCGTGGTCGCAATCCGCAGACGGGCGAGTCAATCACCATTGATGCCAGGCGGATATTGACGTTCAAGCCGAGTGGCGTTTTGAAAGATCAGATCAACAAAGAGCTTGCACCTTGAAAATATGGATGTTTACACAAAAACTATCTGGCAAGAGGCCGGTAAAGAAATATTCGATGTCGCTTCACGAATCTCTAGGTTTTCGTTCACGAAATTCATCTAGGATACCTGCTGTATAGCCACAGAGCACTTAGCTACTGTACACAAGAACTCTGCTGCTTAGTATTCCACATACGGGACACTGTTGCTAGGGGAGAATGGGCTCACATGATGCTGCCGAGCTGGCGATTTGTTGTTGTTGGGGGGGGGGGTAAAGTTCGGCGTTCTTGATTTTCAATTCTTCGGAAGGTTAGTGGCACCACTATGGAAAAACCGTAGAACTTATAAGGCCCAGCACCTCTATGGGCACGACCCAATCGACTTTAGCCTGAGACGCTCTCGCTGAATCAAAAAAAGGAGGATGAGGGGATGCCTAACTCATGAAAACTATTACTACTGTGCTGTAAGCATTTGGAACACAAGAACAGTCTAGGTTTTTTTAATACAAATATCATATCGTTTAAGCCAAACATCTATAGCCTGATAACTATTGAAGTTCAAAGACTCCGCTGCCTTAGTCTTATTGCCACCAGCTTCCTTCATTGCACGTTCTAGGTAATGTTCAGCGACCTCACCAATAACTTTTTTGAGATCAAATCCGCTCTGTAGAGAACGCCCTAGTATTGTGTCAATATTTTGGGACTCCTTGGCTACTGGCAGCTTGGCATCTTCAATATCTTGCTCATTTATAATGCTCCCGCGCGACCAAAGCGCAGCTCGTGTTAGGGTACTCTTCAGTTCACGCACATTGCCGGGCCAGGGATGACTCAGTAACGATGTGTATGCTGAGTTTGAAAATTTCTTTGTTTTTAAAGCTAATTTTTTAATAGTTGACTTCATTAAGTGATCGACAAGTAAGCGTATGTCGCCTTCACGCTCACGTAATGGCGGCAGATTCAGGATACCAACAGCTAGGCGATAGAACAAATCATCTCTAAAATTGTTTTTAGCTATTTCTTCAACCAAATTACGATTTGTTGCCGATATTATTCGGACGTTAGCACTCCTCTCAGAAGACTCGCCAACACGGGAAAACTTTTTATCCTCATCATTTAACACTCTCAAGAGTTTTGCCTGAATTTCGTGCGGCAATTCACCTATCTCGTCCAAGAACAATGTTCCACCTTCCGCAGCCTCAATTAGCCCCACTTTATCCTCATCTGCGCCTGTAAACGCTCCTTTTATGTGTCCGAACAACACCGACTCAAAAAGAGTCACTGGAATTGCGCCACAGTTGATGGATTTGAAAGGTTTATGCTTACGTTGACTTGCATTATGGATGGCTTCTGCAAACAACTCCTTTCCGGTTCCGGATTCACCGTATATCAGGACAGGTACAGGGTATGGAGCAACTATTCTGGCGCGAGTAATCTGATTTTTCATCACTTCACTCTGATGAATAATCTTCTCAAACTCTGCACTTTCTGGCCCATGATCGCTTAGGTGCGCCAAAATCATTTTTTCTTGAAGGTCAGGAAGGTAGTCAGCGACGATAGAAAAAGGAAACTCTACATCCTTAACTCCTCTTTCCGGAGACGAGTGTATTAGCTTAGCTGAAAATACAGGGGCAAGGATGACCCAAATAGTCGCCATAGCTGGGGTGCCGGGAGCAAGATGAAAAGTCAACTCAACTTCGCTTTTTGAATGTTTCAGATAGTCCTGTATTGAACTTTTAGCGGCTTCGTAAATCCTTTTATAGTCATTAGGATTACCACCAAGATCAATAGCAATGACTTGCACGTTCTTTACTTGTTTGCTTGCCAGCCATTCTCGGTAACGCGTTGTTTTATCAAGATTGGCATCTGACAAAAGTACCAGCTCATCAAACTCTCGTGATGTGGCCGCCATACAGATTGCACCAAGGCTAGAGGAGTTATTTTCCTCTGCAGCTTTAAAATCCTGATTTCCCGTCCATGCGAATAGTATTTTTTTCATACACCATCAATACAATGTCCGTTGTTTAAACACAATAATAATTATTATTATGAGTGGCCTGATTGAAAGGGGCAGAATCGCAATTTTTTTAACTACCTGTATTTATTGATATTATATATTGGCATGGTAAATGCTAAGTCACAGTAACTAATCAAACGGAGGCTGGTCATGGCACACTACAACGATTCAAAATGCGGCGTCACTAATCACGCCCACACGAGAATGATTACTCGTTCCATCACTGAATGGCAAATAGATCAAGTCATGCGTTACGGTCGCTCAACTTATACCCGCAAGGCAGTTATCTATGCTGTAGGGCGCAAGGAGATAAAAGTGAATGGCCGATTCCTCGAACAATGCGAAGGCATTCATGTCCTCTGTTCCGCTGATGATGGAGCCATCATCACTACTTACCGCAACCATAACCTGAAAAGTCTTCGTCATTGAAGTCTGCTCAAACCAAACACCCGAGGTATTCAATGAGCGTATTTTTAAAAATCACCCAGACTATCTGTAGTCTTTTTCTCGTAGTAGTTTTTATCTGCACATCAACTACTGAAACATTTGCGCGTGGTGGTGGCGGACACTCCACCGGTGGTTACTCCGGCGGGCATCACTCTAGTGGCGGTCATTCTTCCTCGTATGGCTACCACTCGGCATCCCGAAGTCACTCCAGTAATTATTCTGGGCGATCATCGTCACATTCGCATCTTGGGGCGTCACGACATTCATCGTCCTTTAGAACTCAATATTCCGGTGGCACCTACAAGTCTGGTTATGCCAAGGTTGAACGGAGTGAAACTGCAAAACGACAGTTTCTACGTCAGCAGGGTTTATCACGAACACCTCCCGGAACACACATAGACCATATTCGTCCGCTTTCACAAGGTGGTTCTGACACGCCAAGTAATATGCAGTTATTGTCAGTCGAAGCTCACCATCAAAAGACAGCTGAAGAGCGTCGGCGTTACTGAGGAGAACATCATGCAATCCCTAAGTTTGATAGTAGCAATACTAATTTTAACAGTTACAACTGCTAAAGCAGATGAAAAGGCGATTGTTAAAGAGGCTTTGTCAACGCTAACACTCGAAACTGCGCCGATGCTTCTATTAAAAGCGGATATTGGCAACGATGCAATGGCAAATCTTATTTTGGCTGAGGCTTCATTTCACGGTGTTTTGCTAATCAAAAGTCCTACAGAAGCGTTCAAGTGGTATCAAAGGGCTGCAAACCGTGGCAGCGCGATGGCTGAGAACATTCTGGGTAATCTTTATGATAACGGACAGGGTGTAAACCGCAACCCAGAAAAAGCAGCTGCTTGGTATCTGAAAGCTGCCCAGCATGACTATCCGTCTGCTTGGTTCAATATTGCAAACTGCTATGAATATGGCGTTGGCGTACCACAGGACGTTAAGGAGGCGGTTCGCTGGTACAGTAAGTCTGCCTTAGCAGGGGATGTTGACGCACAGGTAAAACTTGCTAGTTTATATGAAAGCGCAATTATAGAAGGAACTGAGCCTGATCAGGGACTTGAGTGGCTGCGGCGTGCAGCTGAACAGGGAAATGCTGTAGCTATTCAGAAATTGGCTAATATCCGTTTTGAACATGACAGTAGTGATGCATCGGTCCTGGAAAATTTCATGGAAGATCTGGTAACGCTACTCCCGATGGATCTAGCAACTACCTTGGGCGCAAACAAACAAAACTTCCTGGAATATGCAGTTTTTCCCATTCGTTATGATTATTGGCAGCGTCGTATTCCTGGGAAAGAACGATTCACCAGTGATTGTCGGGAAAGCATACGCCGGTTGCAAAAACCGAGGGCAAACTATAATGACTCCATCACTCATCTACTGGGAAACAGTTTCCGCACGATTCTGGAAATAGCACATTCTAGCAACCGCTATGATCCCCTCAACGAGCATCTGCAGCGATCTATGATGGCTTTTGTTCAAAACGGTAACGAGCAGGAATATGTAGTCAACTACCTAGGTTATAAACCTCAAACGTTGGAGTTGGCAGTCGAACGCTTGTATGAATTGCGTAATCTTTCCAGAATAGACGCATACTCACAACTTGTAGTTGCAACTGCCGACCTTTGGATAACCATATGGAAAGAGAGTGGACATGCAGTTAAAAGTATACCGTATTCCTTTGTCAGGAATTCGGTGATGGCAAATTTGCAGGATTAAATGAGTAGGAATGTGGTTTTACCGCAGATATATAACTGCGGTTTGCGAGACAGTTACAAAAATCTTGATTGGTTCCATGATTCAGTGTGTCACTGCGAAAAAAGCTGCATCGACACCGTCGAGTTTCGTATTCGTGCTATGCCAGCGCAGTAAGACAGGGTTACGGCTACTAAAGGACAAGGAACTATGTTATGGGTTTGACACCAACTAGGCAAGAATATTTGGAACTCTACCCGGAACGCTTAAAAGCCGGAAGAATATACTGCGAATGTGGAGCGAGCAACATTAGAAATATTCACGAACCGGCAGTAATTGGAGATCTTAATATCTGTGCTGTATGCAATAAGGCGCTCTATATTGATCGAGTAAAACGATGACTATTTAAAGGAGGTATCGTATGGCGACAGCTCAGCTTGTACCAATTTTAATTATTGCACTGATTTCGATGGTTTACTTACTAAGGCAGGAGAAGAACACGCCTACTCCCAGAAAAGCTGAGTATCTTGCCGCATATCCAGAGCGAGTTGTGAACAATGTTATTTCTTGCGGTTGTGGTTCGACAAAGATCTTCTCCACTGGGACTCTTAGTAACTTTGACACATTTATCATTTGCAAGTGCAAGTCATGTCATAAAATTCTTTATTCAACGTCAGCGAATGACAAAAAACCATTAGAAACGGAGGTAGTATGAAAAACAATACCAAGGCAGCGATATTCGATATTGAAGGAACGCTGTTCAAGCGTTCATATCGTTTTGATTTCATTAAAGAGCGTTTTCCTGAAAATTGGCATAATTTGTGTCTTTGCCATGGGGAAGAATCTTTGGTGTCAAAGCAGTTCAGTAGTGCATGGACGCTTTTGTGCGATTTGCTAGGACCGGAAGCCAGTAAGAAAAACCAGGCTAATTGGGAAAAATGGCGTGATGGTGGGTATCCAGGATACAGCGAATGGGTCATCGATACTATAAAACTACATAAGGAATACGGGCTTACCAGAAAGTTATTTGATGCCGTTATCCACGAATCGGCGGAATACTTTCCGGGTGTTGCTGAAACGTTTGAGACCTTACGGTCGCAGGGTATCACAATAGCATTGGTATCCGGTGGACTCAAAGCGATGGCTGACCGTGTGTCGCTGGATTTCAAATTGGAGCATTGCTTTACCTCTGCAGAATACTTTTGGAATCCAGATGGGACAATCAGACATTGGAATTGTCAACCAAGTGACTTTATTCATAAAAAGAGTTTAGTAAAATTGCTGCTTCATGATCTTGGCTTTTCAAAAGAAAAGGCTGTCTTCATAGGTGACGGTGGCAATGATCGCGAAGTTGCCCAGTATGTGGGCTATTCAATCGGGTTCAATCCGAAGCCATATCATGAATTCTTTTGGAATGATTTTGTGCGGGAAGACGATTTGCGAGCGGTGCTTGTGCCTCTGGGATTGGCTCCATCTTTGGTAAGTAGTTCCAGCAAACGCTCGAAAGCAGACAGTAATGAACCTGATCAAGCGACTAAAACAGGATTCAGAAAATTTTTGGTAGAGCATGGTGGGTTGACGGAAAACTCTTCTCGTTCCTACATAACTTATTTGAACTGCATCACGCTTAATATGCAAGGAGCTGTAAAAGCCGAATCATCAACCAGTCGCACTCCACTCCACTTGTTGTTTGAGTCTGCAAAAGCTGCAAAATCAGAAGCTGCATTCATCAAGGCACTGGCTAAACCGCTGACTGGCCCTGATGGAAGAATTGGTGATCTTACCTCGACGGCAAAGCAGTTTTATAGGTTCGCTCGTCAATTCACCTGTTAGAAAGTGTTATTGGTGCTTGTAAATGACTTCAAACAAATAACGGAGGCTAATATGCCTAGAACCCTAAGCGGAAGCCCGCAAAAAAGAATGTTTTGTGAGTACCTCACCATCAATGGCTTAGAAAATGATGACGTAATAAAGTTAGTTGCCGGAGTAGACAGTATTTGCAATTTCATTGAAACCCGCTATTCAGGCGCTAGTAGAATAGACGAAAATGCTTTTAATATCTTACAAAAACTGGCCGTTGAAGCGCACACGCTTGAACAATTTATTGACGCAGTCGGTCTGCCTTTAAATGTTGTGGGTGGCAACTCTCGACGCGCCTGCGAGTTGTTTTACAATTATTTTGCTGACACAAAATCCATTGAAGAAAGTTTTGCGTCATATATGGTTGGACGTTACCGGCTGGGATATCCGTATTTAGCTCTTTACTGGGCAGCAGTGTTGTTTGAACGGATTATAACCCAAAAATGGCGGTTGCAAGACACTCAATGGTATGAGAGAAAATTTGATCCGGATCGGGAGGTCTCATTAAATGTAAAAATTGCTGAGCTAACGAATGACACTTTGAGAAAAGACAGTGTCTTTATGAAGACTAATATTTTCAAATACTATATTTTCAAAAAACAAAACGACTTACTCGAACCAATAAAAATGTCTGAGCAACTTGATGAACAAAGGCTGTTTGATACGCGAATGCGATTAACTAATTTTCGTATCCTCCGTAATCGAATTATGCATGAGTTGAACCCTGAAATGAAAGAAGAGATGAACGACAATCATCTTGAGTTCATTACCTATGTTTGGCTTGAACTGCTGCCAAAATCGTTTGAACAGCAGCTTGAAAAATATCCAGATATTATGCCAGTAAAAACGATTGACACTCTTTTCAATACATCGGCCGATTACATGATTAGAGCCGTTGACGAGACAACTAAAAAAGAATTGATAGCAGCCACTTACACCGCAATAGAATATTCTGATTTTGAGAATCTTTACACACTACGAGATAAATTACTTCCCTTGCGTAAACGCTTGGATGAGTGGCTCGCAGAAAACAATACGGATTTATTGACAGACATTCTCACTCCCATCGATACCACCAGTGCTTACATTTGGATGCCAATGGTGTCGCGTGAAAAAAAGATAGGTAAAATAGCCGGTGTATACAATGCTGCGGTTTCAATATTGGCGACACCGCTTGATTTCAGGGTCTATCTGGATTTTGGAGGATATGCACAGACTGATCGTTTTTCATACTATCAGTTTCTTGAAAGTCCTGAGTACACTACATTTGTAAAATCTTTTGCCGGTAAGAAAGAAATGAATGTGTTCGACATAGATTGGTATTGCTTTATTTCAAATCAACCTGTCCCATTACCACAATGGAATCGCAACAGACGAACTCTCATAGAATCGGCAAAACACAAACTGATTGACGCAGACATCCCGATTACCTGGAACCGAATGTTGCATGGATATATTTTAGAAAAGGACATCGTAGATGAAGATGGAATTACATTTGAATGGATTGAGCAGCGCCTTAAATGGATCATACAATTTTATCAAGCGTATATCGCTTTCAAACCACCGATGACTTTTGAAACCTACAAAATGACAAGAAAGGATAAATCACAATGACAACAAAACCAATTCAAAACAAAATTAACGCCACCTCAGAGCAGATTAACCGCTACCTGGATCTTCTCACCGATGCCCACAAAGCAAAGGAAAACGCCTACTGCCGATATTCCAGCTTCCAGGTGGGCGCAGCAGTACTAGCAAAAGACGGGAATGTCATCAAGGGTTGTAATGTCGAGAATGCTTCCTACGGTCTGACCATGTGTGCCGAGCGTACAGCTCTTTTCAAAGCCACATCGGAAGGTTACAAACCAGGGGATTTCGAGGCAATTGCCATCGCTGCTAGCGCTGATGACTTTTCTCCTTGTGGTGCCTGTCGTCAGGTTATTAGCGAATTTGGTGATGATATAGTTGTTATTTTTGATTTCGGTGGTGAAACAGTTATCAACACACTTGCCGGTATTTTACCGTACAACTTCAAGCTCTGATGAAAACGTCATACAAGAAAAAAAGTGGGATACCGTCAATCCGTATACCTGTTGCCCCGCCAGGCAAGGCGATGCCGACGGCCAGAGATTATGACCGGAAGAGGCAAAAACCTGGTATTCAACAAGAGATTGAAAAACAAGAACGTGAAATGGAGGAGAGATGACAACCTACATCTGTACTGCTGGTACATCTATTGTTACCGGAACAGGGCTTGACCTAAAACACTTTGCCAAAAAGAGGCTTTCAGATTGGGAACAATTTGACGAGGAAATCGAGATTGCGAAGCAATTTGCTATGGACGCAGTCAGGAAGAAGTCGGAACCTGAGTTTCCTCGCGTTTCTGCTGAAGTGAACAGCCTTATTAAAATGGGGCTGTTACTGGATGACCGAGTTGTTCTTATCGCTACGGAAACAATTGAAGGGAAATTGTGTGCGGAACTGGTCGCCAGAGTTTTGAGGGAGAAAAAGCTATGCGCCAATGTTGAGGTGAAAATTATTGAAGGACTTCAAGCTCAGGATGGTCGCAGGTTTCAACAGGTAGGGCTCAAAAACCTGGTTGGTTTTATTTTGCTGTTTGAACATGATGATGTTGTATTCAACCCGACGGGTGGCTTCAAAAGTGTTGTTCCGTATATCACTTTGGCTGGGATGCTCTTCAACAAACCCGTGAAGTATATCCACGAGTTTTCCAATGACCTGACAACACTTGCCAATATTCCGATTACTTTTGACGAAGAGTTGATTTTAAAAATTGATTACAAACTCCGGCAGATTGAATCTGCTACAGATATTTCAATAATTGAATGGCAACGTGGCATTGATTACGGCGACTCACGATATGATTGCTTAGTTGAAGAATGCGACGGAAGAATTACCATGAGCGGTATAGGGTTATTATTATGGGAGAGGTTCAAGCAGGAGTATCCGGAGGAGATCCCACGTGATCAACGCGACTCCAGTGAAAAGGAGAACAAACTACGGGGGATCGGGATTGAACACCATGGAATAAACAAGTTGCTTCCCATTGCTGAACGTTTACTGCGGTCACAATATGTTTCCAACATTCCAAACAGTTGCGAGAATAGAGCCGCTAATAAACGCAAATGGATAACACCTTTGGATGTTGCAGGTGCTGCAGATGCACTTGTACAGCCCGTTGGACAGGAAGGAATTTGTATTGTCACGGACATTAAAAGCGATTCTGGGTACTCATTCTTTATCAAAACTACAGCAAAAACCTTTGAAATGAATCAAGCGATAGCTGAAATACTCACTAAAAAATATTTCTTGTAGAGATCCAAATACTTAATTTATTGATAAAAACCATTAACTTTATCGCACTAAAAGGAGATTTTGACAATGGCAACACATAATGCCTTAGAAAAAGGATCTGTTGGTTACAACACCATTCAGCTTTTGAAAAACACTGAATTTGCACATTTGACCGCTTCAGAGCTCGCAATGAAGCAAACTGAAATACATGGGCAGTCTACAACATCAGCTTGCATTCAATGGTATATCAACTTTTGCAATCAGAAAAAGGCCGAGGCTGAAGCTGAGAATAATGTTGAACTGGTGAGAGAGTATACAATTGCTCCACGCCAGCGCAAAATTGCGAGAGTTTCGTAAACAGGATGAATGGAGCATGGAACGAACAGGATCGCCTACCAATAGCCATTTTGATCGACGTAGATGGCACTTTGGCAAGCCCGTACCAAAATGGAGTGCGGGAACTTCGTGCAACAGCAATCCCTACATTACGCTTGCTGGCAAAACATGCACCGGTGTTTCTCTGGTCAATTGTCGGCTCAGATAATGCTCAACGCTTGGTTCGTGAATTCCCTGACTTGGAATCGATTATAACCGGCTGCTACGGCAAGGATGATTTCCCGCTATACCTTGTGGATGTACCATATGCCATCGATGATGAGGGGGTAGATGTAGCTGTATTGAATTGTAACCATGTAGTTCTTGATGATTGCTACAACGGCGGTGAGGATAACAGCGTGTTCGTGGAAGCTGCACACATTGTCATCAAAGAACTGAGAAGCTCGCGAGATAAAAATAGGGTGCTGAGGATGACAGAAATAGAAACGTCCACGGCCACTGGGCGAACCTTTGTCATCACGGATATTCATGGTTGTTGCCGTACCTTTCGTCAACTCTTATTCCTCAAACTAGAGCTTCAAAAGTCAGATACGCTTTATCTGTTGGGTGACTATATTGATCGGGGTCCTGACAGCAAAGGGGTAATTGATACCATACTGAATCTTCAACGTGATGGTTACGACGTGCGGACGGTAAAAGGCAATCACGAGCAGATGCTTATTGAATTTGTTGAAAGTGGCTCAGACGAGACACTGGATCGTTGGCTGGATAATGGGGGGGCAGAAACTCTGCAAAGTTATGGTGCAAAAGACGAGGAATTTGTTATTCCGAGTGAACACCTTGATTTTATAAAAGCACTGCCTGCGTACATTGCGACAGAGGCGCATATCTTTGTTCATGCGGGTCTGAATTTCACTCTCGATGCTCCTGTGGTCGATACAAGTCAAGAATTCATGCTATGGAGCCGGAAGAACGTAGAAGTGGATTCGGAAAAAATAGGCGGCAGGAAAGTAATTGCGGGTCATACTCCCAGGTTTATTGTTGAAATTGCGGTCAGTTTGGAAACTAATTTTATTCAATTGGACAATGGCTGCTATATGAAAGATTGCTTTCGCGGAAGAGGAAACCTTGTGGCTTTGGAGTTGAGCAGCAACCGATTGTATATTCAGAAAAATATTGATGAATAATGCGGTTAACATACAGTAGAGGAGAAAAACACAATGAAACCAGAAAACAACGACGGCCCATTCCCCAAAAGTGTATTTCCGACCAGCGTCTTCCCCCGCCGGATTTTTCCATGGATGGGTGGAGACGATGAAGATGAACCAAAGCCCGCCGTACCAGACTGGCAGCGCAAAAAAAATGATGACGAGAAATAGAGTGCACCGACTGCAGAACATGAAATTCACACCACATCTTATCGCCAGGGCAAAAGAGAAGATGGCAGGCGTACCTCAATTAAAAAAGCTGGCAGCCAGTGCTCCGGTAGAACCATTGGGGTGGTTTCGCTTTCTCCACGATCATTTCCTTGGCCGGAATATAGATGAGTATCATGGTCCGATATTTATGCCGGTTTTCAGGCAGGGTTGGGAAATAGTATCCAATAATCCCGAAAATTTTCCTGATGTCGATGATTCCTTGTGGCTGGATGTGCTAAATCGACACGCTTGGACGGTCGGCATGATGGGACTGGTAAAACCGCTGAAAATCCATTGGAAAAACATGACGAGACTTGCCCGTGGATCTTTCCTTGCCGGTTTCAGTGAGCGATATCCATCAAGAAAAATATGGAGGATTATTATTGCAAAGTTGCCGCACCTTGAGTTTACTCCCGAAATATTATGCCAGTTAGCCTGTAATGCCATCAGATATAATCGGAAAGACGCACTTGCTGTCTTGCTCAATACGATTACCGACATTACTTCACCGATTCACCGTGGTGACGGCTTCATATATCCAGAATCTCGATGGCCGGAAATAATGGATCAACTCAGCCATCGCCTCATTGACTTGGTGCTTGAAGCGGCGTTGGTCCGAAATAATTATGATGCCATAAAATTGGCGCTGGAACATGGCGCGGACCCGAATATTCCGCTGTGGTGGCTTGAGCGCTCATTTAACGAAAAACATTGCGCGCTCAGTTTTGCGATTTCAAAAGACAACAGGGAGCTTGCCGAACTGCTCTTACAGCACGGCGCTAATCCTGCTGGAAATTCATTCTCTGGACGTAATAGCCCGTATTTTCAGGCACATCAACACGGCTCAAACTGGTATGCTTTTGCGGATGACCTGTATGCCAAGGCGTCATTGGAGGCAACTCCGCCGAAGAGGCCCACATCCGAATCTGCTGTAAAGAGTGAAGGTTCAGAGTGGGAGGTCTTCTTACCTGTATCCGGCAGGTTTTTTGGCCATTTCCAAAAGGAGCTTGACTGGGCACGTAGCGAAATTGGAAGTATTATACCGCTGGTATCTGTTGACGAGAAAGAATCCTTTTATCATGGAGATGCTCAGGGTGGGTATCATAAAACTGTTCTTGATCTGGTAATGGGTAACTTGACCAAACTTAAAAAGTTTGAGGCTATGGGAATGGATACCAGGCTATCCGCTGAAGAGCTTTGCACCGCAGTTGAAGGTAATGCTTATGACTGTTTGGTATATTTACTTGAAAGTCATGGAGCTGCTATACGTGACAGGGTTTTCGTAGAAATTGTTCGCAGAAAACCTGATTTTGGTCCAGGTCATAGTCATGCCGAATTTATTGAGCTTTTATCCACCTTGAAAAACTCTCAGAGTAATAAACCGTGAGAGCAGTTTTATCTAATATATCGCTTGCTTTAGTGACTTTGACTCTCATTGTTACAAATGGTTGTGCATCGAATGACGCCGTGACGGATCAGGAGGGTTCTATCTTGGCTCTCGCTCTCCAAAGATCCTATCAAGATGGTGGCTTCGCTGTTGTTTCGCCGGATACCGATGTTTCGGAATTAGGTGATGGCAATTCAAATAAGATCGATCATTGCAAAAATTTTGTTTTAAAAGAGTTGCGGACCACCAATGTTGATGTTGTTGCTCTAGTTGATAAATTTTTCGAACGCAATAAGAAGGCTATTCATTTGTCGCTCAAATCATCTCCACAAGATGGTTACATTATCGACAGTGACGGGAAGTTTGAAACATACTTCAGGAAAAATGGTGGTGGTTGGGAGAAATGGCGTACAGAGAATCCCAAAGCCCGAAACAGCACCAGGGTTTCGTTGCCGGTATATGATGCAAAGAGTGGATTTGTTTTGCTTTACATGAGTATAGTAGCCGATTCGCTCATGGGATCGGGGCAGGTGGTTCTTTACAAGTTAGAAAAAGGAGAACTCAAATTTTTGAAGAGAGTACAGCTGTGGGTATCGTAGCCAGTTCCCATGGGTCGCAATAGTTTGTAATATGCGGATTTAGTCGGGTTTTAAATTGTAAAATGTTGGCCAAGAGCAGATAGGGATTGGTGGTAATAATATGTGTATGCTAATTATTCTTGGTGCCGCTATAGCAACATTTTGGTTCTCACGGTGTTTGCAACGAAATGACGCACAGTTTGATATTCCATCACCTTACCTTACTTGCAATACTGATGTAGTGAATAAATTCAGCTTAGGACTCACTACATTTCGACTTGGTGCCAAAGGTAGAAGGTCGTATTCATGGGGCAAAGGCAAATCCCAAAAATACTCATACGGCTATGGCACTACCAATAATTCTATTGGCTGCCTATCAATGGTTGCAATAATTGCAGGATTTTACTGTGTGATATTTGGTGGATTGTTTATATACCAAGCTATATACAATTTTTCACATGCCGACGATGACGCAAGGGTTACTGAAATAAATCGAGAACGAGCAATTAAACAGGCAGCTACAGAGCATGTAGCTGTTGAACTTCTATCTGCTGAACAAGCAGCTAAAGATCGATTAGTTGCAGAACGCATTGCTACAGAACGCGTATCTGCAGAACGTATTACTACTGAAGAACGCGCAGCTGCAGAGCTGGCGAAGGAAGCATTGATTTACTCTGACAAAAAAAATGGATTGATGTGGGCAAGAAACGGCAATATTGCTTTAGTTGCTATGACATGGACAGACGCAATTCACTGGGTAAAAAAATTAAACTATGCGGGATACAGTGACTGGCGGTTACCAACAATAGAGGAACTCGATAAATTCGCGAAGCGCGGTGGAAGCCGACCTTCAACTTGGTTCAATGCTAATGGTTTCAACAGCGTCAAGGATTATTATTACTGGTCTGGTACTAAGGGCAACAATTATTCCGATGATGTGTGCTATGTTAGCATGAACTATGGCGGCGTGGTTTACTGTAGTGTCGTTACAGATTATTATGTGTGGCCTGTGCGTGACCTAAAATGAGAAGTGCGTTGAAAGTCTGCAGCGGAGGGATGTCTGACTCTGACTCTGACTCTGCTTCTGTGTCTTGTGCTGTGTCTTATTCATTTTGCCGCGAGGCGATGAAGGGGTAACTAAAACAACAAAAACCTCTATTATCAGTGGGCTGGTTAAGGGAAATGGAACATGACGGTAACAAATCAGACAGCGTCTCAACAGATAAAGGTACTGCGAACACCGCTGCATGACTTCCCGGATGTCATCATCCATGCCACTGAAACAGCCGTGAAGAAGTACCCTCGCTATAAAGAGGCAAAATCAGGGGACAGCGAAGCCGCCTTTGAACTTGTTCAGGCAACGATCAATGATCAGCAGGTGGAAAATCTGCGAATATTGTTGAATGACAGAAAACCATTGCTGGCTAGTGCCCACGCCTACGAGGCGGAAGGGGTAAATGCCATACCGGAAGTATTCGCCGATGAACTGGCACAGCGGCTTGACTTGGTTGTTGACAGCGGTATTGTTCAAACCAACGTAGTGGCACATACCGGAGCAAATGGTTTTGGCAGACTTGCCCGGCAACCATTTTTTGAAGGCTTTGTCACTGCAGGGCAGGATTACGTCCTGGTGGATGATTTTGTCGGCATGGGTGGCACACTTGCCAATCTTCGTGGCTATATCGAGGCACAAGGCGGCAAGGTCATCGGTGCAGTAACATTGACGGGAAAACCGTATTCAGCTAAACTGTCATTAGAACAAACGCAATTGCAGGAATTGAGGGAAAAACATGGAACCAATATTGAATCATGGTGGCAAGAAAACTTTGGTCACGCCTTCGACTGCCTTACTCAATCAGAAGCTAGGTATCTCGCCCGCACCTCGGATGTTGACACCATCAGAGATAGAATTACTGAGGCAAAGTAAACGGGAAATGGCTGAAGATTACCGGACGCGAAGGGCTGCTGGAACTCGCTGAGTAGTTGGTTCACCTATATCGAACGGATGTATCTACTGAAATCAGAAAATAAAGAGCTAAACACAACGAAGGCTGCGCAATTTGGCGCAGCCTTCACTTTTATACGTTAGCCAGAAATAAACCTTACAGACCTTTCAGATCCTTGCCTGCTGTAAACTTGCCGCTTTTAGATGCGGCAATTTGAATCTCTGCACCTGTCTGCGGATTACGTCCTTTGCGAGCAGCGCGTTCTGAAACACCAAAAGTGCCGAAACCAGGGAATGTGATCTTGTCACCGGCTTTCAACAACTTTGTAGTTACCGAGATAAATGCGTCTACACTCTCTGCTGCTACGGTTTTTGGTACGTCCAGTTCTTCTGCTACTGCTGCTACAAATTCTGCTTTAGTCATGTTGTATCTCCTTTTTAGTTAGTGCCATTTTCCGCACTTAAAATCACGCGTTTTGCCCATTCGACAGATTTTTGATAGCGAACCATATCGTCAGCGGTGAAGCTGCTTCCGCCAGTCATAGTTTGTGAAGATTCCAGAAGTGCTTTAATCGCCGCCAATAAATCGCTTTCCAGCAACGTCATACCGCCACCGATTCCCGTACGATTTTTTCTGATGTTCTAACGCAGCCGGTTACGAGGAAAGAACGCAATACTCTTTCGTGAAACTCAGCTTCAAGTTTGGATGTAAGATCGCTTTGATTTGATTGATAGCGAGTTACATTACCTTGGTAGCAAGTACAGTGATTCGCTGCAAGGTGCTGTTGACTGGCGCTCATTTTTAAAGCGTCGGAAATTAATTTTGTATCGAGCATACCTTGGAGTGCCTTGTCTGTCGATTGCCGCTGTAAAAAACTGAAGCAAATGAGTACCACACCAGCTATTTATGGTCAACGCTCAACACACCACATGGGGCATCTTCTCGGGTGTCCAGAATTACACGAGGAGTACACGTTTTACGCCATAGATAGTGACTATCATCGGACTGGCGGTGACGCTTAGAGAGGTAGCGGTAAATTTTTGATTAGTCGTACTTCTTTTAGTGGCGGTTCTGTAATGTCATTTTTCAAGACCATCCACCCACCTGAGCCCCTGATTTTTCAGTAGCATTCGCCCACCCCATTTTCAAGAGCATTCACCCACCTCGGATAACCTGAACGACCGATTCGGCAGAATGTCAGTAACGTTTGGGAGTCTGTTGCCTGGGAAAGAGAAGTCGGGGTCTCACGTAATTCCACCCAGCTGGAGACCGGATGGAATCAAGAATGTTGATGTGGAGTAGCTTCTTAATACGTAACCCAGAGAATGGCAGCTTACAACCTGCGGCATTTCTTCACCGTCACGGAGGATACAGAAGTAATTAAATCTTCCAAGTCCTCACGAGTGGTTATATCCCCAGATTCAACCATATCGTAAACATTTGAGTTCTTAGCCACTGATTCTGCAACTAGTTTGCGTTCTCCATCAGAATAGCCAAGAGCCCATATTCGATCATTTAATTTATTGATGTCATCGGCGAAAGCCAGCTTAGAAGAGATAAGACCTTTGGCAGCGAGTATGCCACGCATGGTTTCTTTCGTTGTCTGAGCTAAGAAGAGTAGCTCACACCGAAGACCACCTAGCGGCTCTGAACTTTGCTTCGATTCCTCCTGATTTTCCTCTGGCGTTGCCCAACGATAACTGTGCGAAAAAGTCCGTTCACCGGATGAAGTCATAGTGCTCGTGCAGATATTGAGGTATCTATCAACGGAAAAAGAACTGGAAGTGTTCAAATCAACAAGATACGCGCCGTGCTGAACTTTTGTTAATTCAACAAATTTTTCCAGATCCGATAGTGATGAGCAATTCCAAACCCGGATCAACTCTTTACCATTATACTTAGTTTCAAAAGGTTGTTCCTCATAGACGATACGTGTGCCAAAAGGCCCCATTAATCCGAAAGCGAGGAGTTTCTCGTACAGTTCAGTGAAATTATGAATGGCCTCTGACGGGGTGGTCAGCAGATTCTCGGCTTGTAGCGTATTCAGCAGCGAATACACACAGTCAGGCCGTCCTTCCAAGGGCATACAAACTGCGGAATTTATGGTGCCTTGTGCGTCTTTAAATGCGATTATAGCGCCAGAAAGCATATTTCCTCCTTTGAGATATAAAGTTGATAAGGAGAAGTTTCTTAATATAGTCTGAAGATACATCATTATGAAAAAAAAGCCGTCCTCGGATTAAAAGGGCGGCTTTTCTTTGTTCGTAACTCGGATTCTTGTACAAAAGCGTTCAAATACTATAGACTCACTCCACTGGAGTTAAATTCAAAATTAGTGTTGTGCCATGATGTAGTTTGGTACCACGCCGAGTTCCACGTCTAGCACCACGCCTAGTACCACGCTTGGTACTAAAACGTAAAAATCAGAATATTTTTAGTGAGCCGCTATTTTTAATATCTTAATATTTTCAACTGGTTATGATCTGTGTAAAATTTATCCGTTCAAGCCAGATCAAAATTATTCTGATATGCCAGCACGACAATTTGCGACTAAAGTCGTACAATTACAACGTGTTGCAAATTGCTGGTCTTTCCGTCAGGTACCAATCAGTACCACTTAGTACCACCACGGCGGATTCACGAAAAAGTTAACAGAAAAACAGTAATAATTTTAATATCTTATGGACTACGCTAAGTCAAAATTATTCTGATACGCCATCAGGGTATTTACCATCAGCGCGGCAACCGTCATCCGTCCGACGCCACCAGGTACCGGTGTTATCCAGGAACATTTCCTGCTGACATTTTCAAAATCCACGTCTCCCACGATTTTTCCGTTTGCCAGCCGGTTGATACCGACATCTATCATCACAACGCCATCTTTGACCATATCCTCGGTGACAAAACCGATTATGCCGACAGCCACCACGATGATGTCGGCCCGTCGCGTCTCGTCCAGCAATAGCGGGCGGGGCGTTTCAATGTGTGTGAGCGTAACCGTGGCGTTGCCGATTTCAAAGTCATTGGAGAGCATGATCGAAATAGGTTTTCCAACTATGTTCGACCGGCCGATAACAACGCAATGTCTTCCCTTCACCGGTATCTCGTAAAACTGCAGCAGTTTGCATATTCCGTAAGCGGTGGCAGGCCTGAAGGCCTTCTGCCCCAGCGTCATGCGACCGAAGTTGGTGGGATGAAAACCGTCGATGTCTTTTTCCGGAGCAATGGCGTTGATAATGTGCTGAGGATTGATGTGCCCGGGAAGCGGCAACTGGACTATCAGTCCATCGGTCGAAGGGTCAAGATTTATCCGGGCGATGTGTGAGAGGAGCTCATGCTCGGTTATGGATTCGGGGCACCGCAGCAGCGCGCTGTCAAATCCTGCGCCCTCACATGACCTGATTTTGGATTTCACATACGACTCACTGGGCGCATGCTCTCCAACCAGAATCACGGTCATGTGCGGCCTGCGTAAACCGGCACTGACATATCCGGCAACCTTGATGGAAATACCCGCTACGAGACTGTCAGCACAAATTATTCCATCCAGTAACTTCATAATACACGTTTCCTTTATGAATTCAGTAGAGGGGCGTCTGAATGGATGTCTGTCCGATAGTAGAAAAAAGCCAGAAGAAGAGCCATACAGCCGTCCCCGGCAGCTGCAAGAAGTATTATTGGCGGACTTGCAGAAGAACGTGCGTTTGTAATGAGGAACAGGACAGCAAGGACTTTGATCAGGATAATGACCATAACCATCCGATGTCTCTCTTTTAGATCAAACAGAGGGCAGAAATAGAACATTCCGGTACAGAATAAAAACAGCCCGGATTGTCTGACAAAGAAGAGGTTTTCGATTCTTGCATGAAAGAAAAGACTGTAGAACGATTCAGTGAAAAAGTAAATGCTTCCCCCAAGGACCAGACTGTGCATCCCGATCAGAAAAACTACCAGAGCAAGAGCCTTGATACTTTTTGAGGCTGAAGACAGTTCTCCCAGATCTCTCTTCACAATGCACAATAATCGTGTATTCATCAAATGTCCTCCGGAAAACAGTTTTCAGCGCAAGATGCACCCATCTAACTTATGACCAGAAAAACCAGCGTCGTGACAAGCAGAATGCCCTGATGGCCCTTTCGAACAAATGGAGGGATGGAATGTTTTCTGGCCAGCCTTGAGAGCAGCAGTAACGAAGCAATGGAACCGGCAAGTGTGATCAAAGGAACCATCACTTTCAATGTGCCGAGTTCAGGTGTAATCCATTCTCGTGGAACTGTGGCTCCAAATCCTGACATCTCCACGATCCACGGAAGGAAGTTATGCCCGTGATATACCAGCTCATGAAAATATATATTGAAGAAACCAGCAAACGCCAGAAACAGATAGGAAGATCCCAAAACGGCAAAATTCTTTTTCCAGGATTCTCCGGATAACACCCCGGAAGCTGCCAACACAAGGAAAATAAAAACCATTCCGATCATAACGGACACTACGAAGTCATTAACCGCATGGTTACTCCACATATGCTGCTCGGCAAATTGCGCCAATGGCCGGATTGACGGGAGTTTAATCGCCAGCACCAGGGCCGTCAGCGTTACGGCAAAGATCCCCTCTGCTTCATTCCATTTTTCCTTGACGAAAAACTCATACCAAGGGAAACGCACGTTAAGCCGCACTGACTGATGTCTGCATCTTTTCAGACAGGAAAGACACAGGATGCAATCCTTGCTGACTGCGGCTGCAGAGGGGTGAATACCCATGGGACAGTTACCGTCTTTTATGCAATCATGCGTTTGGCACTGGCTGGAACAGACATTGCTGTTGCTCCCCAGTTCAACAATGGAAATTGCCGAAGAGTCGGCGACCATCCTGCCCAATGGACAGAAATGTTTGCACCAGCTGCGTTTGCCGAAAAGTACGTTGGTGGCTGTTGTGCCGATAAGAATGCTGAGGAGCAGGACGCTGGTGGCACGTGCTTCAGTGAACATGTGCGTCACATGTTCCGCAACAAGGATCAGGGCAAAACCGGAAATCCCGATCCATGAGCCATATTTCACCAGAAAAGCGGGCAGGGGATAAAAATTACTCCTCTTGCGGTTAAGCCACTCGCTGAGTGCCGGCATCGGGCAGAACCCGCACCAGCTTCGGGCGCCTACCAGAATTGAAAAGATGAGAAACGGCCACCAGATTGCCCAGACGATGAGGTTTGCCGGATTTCTTTGAGGCGGTCCGACCAGGGTCAGGATTATCAGGCCAAATATGAAGGGAACCGTCACGAAACGAAGTGCTTCCGGAAAAAAAGGATAATCCGCCACATGCCTGAAGAACGGAATCTTGAGCAGGTTGAATTTCCCCGTTTCGGAAAAGGTGGGGGGATTCATGAATACCTGTTTCTCTGTAATGGTGTCGCCATCAGCTATAACCACCGCCCGTTCCAGCACTTGCTGCATTTCATCCATATTAAGCGGCCAGTCATGATCAACCAGACTGTTGAGTGCCTCTTCCGAAAATCCGGTAACATTTTTGGAGAATTTCTTATTGTATTCCTGGACAAGGTGGTCAGCTAATACCGGAATATCCTTTTTTCTCTCTCGTAGCGGCTTCATCAGCAGAATTTCGCCACTGACGAGCGACAAAAGCTCAGGTTCGAGTCCTCCCTGAGTTTTCAGATTCTCAAACGTTCCGGAGGCGGTCGATATGAGACGCGTTCGTGAGGAGATCCGTTCTGTTTCCCCTGCGCGGACAAACGTTCCCTCCTTCAGATACTGAATGAGATGAAGTTGTAAATGAGCAGTCAGGGAATCAATATTTTCAAGAACAACAGCCCCGCCTTCCGCCAGCTCCAGATACCCTTTCCGGATTCCTCGTGCATAGCTTCCAGCATCGGCACTGTGACCAAAAAGAGCTGATTCCTGAGCAATTTCCAGGAGAAGTTCATCTTTTTCGCCCGATTTATCCGTTCCGGATTCTCGCTGTATGGGGGGAGGATTGGCGCAATCGAGATGAAACAGCGGACGCGACTTTGAAGGACCGTTAAAATGTATGAATCGTGCCGCAAGGTCTTTGCCTGTCCCTCTTTCGCCGAGGACCAGGACATGTGAATCAATAGCGGAGAGCCTTTTTATCGAGTTATTGACATCGCTGATCCATTTGGTTTTACCAAGAAAACAATCGACGGAAGGGGGCTGCTGGGCAAAAAGGTTCGCAATGATTTCCGAACGTTCAAGATCTGCAAACTGCTGCCGCATCAAGGTTTTTCCCCGCCGCTGGGCAAGTTGCCTCAAAAACGCATCGCCCAGCTTGGGATGTTCCGCGATCAATTCAAAGAATACATCCTGATGAAGCTCGGCAAGGCGAACTTCAGTCACGGCTTTAACATTGGCTGAACGCGGTTCACCTGTCATGAGGGCCATTTCGCCGAAGTTGTCGCCTTGCGTCTGAGTATTGATGGTATACTCAATCCCCTCGTCGTTGATGAGCGTAACTTCCACCGTTCCGCCAAGAATAAGGAACAGGGAATATCCCGGATCACCCCGGTATATGATTGTCTCGTTGGGGTGAAAGTTTTTTTCAGTCAGTCCGTGAATAATCCTGTCAAGGTCTTCCGGGGGGAAATCCTGAAAAATCTGTGTGTTCAACAGTTCAACGTTGGTAATCATATGTGATACCTCACACATTTCATTAATCATCGGCTCACGCCATTTCCGCCAGAACCCTGTCCAGAAAGTTCAGGGCCTCCGGTGGAATGGATGTAAAGTTTACTTTGAACTCCAGGGGGTGGCATGCAGGTGATTCAATAACCTTGGCATAGAAACCGGACGTAATCGTGTTGCCTTTCTGGTCGCTCATTGTCAGTTGCAGGTTTGCCAGTGGCTCAGTCAGCTTTTCGGAACGAATGACGGCCTCCTTGCGACTCAGTTTCACAATAGTCCCCGCATATGTTTCCATCGTGGCATGCTTCCCATCAAGGAGCAAAAAGCTAACCGGCAACCCTTTGGGCAGTTCAACGAGTCCGGCATTCGCCGCAGGATCAAGATACATATTGTAATTGCCATCTATTCCTTCGATGTCGAAAATCGTCAATGGCTTGTTCACCCCTTTGAACATGACCTCCATTGTGTTTTTAATCCTGATGATCGAGTCGCACGACTGCGCAGTGGTTTCTGATATCAGGATCTGGCCACCGACAGAATAAGATTCGATGCGGGAGGTAAGGTTGACATGCATCCCCACGATACCATACTTGGTTCTCTTGTCGGAGCCTATATTGCCAACGACCGACTCGCCGGTGTTAATGCCGATCCCCTGTTCAATCACCGGATACCCAAGTTCCCGGCAACGCGCATTGACATCGGCCATGGCGTTCTGCATTTCAATGGCGCAGGCTACCGCCCTCTTTGCATCGTCTTCACGAAATATGGGTGCTCCGAAAACAGCAAGAATGGCATCGCCGATGAACTCGATAATGGTGCCATTGTACTTCATGACAACCTCAGTCATCCGTTCAAGATAAATATTTATGATAGTGAGGACATCCTTGGCCGGCAGCCTTTCGCTTATGGAGGTAAAACCGCGCAGATCCGTCATCATTATGGTAATAAGTCTGCTTTCACCTCCGAGCATGACTCCGTCCGGTGACGACAGGATATCATTCACTACATCTTCGGAAAGGTAACGGCCAAAGGTCTGCCGAATGAGAGCATTAGCCGCCTTCACCTTCAAGAGTGAGGCATTCAATTCTTTTGTACGTTCCGCAACGGTCAGTTCAAGATTTTTGTTGTGCTCCTGCAGCTCTTCCATTAACTCTTCCAGATGCTGTTGTTTGGCGTCATTCCGTACGATCATCATGCCGAACGACTCTGCGAGATGCACGATTTCCGGCGGATACCCTCCTTCTTTGGTCAGTTCGAATATAGTTTCGACATTAGTCGTGTTCCCCAATGATACCTCAGTCATAATAGTAATAATATTCGTTAGGAACTCATTGTCACTCAACGTAGTCATGGTGTCCTCAGCTCTTTTTCACGATAAGAGTCAACCTGTTTTTGTCGTTTACCCGCTGGTAATCGATATGCTCCGCAAAACTTTTTATTATATTAAGTCCCAATTCGTCTGGAAGCAGGTTATTGTCGAGCGGATTGCACGCTTCACCGCTACTTTCCAGCACTAACTCCAGACTTTCCTTCTTTTCCGAATATGCGATCGTCACATCAATGATTGTCTCGTGCATGAATGGAATATGAATCTGGAGCAGCTCTTCAACGAGTAACAGTACATGGTGTCTGGTTTTTCTGGGCAGAATCTGTTTTTCGCAAAACAGCTCGATTTCAGCATTCATGGCATGCAAATCATAATCGGGAGAACTGATTCGATAGTTGAAGCAACGTATTCTGTTGATAAACTCCCTGGTCTTTTCCTTTTGCGGATTTTCAAAGAGCTGTTCCGGCGTCCCCTCTTCATAGATAAGCCCCTCGTCCATATACAGTACCCGACTGGACACATCGCGGGCGAAATCCATTTCGTGGGTAACAATCACCATGGTCATGCCATCTTTGGCGAGACGGCGGATAACTGACAGAACCTCGCTTACCATGGTCGGGTCAAGCGCCGAGGTCGGTTCATCAAAAAGAATGATCTCGGGGTCCATGGCCAGACAGCGGGCAATAGCCACACGCTGTTTCTGACCACCCGAAAGCTCGTCCGGATAACTGTCGGCTTTTTCTGCAAGTCCCACCAGTTTAAGAAGTTCCAGGGATTTCTGCTCTGCGGCCTTTTTGCTTCTCCCCAATAGCTTGATTTGTCCGATGGTCAAGTTTTCCAATGTGGACAGGTGGGAAAACAGATTGAACGATTGGAACACCATGTTCATCTTCTGCCGGATTTTGGGGACATCAGTCTTTTTGTTCATGATATCGACCCCGTTGATATGAATGGAGCCGCTGCTTGGATGATCAAGCAGGTTGAGGCAGCGCAAAAAGGTGCTCTTGCCGGTCCCGGAATGGCCGATCACGGAAATTACCTCACCTTTTCTGATTTCAAGGGTGATGTCACTCAGTACCGTATGATCACCAAACTTCTTGGAAAGATGTTGTACGCTGATCATCCGCAGACCGCCTATTCCTTGACAAGTGCCGCAATACCGCCGGTGTAATATGGTTCGGAAAACAGGACTTTCTTCGCCCGTTCATCAGTAATGGTGATGCAGGCGCCAATCATGTCCACCTTACCGGAGATCAGCGCCGGGATCATGGCACCAAAATCCATGTTGACCACTTCAAGCTTCATATCTAGCTTTTGGGCAACATAGCGGGCGATCTCAATATCAAAACCGACAACTCTCTGCGAACCGTCAATGAAAGAAAACGGTTCGGTTACCGCAGAAGTTCCAAACTTCAGAGCTCCCTTGCTGCCATTGGATGAAATATCCGGCATGGGAGCGGGATTTCCCGATTTGGGGAGCCAGCGCTGCATCATGGCGTCATAGGTGCCATTCTTTTTGAGTTCGCTTACAACGAGGTCGATATTTTTCTTTAGTTCCTGTTTATCTATTTGGACGGCAAAACCGTAGTTGTCCTTGGTGATCATCTCCGGCAGTACGGTAAGTCCCTTATTTTTTCCGGCTATATTTTTCAGGATCGGCTCGTCATACGCCGCTGCATCGGCCTTGCCCGCCTGAACAGCCAACGAGGCGTCCAGTACGTTGTTGAAGTATTTAAATTTTGCATTGGGAAACTTTGACAGCACCAATTTGTCGGCGACAGTACCTGTAGGCACAGCGAATTCCTTGTCTGTCAGTTGTTTCAGCTGCGTAACCTTTTCTCTCTTGCTGCAGCCCGAAAGCATGAAGAACGCGGCAATGATCAGGCCGAAACCTGCTACGGTGAAAACATTTTTCGTCATTGTATGTCTCCTTTTAGGTCGGTATGTGCGCTAGTGCCAATGGGTACTCAGTCTATTTTTCAGCTTTCTCCAGATCCCGTTCAACATCCCGGTGAAAGTCGCAGGTAAGATAATCAATACTGATCGGCAGTTCCAGTTCGAGCGAGTTGATCAATTGGATTCCCGCCCGGATATTCGCAGGGCGACACTCCAGAAGATGTCCGCCGACACGCAGGTCCGCTGAAAGAAAATGAAGATGCATTCCGGGGACACTCAACGAACCCATGAATGCTGGAGTAAAAAAGCCGACCAGAGTTCCTTCGATCGCGGCGTGGTTAAAAACGGTCTGATCCTTTGCAACATCCGCAAGAGGCCGGTAGTTCTCCTGGCGGGATACCGAACGGAGTTTAATCTGCGCAAACGTCCCTTCGATCCGAACGGCATAAAAAATATTCGGCGAGGGGAGCAGCCTGTACAGCCACTTGATAAAGACCGGGTAAGAACATTCATCTTCGAGCTGATCGTGGCTCAACGGTTTGTAAAATGTGACGCAGGAAAAAGGGGTCAGTGCATCATCGTTCACCCTGGCGACGCATCCATCGCCGGTAATCTGGTAAATTTTTCCATCCAGCATGACCATCTCGCCATCCAGATTGTCAAACGTGCCCAGCCCAAAATCACCATGCTTCTTGATTTCAGCAAAGGGGATCCGCTGTTGATAAATCCCTTCCACCAGAGCGTTGACAGGAGCACAAAAATAGATGCGGCTATCCGTAAACGACCTGTTGTTGTGAGACATCATTTCTCTCTCCCGCTCAAAAATCATAATGCCATTCCTGCCCCGGCAGCCGGCACTTTGACGCCCAGCATCATAACGCCGGCTATCAGTACCGTTGCGGCAAGGCAGGCAAAGAGAATACAAGGTATACGTGGTTGCTCAGACAATCTGCGCCAGGGCAGCGGCTACTGAGTCATCCATATGGAATATTGAGCCGAATCCGGATATGTCAAACACCTCCTTTACGGTACCTTTGACATTTGCAATGCGTATCTGTCCATCTTTCTCCTTGAGAAGCTTGGCCGTGATCAGAAGGCCTCGTAATCCCCCACTGCTGATGTAGTCGAGATCGTTAAAATCAACGACAAAAGCTGTTTCTCCACTATCGATCAGCTCTTTTAGCGTCATTTCATACTCCGGCGATGTTACGGCATCCATCTTGCCTGTTATAGTCACTACAGTGGCATTGGCTTCCTTTCTTGACTGGATACCCATGTATCTTCCCCCTTATCAGATAATTCGTTTTCCGGATAAAACCATATCACCCCGAAGAAACCACCGTCAAAACATTTATAATATATCTTTTCAGAAGATATATGAAGTTTGTCTTTGCCAAGAGCAAAATATTTGGTACTTTCATCATGAGCATTTTGAGCAAGTACAGTGGTGTTACCACATATACCGTTTTGACGTGGAGAGACAATAAAAGAAACCGGGGGGATTAATGTATGACCATGGAAACGAAGGTTGAGGGAGCAAATGTAATCGCCGCCATAAACGGCGAGATCGACGGCAAGACTGCGCCTCAGGTGCAGTCCGAATTATTGGCCGCCTTGCAGTCCGGGAACCGGCTGCTTGTGGATATGAAGAAAGTTACGTATCTTTCAAGTGCCGGCCTCAGGATGTTGTTGTTGCTGTATCGACAAATTGCCGCCAAAAAAGGCAAGGTTGTGCTGGTTGGTGTTTCGGAAGAGATCAGAGATACCATGTCTATGACAGGATTCATCAATTTTTTCACCCTTGCAGATACCCAGGAGGCAGGACTTTCGGCGCTGTCCTGATTCTTCCGGAGAAATTGATTCCATCTTTTTCGGCTAAAAAGGTACGTATACAGCAGATTTGACTAAGCCGTTCGGGGATTTTATGAAATCATTACGCGTTCCCGCAACATTGGATGCGCTGGACGAAATCGGAAGATACGTCATAACGGCAACCTCAGATGCCGGGCTCAACAGCAAGGCGGCTTACGGGCTGAGGCTCGCCGTGGACGAGATATCAACAAATATCATCACCCACGGTTACGAGGAAGCAGGTGGAGCCGGTGATATCACCGTAAACGGAGAGCTTACCGAATCGGCACTTACCGTTGTTCTCGAGGATACCGGAATTCCGTTCGATCCGCTTACCAGAGAGTTGCCGGGAGAAGATTTTCTGTCGCTCCCTCTGGAGGATCGTCCGATCGGCGGGCTTGGAATTTTTCTCGTGCTGAAGGGAGTAGATAATTTCAGCTATGAATATTCTGAAGGTAAGAACAGGAACATATTTGTCATGAACCGTCCAGGAAAGAATTGATATGTATGCAGTCAACGCCCTTTTCATCCACAGAAGCATCCGAAAATATCAGAAAGGGGAATAAATGGAAATTACAGACCGCGAGCAAAACTCATGTCAGATTATATCCGTAAAAGGCAGGCTTGATGCCAGCACCGCCCCGCAACTTCAGACCCATTTTGAAGAGCATATTTCTGCAGGGAGGCATTTCTTCATACTCAATCTTCAGGGAGTAGACTACCTGTCCAGCGGCGGTTTGCGTGTTCTGCTGATCGCAACAAAAAAAGCCAGGGCGCAGAATGGCGGAGTTGTTCTTACGAAACTGCACCCTTTTGTAGAGGATCTGATAACGATGGCGGGTTTTAACAAACTGATCCCGACTGCCGCATCTGAGGAGGATGCAATCGCCCTCCTTGCAGAGGGAGCAACCGTATGAAAGTTGCCATCGTTGGTGCGGGCCATATCGGCACAACCCTTGCCTACACGCTGTTCGTAAAAGGCCTTGTATCAGAGATCGCAATCGTCAACAGAACGCGGGAAAAGGCATTTGGTGAGGCCTTGGACATGACCCATGCACTGGCGGCAGCTTCGCATTCCGTCAAGATATATTCAGGAGACTATCGGGCGTGCGAAGGTGCAAGGGTGATCGTGGTGACGGCAGGCGCCGCTACAGTCAAAGGTCAGTCCCGCCTGGAGATAGTTGCTGCGAATGCCGAGATATTTGCTGAAATGATCCCGGAAATCGTAAAGTACAACAGCCAGGCAAGCATTCTGCTGGTCACCAACCCGGTTGACGTAACAACATGGCTTACAATGAAATTTTCGGGACTTCCCACCGGACAGGTTATCGGCTCCGGCACAGTACTGGATGGACAGCGCTTCCAGTCTTTTCTCAGTCGTTATTTCAATGTTCACCCTGCAAACGTACAGTCTATGATAATTGGCGAACATGGAGAGTCGATGATTCCGGTCTGGTCGCGAGCCTCAATCTCCGGAATACCGTTGGAGGAGTTTCCGGAATATGACAAGCAGGAAATGGAAGACATTTTCGCCATGACCCGGAGCGGAGCTGCGATGGTAAGAGTGACAAAGGACAGCACCCAGTATGCTACGGCAATGTCGGTATGTCGAACGGTGGAGGCGATATTGCTTGATAAAAAAGAGGTGCTGACGGTTTCCACCATGATCAACAATTATTACGGAATCAACGGAGTCTGTTTCAGCATGCCTGCAGTGGTTGGCGCAAGCGGTGTCGAGAGGGTCATACCTCTGAACCTCTCGGATACAGAGCGCAAAAAACTGCTTGATTCCGCTTCCATACTCAGTGATGTACTTGGGCGGTTCAGTAATGGATAACTGTTGAGGCTCATATGAAATATACCGAGAAACAACTTGCTCTTCTACGCGAACGCTGGCTGCGCCCTCTTGTATCACCGGATAACGGTGAGCATATAACTATTGAAGGTGCTTCCACATTCCAGGAGTTGCTTGCGCAAGGAATGTCGAAGATACATGGTATTTTGAATTGCAACTCCGCACCTGACCCGTGGAATGCTTCTGCTGTGGATCTGTCAAGAAACATTGTGCGCAAGACATGGGAAGAGGAGTGTGACCTTTTATTCTCTGAAGTGCTTGAAAATCTAAGAACTTTTGGCTTGGAAGAGTTGTTTCCGATCGAGACACCCCGCTACCAGATTCGCGATTCCTGCGATCTCAGGGGAGCGTCGCTTAGAAACTGCATGTTCAGGGGAGCATTTCTTGAGAATGTTAATTTTGAGGGCGCGGATCTCTCTAACGCATGCTTTGTAGGCGCCCGCTGTTTTGAAACACATTTTGAGAACGCACTATGTGAGTGGACAAACTTCTCCGGTGCTGAGTGTCATTTTGCTGTTTTTTCGTGGGCAAAATGCGATTATTCGATTTTGGACAAGGCTGACTGTACAATGGCCCACTTTGATCATACCACCCTCCGAAATGCCTCGTTTCATGAAACGATCAGTTATGCGGCCACATTTAACGGAGCTTTTCTGGCAAATGCCGACATTTCATCCATGAAGATCAATCACTTGACACACTTTGGCCTCCCTGGAGACATTGACGACGCTAAACAGGGCACGCCAACCTATACCAGAAAAAAAGGAGAAGAAGACGACTGGTATATTGTAGATCTGTTTCCAGCTTGGCTGCGAGCAGCACAGGTCAATTCACAGATACGTTTCCTGCTCAGGAATCATGGATATTTTCTGGAAGCTGATGAATACCAGTACCTGGAAATGGTCTGTCAGAGGAACCTGCGCCATCATAACAGACTGAAACATTTTTTCGAATGGTTTTTCAAGGATCTGATGTTTGGGTATGGACTAAAATGGAAGCGCCCCCTGATCAGCGTCCTTACCATTATTCTGGTGTGGGCGCTCGGTTTTGCTCTCCATTTCAGGTTGAACGCACTACATGGCCTTTTTACCAGCATCGGCTATGGTCTCTACTATTCCGTGATTGCTTTCACGACTCTCGGATTCGGTAACGCACCTGATCTGGAAGGTATCTGGCCCAAATTGCTGCTCTGCTCCGAAGCCCTGCTCGGTACTGTTCTGATGCCGTTGTTCCTGCTGGCTTATGCACGCAAAATCCTTCAGGATTGAAGTATGTATTCCGTTGCTTTATTGAATTTTGAAAACAGATACCGGCGGGAGAACCTCTGATGAAGCGCCTGACAGCCTTAACGGCACTTGTGCTGTTCAGTATTTTCTATGGTGCAAGCAGCGCCTCTGCTGCCGTGGATAACATTGAAATCGATCTGAAGGATTTGCGCACACCACCAGCCTACCCCGCAAAATCACGTCATAACGCCAGCCGCAAACCCCAGCAGCCGATCTCGAAGAGTGACGAAACTGCTCCCAGGAACGGTGCCAGCAACTATGTTGTGAAATCAGGCGACTATCTTTTTGTTATCCTGATGCGGCATTACGGTCTCTCAAACGATGCTGCGGAAAGGATGATCCCGGAGGTTATGCGGGTGAACGGCATCAGTAACCCCAAAGGCTTGACCGTCGGACAGCGCTTGACGATCCCGCTCACCCCTTCACAGGATGTCAAACAACGGACCATCAGTAAAAAACCGCCAAAAGCGGGGCTATCTCAGTCTCAACCATCCGGAGCGCCACAACAGTCCGCCCAGACATCTCACAGCCAAATACCAGCTGAGTCGATGGAACAGAAGGCAACAATCTCAGTAGCTCCTCCCTGTGTCTTGGCTCGTAAGGTCATTGAACATCTGGGGTTGCTTGCCGCACAGATCGAGCTGCAACCTGAGTCCGGTTTTGCTGCAGCAACCTCTGATATAAAGCTGGTAGTTGCCTGCGACCTGCCTCCGGAAGAATCATATACTTACGGCCGTCTTTTGGATCTGCGGCATATTCGGCTGCTTGTGTTCAAAGGAGATGAATCCCCCAATCGTGTAATAGAGGAGTTGGCTGATCACCTTAAGCTTTCCTTCCACAGAGACAATTCAACGCCCCCGGACATCCTTCCCCTGACCTACGTTTTCACTGCCAATAGCTCATATAAACAAGATGTGAGTCTGACCATAACTGCAGCTACCGGCGGTATTGCATCTGACTGACGAAGCTGGCGGTAACATCAGTGAACGCCTTCAGTCTGGCCTTCCCCTCTCTTCCTTACGGGTCGGCATTCTCTGCATAATTACAACTCATATCCAAATACGGTGTTATCAATCAATCTCGTCAGTCCAATTTTCACAGCCATCGCCAGAAGTGTTTTGGTATCGGCAATTTTCACGTCCTTCAGCATGGTTGCATCGCGAAATTCTACGTAGTCTATCCGAGCGGAGGATTCCAGGTCGATAATGGCCTTCGTCTCACTCAAAAGAACCTCAACCGAGCGCTCCCCGGCGGCAAACAAATTCCGTGCCCGTGTAATGGCCCGGTAAAGACACAGCGCACTCACTCTTTCAGCCGGTGACAGATATGCATTACGCGAGCTCATGGCCAGTCCATCCGCCTCACGTACAATCGGCATTCCTACGATATCAACCTGTAGATTCAGATCGGCTGCCATACGGCGGATGATCGCCAGTTGCTGATAATCCTTACAGCCGAACAAGGCAATATCCGGCTGGACGATGTTGAACAGCTTGGCCACCACCGTCGCTACGCCATCGAAATGTCCCGGACGGCTGGCTCCGCACAGCGGCATCGCAAGCTCGCGCACGCTCACACCGGTTTGGAATCCCCGCGGATACATCTCTTCAGCATCCGGGTTGAACACAACATCAACGCCACTTGCGGCGGCAATGTCGCAGTCGCGTTCCATGTCGCGCGGATACCGTCCCAGATCCTCGTTCTGCCCGAACTGGATCGGATTGACAAAAATAGAGAGCACCAGAACATCACCACGACGGCGCCCCTCTCGCAGCAGTGAAGCGTGCCCGTCGTGCAGGTAACCCATGGTGGGAACAAAGGCGATGCATTTGCCTGCCCTGCGAAAGGAGAGTGCAAGAGATTGCATTTCATTGATATTTTTAATTATTTTCATATCATTCTCACGTGAATGAGTGCTCTTCAGCCGGAAACTCTCCGGCCCGTACCTCATCCACATACTGTTTCACAGCAGCGGAGATAAGCGGTGCAAGGTCGGCATAACGCCTGACGAACCTGGGTGAATACTTTTCACACAGGCCCAGAATGTCGTGGATTACCAGTACCTGGCCGTCACAGGCAGGGCCTGCGCCGATTCCGATGGTCGGGATGGTCAACTCGGCAGAGATGTCAGCCGCCAATGTGGCCGGTATTCCTTCCAGCACTACTGCAAAGGCGCCGGCATTTTGCACAGCAAGAGCATCATCCCTGATCCGCTCGGCCTGATCATTTCTTCCCTGAACCTTGTAGCCCCCCATTCGATGAATCGACTGTGGTGTCAGTCCGATATGGGCCATCACCGGGATGTCAATGCAGGATATCGCCCTGATAACGTGGGCGATGTTGTTGCCACCTTCAACCTTGACCGCCTCGGCCCCCCCCTCCTTGATCATCCGCCCACTGTTGCGGCAGGCATCCTCTGTGCCGGTCTGGTAGGACATGAAAGGCATGTCGGCCACCACAAGCGCCTTCGGTTCGGCCCGTCTGACCGATTTTGTGTGGTAGATCATTTCATCCATGGTAACCGGAAGGGTCGTATCATGTCCGGCAACAACAACACCGGCCGAGTCTCCCACCAGAATAATATCCACACCGCCGCCATCGACCAGACGAGCAAAAGGAAAGTCATAAGCAGTTAATACCGTTATGCGCTTACCGGCCCGCTTCATCTTGAGAATATCGGGTATGGTTATTTTTTTTCTCATGTATGTTCCCTGTCCCCAATAATCAGGATATATGCGTTATGATGGGCACAACAAAAAAACGCGCCGGAAGGCGCGTAACGAACAGTCAAATCTGTACAGGAGAGCTGATGCTTTCTCAACAGAGTTTTCCACTCCGTCCCGGTTCGCTTCCGAATCCGTGCGGTATATATTGTCCGTAATCCTGCCGGAAATTGATCAACTCCTATAAGTTCAGGTAGCTGTCATGGCAGATCGTGATGCTATCAGAGCTGGTTATATTTATCCAGAGAATTATTCGAAACGCATCTCCATCCGGTTAACCGGCTAATCCTGGCTCGTCATATTTTTCATTAATTCCAGCTCTTTGACAACTTCGGCACCTTGGAGCCTTCGCATTTCCACTTTATCAAACATCTCGGTGACCATGCCACTGACCGATTCCATCGTGCGGCGAATAAGGTGGCCATCCGCCACCTGCCGTGATGTTGAGCCTACCATCTCATGGGTCATATCCTTGATGGTTTCTATTGAGCGGGCAATGCTCCTTGTGGCCCTGGACTGATCAGTGGATGCCGCAAATATCTGTGATGTCATAGAGCTGATATCTTCCATGGAGCGCGCCACCATCTGTACGCTGGTGACCTGTTCCTGGGTAGCCTGTTTGATCTGCTGGGTCATGTCAAGCGAACATACAGAACGATCATAGATAGCCTTGAGCGACTCACCGGTTATATGTCCCAACTCGACTCCGCGATGAACCAGGTCTTTGGTGGCGGTAATGTTGCTGGCAGCCGTTTTGGATTCTCTCATGATTTCTTCGATGATGGAGGTTATCTCACCTGTAGAGTGACCGGTCTGGAGCGACAGATTACGGATCTCGTCAGCTACAACCCCGAAACTTTTTCCGTACTCACCAGCCTGGGCGGCAATAATGGAAGCGTTCAGCGCAAGAAGATTGGTACGCTTGGTAATGTTGTTGATGACGCTGACGATATTCTCGATACGAGTACTTTTTTCTTCCAGATGCTTGATTGCATCGTAGGAAAGAACGACTGAATTCTGGATCTCGGCCAGAGAGGCAATAGTCTCGGCGACAACGGCCAGACTCTCATCTGCCTGCAGCTTCACCTGGCTGGAGACTTCGTGTGATATGGCAGCGTTCTGCTCCACATTGCTGATGGTACTGTTGATCTCTTCCATGGCTGATGCAGATTGATGGACAATTCCGGCCAGGTGATCAAGGTTGCGGGTGACCTGCTCGGTTGCGACCGATATCTCGTTGACGGCAGAACTGGTTTCGTCAACAGACGACATGACCCCTTCTGAAGCAGAAGCGATAATGGACGTGCCATCAGCGACGGAATCCACGCTTTTTTTGAGATGAACAAGGTTACGAGAATATTGTTCGCGACTTCCAAGCAAAAATTTGAACGAGCTCTCCATCTCTGAAGTCAGCGCATCAATTGATGCAAGCAGATTGATTCGGGTAATTGCCGATGCAACCTGATCCGCAAACAGCATGATGGTATCGACATCGGAATCGTTAAGGGCACGGCGGCTGTTCTTGTTGTCGATAGCGAAGAGTCCGACTGACTCCCCCTTGACAACAATCGGGCACAGTATGAAACTTTTTGATCGCAGAGGCGCCAGATTGTCGTATGGAGGTTTCAGGTGGTAATCTCCGGAATACCGGGATATATCATCGATCAGGAACACCTTGCGTTCGGCGAAGCTCTTGTAAATAACCCCGATGCGCTCATCCAGCGGCAGAGCTATTTTGGAAGTGTCCACTCCCTGAGTACCAATGTTCGTAACAAAGTGCAGATGTATACCATCTCCCTTCATCAGTATATTTACCCGTTCGTAGTTCAATACCTCGTGCATACCTTCAGCACACAAACGCAGAATTTCCTCCTGATTGAGCGACATTTGGATCTTGCTGCTGATCTGATGAAAGTTCTTGATGTTTCTGTCGAGGACTATATAACGATCCTCAAAAATCCTTTTTTGTGCCTCCACTTCTTTATGAAGAATATCCAGTTCGGATGCCCTTTCAAGGAGTTCATCACCACTTTTACCTATCAGGGCTCCCAGTGTCGCCATAACAAGAGCGGTGCCACACCCCATGTAACAGTACAAAGCAAAATGCTCACCATCCTTGAAGGCATCCGATAAAATCTGCCCAAAAAATGTTTGACGGGAGTCGTAAAAAAACATCACTCGGATGACGATCCACCCCATGGGGGCGGTAATACCCAACAGGAATCCCCCCACAGAAAATAGTTTCAATTTTTTTTTCATGGTGCCATCCTCATGGGCATAGCATGCCTGTTCACTTCTCCACAGCAAGCTTTTCATCAATTGAGTGACAGATCTCCTCCATCACCTTTTCCGCGTCATCAATATTATAAGCGACTATGTTCTTCAAGTGCATGTATGAGTCCAGATCGATCTTCTCAAACACAAAGCCCAGCCCATTCGTGACTACTCGGGACACTCTGCCGTTGAAATTTACAGAAATCGGAGGCGAGGTACCGGTCAGAATAATCGTGATGTCTACAGCTTCATCATCAGCCAGCCGTTCGTCAGTAATCAGAAACATGCCGGTCATGCTGAGGTTTTCAACCCCGCCTCGAAACTGTCGTTCTCCGGCTTTGATGGTCGCTTCGACTTTGAATTGTACGCGAGAGAACTTGCGGGTGCTCATCCGACACCTCCTATTTAAATAGTATAATTTATCTCATTCAACAGCAAATCCCCCAAAATTCCACGATATTAAGGGGGAGGTTATACCATCCCCACATTATTAAAGGGGAGTCAGGGGGATTTGCCGTTCTCCATAAACTAGGCTTTACCAGCCGACCCCAGAACCGCCTCGTTCTTGTGTTTGACCAGTTTGATCAACTCCTTGCGGGCCTCTCCCAGATATTTACGCGGATCGAACTCTTTGGGGTCCTTGGCGAAATATTCACGAATTTTGGCGGTTACCGCCAGACGGCCATCAGAATCAATGTTGATCTTGCATACAGCACTTGCTGCGGCCTGGCGCAACTGCTCTTCCGATATGCCAACCGCTCCTTCAAGCTTACCGCCATACTGGTTAATCAATGCAACATACTCCTGAACCACTGATGAGGCGCCATGCAGAACAATCGGAAAACCGGGGATACGCTTTTCACATTCTTCGAGAATATCGAATCTGAGCGGCGGCACCGGCTGACCGGCCTTGAATTTATAAGCCCCATGGCTGGTTCCGATGGAGATCGCCAACGAATCAACTCCGGTCTTTTTCACAAACTCTTCAACCTCTTCCGGCTTCGTATAGGAGGAGTGCTCCGCCGAAACCTCATCCTCGATACCGGCCAGGACACCCAATTCCGCTTCAACCGAAACATCAAACTGATGGGCGTATTCAGCAACTTTTTTTGCAAGGGCCACGTTCTCATCGAATGGGAGATGGGAACCATCAATCATAACCGATGAAAAGCCGCTATCCACGCACGATTTGCACAACTCGAAGGAATCACCATGATCAAGGTGCAGACAGATCGGAATCGTTGATCCGGCTTCACGCGCCATCTGAACAGCCCCCATCGCCATGAAACGGAGCATGGTTTCGTTTGCATAGTTGCGCGCACCTTTGGAAACCTGGATAATGACCGGAGAACTGGTTTCCGTACAGGCGGTCACTATCGCCTGAAGCTGTTCAAGGTTATTGAAGTTATAGGCGGGTATTGCGTATTTGCCTGCCATGGCCTTGGCAAACATCTCCTTGGTATTGGCCAGCCCAAGCTCACTGAAATGAACCTTCCGCTTTTCCATTGTTTCCTCCTGATATTTGGTATTTTTCTTGAGTACCACAGTATCTGTAAACCGTGGAATTCTCAAATTCAGCACGTTCATAACTATCATGTAACTACTGTATAATCAAGGGTGCAAACTTTAACGGTAGTGATACGCTGAATACTCTTTTTTCAGTTCACCGTGTATTCGAGTGTGTCCATTGTTGTCCACGCGTCCACTCCACCATTGTTCAAGAGTGCTTTCCACCTCATCGTTACGCGCAACCCGTCAACAGTCACAATAACATATCCGTAATGACCTTCATCATGATAATCATTCACTACCCTGGCGCCTTCTGCATACGGCGGATTCCAGACATTAAAAGGAGCCCCGCCTGCGCCTGTCAGCACTTGATAGATGACATGGCCGGACTGATCATTGATATGCGCCCGATTATACAGATGGTCGTGTCCGCTGAAGTACATCCGGACACCGGCGTCTCCGAGGCTGTTCCAGAACTGATCGCGTTCTGCGGGATAAGAAGCCAATGAGTCTGCATGACCGACTCGAAACGCCGGGGCATGGCCGTAAACAAACGTATGCGGTTGCCTGTTTTGCCTCAATTGATCATTGAGCCATGGCTGATTCACTCTGAATGGTTGTGCAAACTGGTCAAGTCCGATAAAAAAAGCGTTTTTGTACATAAAGCTGTACGTTAGGCCTTCTTCTCCCGCCGGTCCATTGGTGGGGATCCAGGCATCGTCAAAAGCTGTGCGGTAGGCTGCCCTGAGTTCGGCAATAGGAAGATTTTTCGGGGTGGAGTTTGTATCCGGGGGCCATGGATATTTGCCGGGAGCGGCGTTGGGGCCAACTTCATGGTTTCCCCGGACAGGATATATGTTGATACCCGCATCATAGGCAGGAGCCATCGCTTTGCGCCAGGCCGCAAACTGATCGGCGTATGGCGTGCTGATTGCAACCCAGCCATTTACAAGATCTCCCGGGAAAATGACCAGTTCGGCACCTTCTTTCACGAGGTCTCTGGCAATGGAATTGACCACAACCTCATTGATGCCGGATTTATTGCGGTTGGCAAAGTTATTGTCGCCACGGGTGTCGCACAACACCGCGAACTTCCACGTTGACAGAACCTCACTGCTGCTGCCACTACATCCGCAGAGCAGTAAGCATGCGACGGAAAGGGAAAGACCAAACCATGTGATGGATCGCATGGAAATCTCCTCGTTATTTGCCCTTGAAATTCGGTTTGCGCTTTTCAAAGAATGCTTTTTTGCCTTCCAGATAATCGACGCTGTCGTAGGCCTTTCTGCGCAATCCCTGGATACGTTCAAAAGTGTCGGGACTCAAGGGATGCGAGTTAGCCAGAAGACGCAGTTGTTCTTTGATAACGGAAATTGCCAGAGGTGAATTTTCGGCCATCTGGTGGGCCATTTCATGGGTGAATTGCTCCATCACTTCCGTGGGTACCAGATGATTAAGGATGCCGATGCGCAAAGCGCGGTCGGCTGTAACAGGTTTTGCGGTAAAAAACATTTCCCGCGCAATGCGGGGACCAACCACATTGATAAAATGCATTATGCCGGAGGAGTTATAGGGAACACCGATCTTGGCCGGAGTGATTGCAAAAGAAGCTGTCGGGCAACCGATAGCGATATCGCAGATGAGCGACAGGTCGCAGGCTCCACCCCACACGCTCCCCTCAATCATGGCAATGACCGGTACAGGTAATTTCTGGATTTCCCGGAGCGCTAACTCCAGCGGATCATTATATGAAAGCGGATCACGGCCGGACACGGGGAGTTCACTGATATCCAAACCGGACGACCATACCTTGACTCCACGCTCAGCCCGTAAAATCACTACCCGAACCTTTCGCTTTACACACTTCTGTAACGCATCGATCAATTCTCCAAGCAATGCGTTGGAAAGGCTGTTATGGGTCTCCGCGTTGTTGAATGTGATCGTGCCGACATGATTGTCATAGGACGAAATAATCAGGGACATAGGAACACTCCTGCAAATGAATTTTACTCACCAGCCGTATACTGGATTATTTCAATGTTGATAACTCGAATTACTTGATGCTGTACGCAGTCAGTTCAAATGCTGTGATGTTATTGACATCCTGCCTTATCATCCCGATATTTAAGGCAAACCAGGACAGATAGGTCGTATTTGATATGGCGGTCTCTATTTTCAAGGTGTTGCTGAATGTTCCGGCTGGAACCGATATGGTTTCAAATCCGACAACAGTGATATTCTGGGTCAGTGAAGAAGTAGTGTTAGCCGGCTGGACGGATATTTGTACGGTCTGGGTTTCGTGATAACCTGGCGCTGTGGATGAAGGAACAAACAACATCCCGGGCATCGGACCATACGTTATGGAATTCGTTTTGGTGCCGGCAGTATCATAGGTTTCTCGGCCTGTAAGATAAAAGGCATTGCTGCTGACGGTCTCTGTGGCAACTGATTTTCCTGTTGACGTAACGACTTCCCTGGTTATCTGATTGTTTGTATTGGCTGTAATCTTTTCTGTTCGGGCGCCGCTGTTATATGTCCAGGTACTGTTAACGGTAACCGGTAAATAGGTGCCGTTTTGAGTCCCGCCGCCATCGCTTCCGCATCCTGTCAAGACAAGTGTCATGGCTGACAAAAATACCGCCACCACATTGAACAGATTATTTCTCATTTTCATATCTCCTGTCGGCAATGCTGAATAGCTACTGTTTATCTGTGAAAAAGAAAGGCGCTGCCCGTCGGATAGCGCCTTCACATTTCATTTATAGGAAGCATCACGCTTTTTCAAGCTTGACGGCAACCGTGTTGGCTGGACCTCTCAGCAGCGGGCTGGCCTGTGACTCGCGGAAATGGGAGGGCACAAACAGAGCACCAGCCTGGACGTTTGCGGACAACCGGGCTGGAAGGGTTGCACTGCCAACCGCCGAGGAAATCCTGACAACCGAGCCGTCGACAATACCTGATTTAGCTGCATCCGCAGGATTGACAAGCACATACCCCTGCCCAGACACGCTCATATTGTTGTCCGACCAGAGTGTCATGCTGCCGTTGTGATGCAGAATCGGTCCCATGGTCAGGAAGAAGGGACTGGCCGGGTCGGTAGCCGCAACCGCCGCCGGTACACAGGAGGCAAACGTGGCCGGCCGGTCGCTGAAGCCGGTGCGATTCTTGACTCTGCCCATACGGCAGCCCTCGTGGTCGCAGGTTTCGTTGTACAACCCGGTCAAGTCCGTGATTTCATGGTGCAGCTCTTCGGTTGTCTGCCCTGAGATTGCGGCAACCGGCGCAACCAGACGGTGCAGTTTTGTCAGAATATCGGCATCGGTACGGGCCTGGCCGATCGGAGCAACAGCACGGTTGAAACATTGTACGCGGTTATCCACCGAAGTGAATGACCCGGATTTTTCGGCAGCAGTGGCGGCAGGCAGGACAACCGTCGCCAGCCGGACCGTTTCGGTCAGAAACAGATCCTGAACTATCAGCAGTTCGAGTTTCTGAAGAGCCTTCAGCACACGGTTGCGATCCGGCATGAAATGCAACGGGTCGCTGCCCAAGACGTAGAGGGCCTTGATTTCGCCCTTCTCGATCCCCGCGAGGATGCCGAACAGGTCCTTGCCGGCAGAAGCCGGAACCACACAGTTCCAGGCAGCGCCGAATCCGGAAGCCTTATGCGCGTAGGTATGATAGCCGGGCAGGTATTCGGGACATACGCCCATGTCCAACATTCCCTGGGTGTTGTTTTTCTCGTCAATCGGGTAGATACCGGCTCCCGCATCACCGACAGCAGCGGTCAGCAGAGCCAGGTTGACAACTCCGGAAACGGCATGTTTCATATCTGACGAGCGAATGACATCAGAACCGTAGATCACGGCAGTGCGCCCACCCTGCCCGATCAGCCGGGCGGTGTCGCGCAGCAAAGACTCGCTGACACCGGTGACGGCAGTTATCTGCTCAAAAGACAGGGCATCAAGTGATGACGTAAGAGCATTCAGACCGGTGGTGTATTTTTCGAGGAAGTCGCTGTCGGAAATCCCCTCCGCCAGAATGGCCTTGTTGAGACCGGCCACAAACCAGGCCTCACTGCCCGCCCTGTACTGCAGAAAGGCGTTAGCGAACTTGTTCAGCGATGTCGTCCGGCTGTTGGCAAGGATCAGCCTGGCATCATTCTTGGTGGCGGCCTGGATAACACGATAGGCAAAACCGGCTGACTCCGCTTTGAGGTCGCTGCCGACTACGATGACAGCCGAGGCGTTTTCGATCGTATCCATCGGATAGGTACCGCCGCTGTAGCCGAGCATCTCGTATTGTACGATCTGGGAAGGGAAGAAACCGAGCCGTGCCTCGGAGTCGATATTGTTGGTTCCGACCGCCCCGCGCAGAAATTTCTGGAACAGATAGCTTTCCTCGTTTGTTACGCGCGGTGATCCGATACCGGCTACAGCGTCCGGGCCATTGGCAGAGATGATCTGTTTCAGACTTCCAACTATAGCAGACAGCGCCTGTTCCCAGGTGGCTTTCTGCTGATTGCCAGCTGCATCCTTGATCATTGGCGACGTAAGTCGTCCGGATGAGTTGAAGGCGGCATATCCGAAACGACCGTTGATGCAGAGGTTACCCCTGTTGTAACCGTCATCGGAACTGGTGACGCGCTCGATACGGCCGTTACCGGCGTGGTACTCGATTTCACAGCCGGATGAGCAGAAGGCACAGACACCGGGCGTTACATCGAAGGTCCAGGGGCGACCCCGGAATTTGAACGGCGTGCTGATCAGGGTACCGGTCGGGCAGGCGTTGATACAATTGCCGCAGAAATCACAATCGAGTGGTTCACCGCTGACAGTATCGATGATGGTGCGGTCGCCGCGGTCAACGATCTCGATCGCCTCTCTGCCGACAATCTCGCGGCATACTTTAACGCACTTTTCGCACAGAATACAGCGATTGGGATCACTCTCCAGCAATTTCCAGTCATAACGGATCGGCAGACGTTCCAATTCGGCGCTGTACTTGTTCCTGGTCACCTGCAAACCATAGCAGGTGTCCTGCAGGTCGCATTCTCCGGCAGCATCGCAGATCGGGCAGTCCAGAGGATGATTGACCAGCATCAGTTCCAAAGTTTTCCTGCGGGCAGCCTCAAGCTCCGGGGAAGTTGTGGTTACCACGATGCCGTCCTTGACCGGTGTGTTGCAGGCGGTCATAAAACGTTCAACGCCCTCCACTTTGACTACGCATATCCGGCAGGCGCCGGTGGTGGATATTTTTTTCAGCCAGCAGAGCGTCGGGATCCTGATACCTGATTCCGAAGCGGCTTCCAAAATGGTGGAGCCGACCGGTACCGTCACCTGCTTTCTATCTATGGTCAGTGTTGCCGTCTTATTCCCGCCGGGCTCTGTATGTGCCATGCCATATATCTCCAGTAAAATCTTAGATGCGTACAATAAAAACTACAGAGCAACCATCGCCATACGGTAGCATCGCAAGCAGCGATCTGCTTCAGTCTGGGCCGTTCTGTCACTGAAGCCGAGTTCAACTTCACGGTAATTCCCTTGCGCCGCCCGCTCCCGGCCATGTACCTCTCTCTGGTTGGCACGGTTGACCGAATCGAGCCAGGGTACCTTTTCTCCCTTGTCGTACACACCCAGATAGGTCAAAAGATCATCGAAAATATCCTGTTCACTCAGATAAGCCTTCCCCTCCTCCAGCCAGCGCTGGATGACCAGTGCAGCACGGTGGGCATTGCCGACGCAGGCTACAACCGTCAGCGGGCCGATTTCGGCATCGCCGCCGGCGAACACGCCGTCGCAATCGGTGATGAGGGAGCGGGACAGCATGTTGCCCATACCATCCTTCAGGTCTTTTCCGGCGGCGTCCTTTAGCGGCAGATATTTGGTTACAACCGTATTCCACTTGGTTATGTCGATCCCCATGTCGTGCGGGATAAAACCGAGGTCAGGGTCCTGACCAATGGCCGGGATAACCGTATCGCATTCGACGATGAATTCACTTCCCGGCACCGGCTCAGGTCGCCTCCGGCCTGATGCATCCGGTTCACCCATTGCCATCCGAACACACTCGACACCGATTACCTGCTCCTCGCTATCGACAATAATTTTGGTGGGCAGCACCTGAAATTCGAATCTGACCCCCTCTTCATCAGCGCCATCCACCTCCCAGACATCGGCCGGCATCTCCTTGCGGGAGCGGCGATAGAGCAGGATCGATTCCTCGGCCCCCTCTCGCAGCGCCACACGCACACAGTCGATGGCGGTATTGCCGCCGCCGACCACGCACACTTTTTTGCCCATACCGGTCGGTCGGCCCATATAGGCCTCGCGCAGGAAATCGATACCACCGGTGAGAAAGCCCTTGTAACCCTTATCTTCACCTTCAACCCCCATCGGCTTGGAACGGTGGGCGCCAGGCGCCAGAAAAACCGCATCGTACTTCTTTTTCAGTTCAGGCAGTGAGATATCCTTGCCAACCCGGCAGTCGTAGATGATCTCAACGCCCATCGCCTGGATGATATCTATGTCGCGCTGCAGAACCTGTCGCGGCATGCGGTAGGCCGGAATGCCGACCGCAATCATGCCGCCGCCGAACCCTTCCGGCAACGCTTCATATATCGTGCAGGGGTACCCTTCCAGCGCCAGGTAGTAGGCAGCAGCCAAGCCGGCCGGGCCGGCGCCCAGAATAGCTACGGTCTTGCTTTTTTTTGCCTTGGGTTTCATCGGAGGGAGCAGGTTGTGCAGTCGCTCGTAATCAGAGGCCGTACGCTTCAGCACCATGATGTTTATGGCGTCGTCCACGTTTTTCCTGCGGCAGGCTGTCTCGCAGGGATGCGGGCAGACCCGCCCGCAGACGGCGGGAAGCGGCATGTTTTCGCGGATGGTGGCCAGCGATTCTCCGTACTGATAATTCTTGATCTCCTCGATATATTTGGGGATATCGATGTGGGACGGACACTTGTCCATGCAGGGAGCAGTAATTTTATGGATGTAGTCCGCTTTTTCAACTCGCGTGCTACCGGCGCCGTCAATATACGTCCGGAAATCGGCACGAAAGTGCTGTACCGCATCGAACACCGGCACGGTTGCGCTCTGACAGAGGGTGCACTTACAATTTTTCAGCAGTTCGGCCAGGTCGCCGACCGTGTCCAGGTCAGCCTCTTCGGCTCTTCCTGCCAGCACGCTCTGAAGCAGGTCCATCAGAACTTTGGTGCCCTTCTTGCCCGGTGTGCATCGGCCGCAGCAGTAAAGGGTCTGGACACGCTTCATATACTCAGCGGTCATGGCCGGCACATCTACATGCTTATCAAACAGAATAAGGCCATCCCACCCCATGAAGGCGCGCAACGGACGCTCACCATCAAAAGCTACCGGCAGACGATAACTGACAGCCTGCGGTTCACCGGAAATATTTCTGTTATCGACGACATTTCCGCCCCACGTGGAAAAGACTACCTGTGCCACAGATACCTCCGAAACCCACCCTGGGGATTACAGGGCTAAGTATTTGCATTAGTTGGATAATATTATTAATAACACTTGTATACAGCATGCATGACTATCACATTAACGCCTCAAAAATCAAGGGAAAAAGCATGTTACGCGTCTCCCGGATAGCAACTGGTTTTACCTTTTGGCTGCGTTGTGATATAAACCGTTTCACTCAGTTCTAATCCACCATATCCGGAGGTTTTTCAAAATTATGACGAGCATCCATAATCTCGACGAAGCATTCCGTTCACTCTTTGAAACCAACTTGGGTATCAGGCCTGCCGTGAGCGGAGTCGAATGGCAGGGAGAGCGTGTTCTGGTATTCAGCGATATCATCCGCCCGGATGAAACCGTAACTGACTCAGATCACAACCGGCGGACACGACTGAATGCAACCGCTCGGGCTGTTGCCGGATTTGCTCGAAAAACCTACGCCAGTGGAGACTTCGTAGAGTTCCAGTCAACACCCGCCTCGGGAGCTGAACCACCGAAGGAACTCTGGCTAGCCGCCTTTGGTAACAAAGTTGTTGCGGCACTGGAATCTGCCGACCTGCTGAAAAAGCTGCTGAACAAATCGGCCTCGACGGTCGAAATGGCCTGCGCCGGAGAGCTCATTCAGGAACATAAAGCCGATGTGGTTGACATTATCGTGGCTCTGGCAAACAATTCCACCAGCCATACCCGTTTCCGGGCCCTGGCCTGTGCTGCCGGGTGCCGTTTCGCCAGTCTGCCGCATTTTGACCCGGATATGTTCCATACTTCGATGAAGGTGGATTGGAGCGCTTTAGCCGTCCGGACTGCCAAACTGGTCAAGGTGGTCAATCAGGCCGAATGGATCAGAGTAACCACCCCCAATGGCACCGACATGAAAATCTGCAAGGAGCGTCGCTCTGCCGAAGGGGATGACGGACTTCTGACCAAGGCTGGAAGTTTCGGCAACCTCCCGGCCGGAGAGGCCTACCTGGCACCGCTGGAGGGAAAGAGCCACGGCGTGATGGTGGTGGAATGGGGACCAACCCGCAAGCTTGATGAACCTCTGCGACTGAACGTCGAGAGGGGGGTGGTCGTAAGTATCGAAGGTAATGACTGCCATCGCCAAAAACTGGAGAGGAAATTTGAAGAAAACCCCAACTGCCGCAACATCGCCGAGTTGGGAATCGGTACCAACGACAGGGCAAATCGCCCTGATAATGTTCTGGAAGCCGAGAAGATTTTGGGCACCATTCACATTGCTCTCGGCGACAACAGCGGCTTCGGCGGTACTGTCTGCGCACCGTTTCACGAGGATTATGTTTTTTATCACCCCACTCTGACCGGAATTATGGCCAACGGAGATGAGAAGATTATTATCGATGCAGGAACGTTGCTGGTTTGATGGATGCGTGCAGCTCTTTCTTGTTATCTACATTTATTTTTCGTTTGCATGCTTTCTTACACACGTAACATCATAAGGTTTGCCTCTGAAATCTTTCATGTAGGTATATCCCATGCCTGCAGCAGTACATTTGTTAATTTTAGCATCTAATTCTTCCTGACTTATATTAGAACATCCAAATAATATAACAGTACATAACAGTAAAGGCCATCTCATGTTGCACTCCATTCCCGAATCAAGCATTTTTCTCTCTGCATTTCCCGACGTTTTCACGTTAATAATAGATTATTCATAAACTAGCACATATCGACAATTATTTCAAGATTATGCTCTTCTGCTTGCTTTCTACTGAAGTTATGGCACAATTACAGTCGAATGAAGCTCCTTTATATATCCAACAAACGGAGGAACAGTCATGAAGAAGATCGGTGTAGTACTATCAGGATGCGGAGTGAGGGACGGCAGCGAAATCCATGAAGCGGTTTTTACGTTGCTGGCAATTGATCGTCAAGGATGTGAAGCGATCTGTGTGGCACCCAATGACGACTTTCCCGTCACCAACCACCTCACCATGCAGGAAAGCGGCGAAAAACGTAATGCGCTGGTGGAGTCGGCCCGGATTGCACGTGGGAATATCCGGGACATCAAGGATGTAAAAGAGGCTGATCTGGATGCAATCATCTTTCCGGGCGGTTTCGGTGCGGCCAGGAACCTTTGTGACTTTGCGGTAAAAGGAGCAGAAGCTTCCGTACATCCCGAAGTCGCCCGATTACTACTGGAGATGGCCACTGCCGGAAGGCCGATCGGCGCCATCTGCATCGCACCGGTTCTCATTGCTGCCGTATTGGGCAAAGAATTTTCGACTACCGTAACAATTGGCAACGATGCCGTCACCGCTGCCGAGATCAACAAGACCGGCGCAACGCACCGGGATTGTCCGGTAACAGGGTTTGTCGCAGACGAGAAAAACAAGCTGGTCAGCACCCCGGCCTACATGCTGGCCAATCGGATATCGGAGGTCTGTGAAGGAATCGACACGTGTGTGAGGGAAGTCATAAAGCTGCTCTGAAAGTGTACCGCAATGCACTTTTTACGGGCGAGGCTTGTCTCGCCCTTATTTTTTATCCGGGACAAGGAATCAACCACCGATGAAGCTCACGCTGTTCTGCCTCTTCGTAACAATAACCACCTTCAGCTACTGGTTGCGGCATATCAACCTGCGGCATCTCAAACTGCATGGCTCAAGGGTGCCGGATGGTTTTGAAGGCGCTATCGACGAAGAAAAACTGCGCAACAGTTCCGCCTATACCTTTGAATCGAGCCGACTGGGGCTGTGGGATTCGCTTTTCGACAATGTAGTACTGATTGTCTTTCTGTTCGGCGGATTGATTGCAACCTATGACCGGTACATCAGCACGTTACATGATTCGTACACCGTCACGGCTGTTCTTTTCTTTTTACTGTTGACGTGGGTATCGACGCTGCTCGGCATCCCCTTTGACCTGTACGGCACCTTCCGAATCGAAGCGCGCTACGGTTTTAACACAACACCCCCCCGGCTCTGGATCACCGATTTTTTGAAATCGCAGCTGATCGGTGCAATCCTGTTGACATTCCTGATCACCGTTGTATTCCGGCTTATCCAATGGAGTCCGCAGAGCTGGTGGCTCTGGGTGTGGGGGTTCATGGCGCTCTTCAGCCTGTTCATGATGTTCATATCCCCTTATGTGATCGAACCGCTCTTCAACAAGTTCGAACCGGTGGTGGAAGAGGGACTGGAGGACGAAATCCGCATCATGATGGAGAAGGCCGCTCTGAAGGTCGGCCGGGTTATGAAGATGGATGCCTCGAAACGCAGCCGGCACTCCAATGCTTACTTCACCGGTATCGGCAAGGTCAAGCGGATTGTGCTGTTCGATACGCTGATCAAACAGATGAGCCATGGCGAGATCGTGGCCGTGCTGGCCCATGAGATCGGGCATTGGAAGAAAGGTCATATCTGGAAACGACTGCTGTGGGCGGAAATCCTGGCTTTGGCCGGCTCGTGGATCAGCTTCAAGCTGCTGGCCTGGCCCGGTTTGCCGGGGCTTCTTGGGTTGCCGGCAGATATTTCTCTACCGGCCAGAATGGTAGTACTCGGTTTTGTCGCGTCGCTGGTGCTGTTCCCGCTCGGTCCATTTTCGGCCTGGCGTTCACGCTGCCATGAAAAGGAGGCTGACCGCTTTGCCGCCGACCTGACCGGGAAGCCGCAGGATCTTGCCTCGGCGATGGTCAAACTGTCTGTCGAGAACCTGTCCAACCTGTTCCCGCATCCCTTATACGCCGCCTTCTACTATTCCCATCCAGCAGTGGTCGAGCGGGTAAGAATGTTACGCGAGTGGTCACATAAATGAATTTGTACGCCAGTTCAAATTATAGTACCATCCTGTCCCGCTGAGTACCGGAACAGACCCTTCTGCAAAAGGAGAACAGAGGATGGCAATGATGGCATGGAACCCGTCCCTGAGCGTCAATATCAGGCAGTTTGACGATCAGCACATGAAGCTGGTAGATATGATAAATGAGTTGTATGACGCCATGAAAGCCGGTAATGGCAGGGAAGCTCTCAGCAGAATTCTCAAAGGCCTTATTATCTACACAACCACCCATTTTACAGAAGAAGAGCAGCTGATGGCAAGCCACAGCTATCCCGACATGCTCGAACACAAGGCGAAACATGAGGACCTTGTCAAGCAGGTGCTGGATCTGCAAAATACCTTCAAATCGGGCCATGCCATCCTGACGCTTGATATGATCATGTTTCTGAAGGACTGGCTGGTGCAGCACATACAGGGAGACGACAGAAAATACGGCGTCTACCTGAATTCCAGAGGAGTGCACTAAAATTAATACAAGGGGGTTGACTGCATGAATAAACCTGCCAGATTTTCGCTTGGCGTTCGTCTTTCACTGGTTCAGGCTGCGTTGATAATCGCAGTCATGAGTATTTTTACGGCATCTTTGTCGCTGTACCTGACAAAGCGACTGGATAAGCGCACTGAAAACGATCTCACCCAGCAGATGTCGATACTGGTAAACACCATGTCGTCCTACCATTCTTCGCTTGCGGATAGCGCCTCCAGGCTTGCGGATGTCTTCCGGAGCTCATTCCCCGGAGAGTTCGGGGTCGACCCACAGACAACAATACCTATTGGTGACAAACAGACGCCTTTAGTCACTTCCGGCTCTACAACTCTTAATCTGAACACCGAAATCGTAGACAGATTCACAAATGTCACCAAGGCGGTAAGCACGATTTTCGTACGCTCGGGCGATGATTTTATCCGGGTCAGCACTTCACTGAAAAAAGAGGACGGCAGCCGTGCGATCAGCACCGCCCTGGACAGAACGCATCCTGCCTATCAAGGATTGCTCAAGGGCGAGGAGTTTATCGGCAAGGCGACCCTTTTCGGCAGGAATTACATGACCAAGTACCTGCCGGTGAAAGACGGCGGAGGCAAGGTTATTGCCGTCCTTTTCATCGGAGTTGATTTTACCGAAGCTCTGAAAGCTCTGAAAGAGCAAATCCGGAGTATCAAGATCGGGCAGACCGGTTATGTCTATGTACTTGATGCAAAAGAAGGCAAAGATGCCGGCAAGCTGGAGATTCACCCGGCCAAAGAAGGGAGCAGCATTCTCGATGCCAAAGATGCTGATGGCCGTGAATTTATCAGGGAGATGCTCAAACAGAAAGAAGGGGTCATCCGCTATCACTGGATCAACAAAGAACTTGGAGAAACTGCTCCGCTGGAAAAGGTGGTTGCGTTTCGTCATCTGAAGGAGTGGAACTGGATTATCGCTGCGGGAGCTTCCCTTGACGAACTGAATACTGAAGCCAGAATACTGCGCAATGCCATGATAGGAGCGACACTGATGGTGGTGGTCATTCTTGTGCTGCTGTTCATGTTTTTTGTTCGGCGCTGGATCACAATACCTTTACAGGAGGCGGTGGCAGTGACAGATCTGATGGCGTCGGGCGATTTCAGGGGGGTCTGCCCCGACGATGCTGGAGATCAGCCCAAATCCGCCGACGAAGTCGCGCAACTTTGCTTGGGGATCCAGCATATGGCGTGTGAAATAAAAGGCCTGCTTGTCAAGATTGACAGGGCATCGTCTGAAGTTTCCGCCGCTGCGGCACAGGTCAACTTGACAGCCGAGCAGATAGCCACCGGATCCGAAGAGGTAGCTGCCCAGTCGGCAACTGTTGCCACCGCCGGAGAAGAGATGTCTGCCACATCCGGCGATATCGCCCGAAATTGCCAGCTGGCGGCAGAAGGCGCGCAGCGGGCGACGCACTCTGCACAAACCGGTGCAGAAGTGGTTGAGAACACCGTGGCCGTCATGGGTCAGATTGCCGAGAGAGTGCAGGAATCGGCGAAAACTGTGGAGAGTCTGGGAGCACGTTCCGACCAGATCGGCGCGATTATCGGCACCATCGAGGATATCGCCGATCAGACCAACCTGCTGGCCCTGAACGCCGCCATTGAAGCTGCCCGTGCAGGTGAGCAGGGACGCGGCTTTGCTGTTGTCGCTGATGAAGTACGTGCCCTGGCCGAGCGTACCACTCGTGCCACCCGCGAGATCGGCGAAATGATCAAGGCCATCCAGCACGAGACAAAAGGAGCGGTAGAAGTCATGGAACTGGGCGTTCATCAGGTGGAAAAGGGAACCGGGGAGGCAGCAAAGTCAGGACAGGCGCTGAAGGATATCCTGCAGCAGGTCAACGATGTAGCCATGCAGGTCAACCAGATCGCCACGGCTGCCGAAGAACAGACAGCCACTACAAGTGAGATATCCAGCAACATGCAGCAGATTACCGAAGTCGTTCAGCAGACTTCACACGGCGCCCACGAATCCGCTAATGCCGCAGCCCGGCTGAACAGCAACGCCGAAGAGCTGCAGCGGCTGGTAGGTCGCTTCAAGTTGTAAGAATACTCAGGGCCAAGGCCAACTAATGCACTCTACCCCCATTGACGTGGTCATTGTATGGCATATGCATCAGCCATACTACAAAGACCCGCTGAAAAACGAATACTCACTCCCCTGGACCTACCTGCACGGCATCAAGGACTATTTTGACATGCCGGCCATTGTCGAGGATACGCCCGGTGCCAAGGCGGTTTTCAATCTGGTGCCATCCCTGATCGAGCAGATCCTGGATTACGCCGATGGAACCGCCGTAGACCCGTTTCTGCTGAAGGGCAAAGCTGCTCCGGCCGACCTCTCCGCAGATGACCGTGTTTTTCTGCTGGAGAACTTTTTCTCCGCAAACCGCCAACGGATGATCGAGCCATCGCGACGATATCTGGAGTTGCTCTACATGGCCGGAGAAGGAAAGCCGGGCAGCGCTCGCGAGCGGGTCAAACACTTTTCCGATCAGGATCTGCTGGATCTGCAGGTCTGGTTCTTCCTGGCCTGGACCGGAGAGGCCGCCCGTCGCCGCTATCCGCTCTTTGCCGAGTTGGTCGCCAAAGGTGAAGATTTCACCGCCAATGACAAAGAACGGCTCTTTGCGACACAACAGAAATTGCTGCAGGCAATCATCCCGCTCTACAAGCGTCTTCACGAAGAAGGGCGGATCGAACTGTCGGTTACCCCTTACTATCATCCGATCCTGCCGCTTCTGTGCGACATCCGGGCCGCCCGGACCGCCATGCCGCGTGTCACACTCCCCTCGGCCAGTTTCCGTCACCCCGAGGATGCCCGCGCTCAGATCAGCCGGGGCATTGAGTATTTCCGGCAGATCTTCGGTTTTGTTCCCAAAGGAATGTGGCCATCAGAGGGGTCGGTCAGTAACGAGGCGCTCGGCATCATCGCCGGGTGCGGAATAAGCTGGATTGCGACCGATGAGGAGATTCTGGCGAAAAGCATGGATGGCGGTCTGGGGAGTCACAAGGAGCGTCTTTACCGCCCCTGGCGGTTTAGTAGCAGCCAGGGTGAGATAGGGGTTTTTTTCCGTGACCATCAACTCTCCGATCTGGTGGGATTCACCTACTCTCAGTGGGATGCCGGCCGGGCCTCAAGCGACCTGTGCGGACGCCTGAACGCCATCAAGGCCCGTGTCGGAGGCGAAGGACGGGTTGTCCCGATCATTCTGGACGGTGAGAACGCCTGGGAATACTATCCCGATAACGCCTACGATTTCCTGCAGGGGATATACCGCAACATTTCAGAATCTCCGGCCCTCAATCTAACTACCTGCTCCGAAGTATTGACGCACAACCACTTCGACGGACGCTTGCACAACATTCATCCCGGTTCCTGGATCAATGGCAATTATGGCATCTGGATCGGTCATCCTGAAGAAAACCTGGCATGGGATCTGGTGGCAAAAGCACGTGAAACCGCTTTGTCCTGCAATTCTCTGGTAGCGGCAGCGCTCGAAAGCGGCACCCCTTCTGCCGACGTCACTGCCGAATTGATCTGTCGTTCACTGTATGCCGCCGAAGGGAGCGACTGGTTCTGGTGGTATGGTGACGACCACTTTTCTCCGCACAGCGACCGCTTCGACAAACTTTTCCGACAGCACCTGATGAATGTCTACCGCCTGTTGGGGATGGACACGCCTCGCGAACTGCTGGAGCCGATCAAGAAGAAGAACCCGGCCGGATTGATCCGCGAACCGGCGGCCTTCATTGATCCGGATATCAACGGCCGCATCAGCAATTACTTCGAGTGGCTGGCGGCAGGACTGTATGACCTGACCCGCCAAGGATCCGCCATGCACTCCTCCGACCGGATGCTGCAGAGCTTCTATTACGGATACAACAAGACTTCGCTCTTCTTCAGAATTGACGGTGTTCAGGAGCTTTCCCGACTTCTGAAGGAGATCGACGTTCTAAACCTGCATCTGATTTACGATCGCGAATATCGGTTGCCTCTTCAGATGCGGAATGACGAGGGACTGCTGCAGGTCAAAGAGAACGGTGTCTGGACTCCGACCCGCGGCTACTGCAACTGGAAGATAGCTAAAACCTGTGAAGTCAGGATTCCTCTCGAATCCATCAAGCTGGCTCCTAAAAGTAAGCTGTTCGCATCAGTCACGCTGGTACGCGACAACGAGGAGATCGGCCGCTGGCCGACTGATGCGCCGTTGATGCTGTACTACGCCGGGCTTGAGATTGAGTTGGATAACTGGCTGATATAAATCAGGGTCAAGGGGCCAGGGTGAAGGGTCAAGGTTTTCTGTTTTTTCTTGCCCCTTGCCCCTTGACCCTTGCCTTTTGGAGGTAATATGTCTGAACTGCGCTGGGATCCGATAAAACTCCACTGGGTAATCATTGCTACCGAGCGGGGTCGCCGTCCGCGTGATTTTCAGGTTGAGGATGAGCATAGCGGCATGACCGCCTGCCCATTCTGTTATGGAAATGAGGACAAGACACCGCCGGAGATATTTGCCATCCGCCCGGATGGTCTGTCCAATGCCGCCAACTGGCGCGTGCGGGTGATCCCGAACAAATACCCGGCATTGCGTGTGGAAGGTGAGCTGCACAATCGAGGCTATGGCATGTACGATGTCATGAACGGTATCGGCGCCCACGAGGTTATCATCGAAACTCCCGATCACAACCGCACGTTGGCCGACCTCTCTTCAAATGAAATCACCGATGTCCTGACCGCCTACCGACATCGATATCTCGACCTGCGCAAGGATTTCCGCTTCCGCTATCTGGTGCTGTTTAAAAACCACGGAATCAAAGCAGGCGCAACCCTGGCGCATTCGCACAGCCAGTTGATTGCAGTGCCGCTTCTGCCTCCGGTGGCTTCCACTCAGCTCAAAGTGGCGCGCAACTATTTCAGTGCCAAGGAGCGTTGTATCTTCTGTGATATAGTCGACTTCGAACTGCGTGAAGGTGTTCGCGTGGTAAAGGAGTTTTCGAACTTTGTGGTACTAACGCCCTACGCCTCCACCTCCCCATTCGAACTGCGCCTCTACCCCAAGCGCCATAGTCATGACTTTGCCCTGATGAACGATGCCGAACTGGCCGAACTGGCTGTGGCCATGAAAGATATGCTGCTCCGTGTCAAGACCGTGCTGCGGGACGCTCCCTACAACTTCATCATGCATACCGCTCCTCCGATGCACCGTCGCCCTGGCAAACCGGGGCAATGGAACTCGCTGGAGCACGATTACCACTGGCATATGGAACTGGTACCACGCCTGACCCAGGTGGCCGGCTTTGAATGGGGTACCGGATTCTTCATAAACCCCACTTCTCCGGAGGATGCAGCCCAGTTTTTGCGTGAAGCGGATGTCTGATATGTCAAACACGCTTTAATAATAATCAGGGAGAGAATGCCATGAGAACACTGATTGTCGAAGACGATTTCCTGAGCCGTAAGCTGATGCTCGCCTATCTGTCACCTTTTGGAGAGTGTGATGTTGCTGCCAATGGCTCGGAAGCCCTCGAGGCCTTCATTATAGCTTGCGATGCAGGACAATACTATGATCTGATAACACTCGATATCATGATGCCGGAAATGAGCGGTCAGGAAGTCCTCATGCGTATCCGGTGGATCGAAGACGAAAGGGGGCTTCCCGCTGCCAGAATTATTATGACAACAGCGCTGAAAGACGGCTCCAACGTTATGAATGCCTTCTATAGCCAGTGTGACGGTTATCTTGTAAAGCCGATCGAATCCGAGAAATTGCGGGGGATGTTGAAAGAGCTCAATCTGTTGGATTGAAGAGACGGTTTCAAGCTCCGTATAGTGAGCTGCTGAAATGACAGGCGGCGTAATGGCAGGCACTCTTTTCGTCAAGCACGGGGGCTTCGTATCGGCATATATCCCCGGCATGGCGGCAACGGGGATGAAAACGGCAACCGGCGGGAATGGTGAGCGGTGAAGGTATGTCGTCATTCAAAAGGAGATGTTTCTGCGTCTCCCCCCGTTTCTGCATTCCCGGTATGGCTGCCATGAGGGCTTCAGTATATGGATGCAGACAGCGGCGGAACAGATCTGATGCTGTTGCGCTTTCGACCACAACGCCCAGGTACATTACGCTGACCCGATCACAGATGTGCCTCAGTACCGAAAGGTCATGTGAAATAATGACCAGTGACAGATTGTACGTAAATTTCAATGTCTGAAGCAGATTGATTATCTGGGCCTGGATCGAGATGTCCAGCGAAGAAACCGGCTCATCCGCAATAACAATGCCCGGCGATGCCGCCAAGGCACGTGCGATGCCTATCCGTTGACGCTGTCCCCCTGAAAATTCATGCGGAAAACGGTTGTACTGTTCGGCGCCAAGTCCAACCGTTGACATGATCGCCTCAGCCTTATTGCGTCTTGATGCTGGCGATCCCGAACCGGCGATGAGCAGGGGCTCGGATATTATGTCGCCGACTCGTATGCGTGGATTCAGAGATGAAAACGGATCCTGAAAGATCATCTGAGTCTGTTGGCGAAAAATCTTGTAGTCGCATTGCGCCATTGTATGAATTGGCGATCCGAGATAACGGACCTGCCCGGAATCCGGCTGTATCAAACCGGCCAGCATCTTTCCCAGCGTAGACTTCCCGCAGCCTGATTCACCGGCGATTCCGAGAGTTTCCCCCCGTGAAAGCCCAAGGGATACATCATCAACCGCAGTCACTATCCCTGTAGGCGCCGAGGAACTTCTGTTGAGCTGGAACTGTTTTTTCAGAGCGGTTCCGTCGAGTATGATATGCGGGCTCGTCATTGGGGACTCCAGCAGCGCACGTGGTGGCCGGGAGAGATTTCCTGCAGATCCGGCGCCTCGTTGCGGCATGCGGCCAAAGCAATTGGGCAGCGGTCGCAGAAACCACACCCCGGCAGTTTCGCTGCAAGATTCGGGGGTTGTCCATAAAGTGTGGCCAGTGGCTTGCCCGGCTCGGCATTGCTGGGGAGCGAAGCCAGCAGCGCCCGGGTATAAGGATGGTGCGGATGGTTCAACAGGTCTGTGCTGGTCGCAGACTCAACTATCTGGCCGGCATACATGACACATGTGCTGTCGGATCTTTCGGCCACGATACCCAGATCATGGGTAATGAGCAGAATGCCCATGTCTGTTGATTGACGCAGAGAGTCAATAAGCTCCAGTATCTGGGCCTGTATGGTGACATCAAGTGCGGTAGTCGGCTCGTCGGCAATAAGCAGGGCAGGAGAACATGCCAGCGCCATTGCGATCATGACTCTCTGACGCATGCCACCGCTCAATTGGTGAGGATAGTCATGCATTCGATCTCCGGAAGCAGGTATGCCGACCAGACGCAGAAGTTCGGCGGCCCGCTCGGCCGCTTCACTTTTCCGGAGCTTCCTGTGCAGCATGAGAGGCTCCATGACCTGATCACCGATACGCAGGACAGGGTTGAGAGATGTCATCGGTTCCTGAAATACCATTGAAATGCGACTTCCCCTGATAAGACGCATCGAATCTTCAGCCAGTGAGAGCAGGTTTACCCCTTCGAAAAGGATCTCGCCGGATCGGATGAAACCAGGCGGTGGTAGTAAACGCATAATGGAAAATGCAGTCATGGACTTGCCGGAGCCGGATTCACCGACAAGCGCCAACGTGGACCCTTTTTCTATTCTCAGGTTTACGCCACGTACCGCATTCAGATCTCCGTCGGGGGTTCTGAAACACGTATGTAAGTTGTTAATGGAAAGAAGAGCCATATGCGTGCACTATACGACAACCTGACGCCTGATAATAACAAAAAATATCTGAATGACATGAAAACCGTCCTTGACAACCTCTACGCGACTCGTTCATCGCTACACCTTGCCAACGATCCACTCTCATTCTGCCACAATTATCCCGATCCGGCAGACCGCGAGGTGGTGGCGGTAATAGCTTCGTCCTTTGCCTACGGCGCTGTTGCAATTATACTGCGTACGTTGAAATCAATCTTTACCGAGTTAGGGGTCTCACCTCGCCGTTATATAGAGGTTTTCGAGCCGAAACATGGCAAAACAACATTTGCAGGGTTCAAGCATCGTTTTAACGATGGTCGTGACCTGTGCGCTCTGCTGTGGGGCATCCGAATGATGATTGAGCAGGCCGGCAGCGTCGAAGCATTTTTTCTGCTCGGCTGCGATGCCAATGCAGATGACGTGACCGGTGCGATGAATAACTACGCTGCCTCGGCGTTGGCCCTGGATTATAGAAGCGTATTCGGAGGTAATTCAATTCCGGACGATTCATATTTCCCGTTTCTATTTCCCGCACCGGCCTCCGGCAGCGCCTGCAAGCGCCTCTGCATGTTTCTGCGCTGGATGGTACGCCCGGACGACGGCATCGATCTGGGGCTCTGGCAGGGAGTCTCACCTGTGAAACTCATAATGCCGGTTGATACACATATCAGCCGCATCTGCACGTTGCTTGGCTTTACCGGCAGAAAGGCTGCCGACTGGCGTATGGCACGCGAAATAACTGCCGTGCTGCGCCGGTTTGATCCTGATGATCCGGTAAAATACGATTTCTCTCTCGCCCATCTTGGAATCAGCGAAGGGTGTAACGGCAAAGGCGGTTCACACTGCCTGAACTGTTCGATCGCAGGAATCTGCCCGCAAATGGCTACTAATAATGGCAGGGAAAAGAACCTTGTAATGATTTGACACGTGGTAACCTTTCTGATATAGGATTAACGTTGTTTCAACCAGTTCCAATATTTTTGCGCCAGAAAACAGCACATTCCTCACTTAGGAGTTGCGGATGATTATTCAATGTGAACAGTGTCAGGCCAAGTTTAGACTTGATGATTCAAAGGTCGTGGACAAGAGCGTCAAGGTACGCTGCTCCAAGTGCAAGCATGTGTTTACTATCGCTAAAGAGCAGCCGAAGACGGAGCCGTTTACTTTTGACTCTTCGCCTGAACAGACTCTCACGAACAAGCATGAAGATACCTCATTACCGCCCCCGCTCCTGCATCAGTCCGGGCTCCAGGAGTCCTCCTCTCCGTTTTCATTCGGCGCGGGTTTCCCGAATGAGACCAATGACGTCGCCGAGTCTGCGGAGCCTGATCCGTTTGTAACCTCGGCCTCTGAGTTGGTCTTTGCACCGGCCGGGAATGACGAATTCAGTCTCTCATCTCTGGAGGGAGATAAAGGGTTTGCTGTTGAACGGGATGGAGTACCTTCAGCTCAAGCGGATGTCGATTTCGGCAACTTCGATTTTGGTGACAGCGGGATGGACACTGAAAAGACGATGATCGCGCCGCCATCCTCAGCCGATTTCGGCGACAAAACAATGATTCAGCCGATTATTGCCACGAAAGTTACCGCACAGGTGACTGATTTTTCTGATAAGGACATGTTCGGGACGGCAATATCGCAACCAGTCGCAGAACCGGCTGGCTCAGCTCTTTTTGATCTTGGTACTGTCAGCTTGATAGATGCTGCAGGCATGGCCGGTACGGAAGAAATGCGAAAAGATGGTTCTTCACTCCCTCCTGATAGTGAAGCTAACGCGCCTTTTAATCCGGGAGAGATCGATTTCGGCGATGAACATATTGCTACTACGGGTCATCAGGTTAATTACGATCAGTTGGCTCCATCCCATGAAGTGCTTTCTACTCCTCTGTCCAAGACCCACGATACACCAGTGCCGGTTACTGACAATGACCTCGGAAAGACGTTTCACCCAGGCGCCGAACAGGCTGCGCAGGAAGACCTGCCTCCACTCCCGATTTCTTCAAGGCGCAAGCAGAACCCGCTTTCTGCCGGTCTGATAGCTGTTGTGGCTCTTCTGATGGTTGGAGCTCTCGGATATTTCGGATTCTCGTCCTTTTCGGAGGATAAAGACAAGGTTGTTCAAGAGGTTGGCAAGATAAGTGTACGTGCGGTCAAGGCCTCATATGTAAAAAACAATTTAGTCGGTTCCCTGCTGGTCATTTCGGGTGAGGCGGTCAACGAATATCCCGCCCCACGGGCTGCATTGCAGATAAAGGGGATGATTTTTGATAACAAGGGACAGGTGCTGGCAAGCAAGAGTGCGTTCGGTGGGAACATGCTGACCAACGAGCAGCTTGCCGGTTTGCCGCTTGACAAGATTGAGGCTGCAATGGCAAATCAGTTTGGCGATTCTCTGGCAAATCTGGAGGTAGCCCCCGGCAAATCGGTCCCCTTTATGGTTATAATTTCCACTCCCCCAAAAGAAGGCAAGGATTTTGGAGTGGAGCCGGTCGGATCAACAGTGGCTTCAGGCAAGCAGAAGTAATAGTCACTACTTTACAGAATCTCCACCAGCCGGATATCAAAAGTCAAATCATACCCTGCCAGAGGATGGTTGGCATCCAGCGTGATAGCTGCGTCCGTCACCCCGGTCACCAGTACCGGCATCGGGGAACCATCCTGCATGATCACCTCCATCTGTTGCCCCGGTTCCGGGTTGATTTCGGCTGGGATCTCGCTGCGATTTATGACGGCCACCATCTCTTCAAAACGCTGCCCGTAGGCGTCGTCGGCCGCAATGGTAACCTTGACGTTCTGTCCTGGTTCCAGGCCGATGACTGCCGTCTCAAATTTAGAGATAAGTTTTCCTTCACCGATAGTAAACTCCATCGGCTCACTGGCGTTGCTCTCGCATTTGCAATTGTTACCACTGCAGACGTCGTCGAACTCACCACCTTGATGTTGAACGGCAGAACCTTCGGAAGAATCGAATATGCTGCCATCCTCCAAAGTGCCTGTGTAATGAACCCTGACCCTATCGCCTGTTTTTGCCTGAACCATGTTGTCTGCCTTCCTTTCTTGTTTGTTTGGTTCAACTGTCCGGTGATGCCAATGCCTCCACAACACGAGCAAGGCGACCGGCATTGCCATGTATGAAGACCCGCTTATGACGTGATGTCTCCCCGGATATGATTTTAACAGCTGATTTCGGCACACCGAAAAAGTCGGCCACAAATTCGCGACAGAGTTTGTTGGCTGCACCATCCACTGGCGGTGAGGTGAGCCTTATTCTGAGGGAATTGTCCTGAACTCCGCAAACTTCGTTCTTCGACGCACGCGGCTGAATGTAAAGGGAAAGAGTGATGCCGTCCCCGTGAGCCGTGCAGAAGGCATGATCAGACCGGCTCATCGTCTGAAAGCTGGCGGGCGAAACTGTCCAGCAAGGCCTTGAAGCTCATCTCGAATTGGATCTTCTGGCGGCGAATATCCTCAATGCGCGCCTTAAGATCACCAAGCCGGCGATCAGCATCAGCAACGATTCGCTCCCCTTTCAGTTCAGCTTCCGAGACGATCAGGTCAGCCTCTTTACGGGCATTGGTCTTCATCTCCTCAATAACCCGCTGAGCTGAAAGCATAACTTCACGCAGCTCCCGCTCCTTTTCCGCCATGTCGAGCATCTCGCGGTTCTGGCGGGCCTGCTGTTCTTTAAGCTCGTTGTTGTCACGAATCAGGCTTTCCATCTCTTCGGCAACCGTTTGCAGGAAAGCATCCACATCATCCGGATCAAGTCCCCTGAACGTTTTAACCTTGAACTGCTGCTGTTGAATATCGAGCGGAGTTATCTTCATCGCTGGTCAACCTCTCAGTTTAAGTGCCATGCTGGTGGTCATCAAATAATGGTAGGCTGTATCAAAGACGATAATCTGAAGAACGTATATAATGGCAAAGACCACCAAAGGAGAGAGATCAAGCATGCCGGTATCAGGCATGTGCCGCCGGATACGTCTCAGAAGCGGGTCGGTTACGCGGCGGATAAAATGTACGATCGGATTGTAGGGATCGGCATTGATCCACGATATCACAACACTTGCCAGCAGGATGTACTTGTAGATGGTCAGAAGGCCACTGGCAAGCTCGACGATCCTGGCCATGGCAAGAAGTATGTTAGCAAGAAGAATCACGTCATTCTCCGAAAAACAGGGTGAATTTTAGCGTACTATGCCTTATACGTATGCGTAATGTCAAAGAAGAATACTGGAAAAGCAGTAACTGATAAGGAGTAGTGAATTAGATCAATTACGAATAATACGGATATTCCCATGAAACCATCATCCCTCCATACATCACTACACCATTCTCTGCTTCTTCGCAAGCCGTTAGCACTGTTTCTGTTCGCACGTGTCGCATCTTCGGTCGCCTTCCAGATGCTGGGAGTGGCAGTAGGGTGGCAGATGTATGCCATTACCGGAAGTCCCTGGTATCTCGGCCTGGTCGGTCTGGCCCAGTTCATGCCGATGTTTCTGCTGACGCTGGTAGTTGGGCATGTTGCAGATCGCTACGACCGGTGTATTGTAGCACGAACCTGCCAGATCATTGAAGGGTCGGCCGTCGCCTTGCTGGCCATCGGAAGTCACGACGGCTGGCTCAACAAGGAAAGCATGCTTGCCATCATGTGCGTGGTGGGTGCGGCGCGTGCCTTTGAATATCCGACCATGCACGCCTTGGTGCCGGGTGTCGTCCCGGCTGACTTCCTGCCACGCGCCGTTGCCTGGTCCTCTTCCGCCAACCAGACTGCCACCATAATTGGGCCGGCCTTGGGCGGATTGCTGTACGCCTTTTGTACAACCACGGTCTACAGTACAGCCGCTGTTCTGTTTCTGGGCGCAGGCCTGTTTATCTCACTGATTCGTGTTGAGCGAGCCCCTGTCAAGCACGAGCCTGTCAGCATCAGATCGTTGTTCGCCGGCATAACCTACATACATGGTCACCCGGTAGTCCTGGGTGCTATCTCCCTTGATCTTTTTGCCGTGTTGCTTGGCGGGGCAACGGCGCTCTTGCCGGTTTATGCCCGCGACATACTCGTTACCGGAACATGGGGCCTTGGTCTGCTACGATCGGCACCGGCAGCCGGGGCACTGGCCATGTCGCTTTATTTGGCCCGTAACCCGCTCCGGCATCGTGTCGGACGGATCATGTTCGCTTCCGTGATGGTTTTTGGCATCGCCACTATCATATTCGCCGTGTCGAGGTCATTCCTGCTGTCGTTGGGTGCGCTGATCGTTCTGGGTGCTGCAGACGTGATAAGTGTAGTTATCCGCTCTTCTCTGGTACAGATTGAGACTCCCGACGAGATGAGAGGGCGTGTCAGTGCGGTAAATTCAATGTTTATCGGGACATCGAATCAACTCGGCGAGTTTGAGTCCGGCGCCACCGCCGCACTGTTCGGAACCGTGCCTGCTGCGCTGATTGGCGGCATCGGCACACTGCTTGTTGTTCTGATGTGGATGCGATTCTTCCCGCAACTGCTCCGTGCTGATTTCCTGGAAAAAAAAGAAGCGTGATGCGATTGCTGACCGGATACTATTGGTATGAAGCAAAATCCCTGTTGCCACAGAGAGCTAAACCATTTATTCTTGCCGCCCTGATCAACAAAAAACAAACGAGGAGGTTCACCAGAATGAAATGTTTTATGAAAGTTGCACTAATCGGGATTCTGGCAGCATCTGTAGCCATTCCGGCCTTTGCTGTGCAAGATGCAAAGAAGACAGACACCAAGGTTGTAACAACAGCTTCCGGCCTCAAGTACACCGACGTGCTGGTAGGCAAGGGAGCTTCCCCGGTTACAGGCAAACCAGTCAAGGTGCATTACACGGGTACACTGGAAAACGGCACGAAGTTCGACAGTTCCGTTGACCGCAAAGAGCCGTTTTCGTTTGTGATCGGCGTTGGTCAGGTTATTCCCGGATGGGATGAAGGTGTCATGTCCATGAAAGTAGGTGGCAAGCGCAAACTGATTATACCTTCCAAGCTTGGTTATGGAGCCAGGGGAGCCGGTGGAGCCATTCCTCCCAATGCAACCCTGTTGTTTGATGTCGAACTGCTGGATGTATCTCGCTGATCTGCACGTTAAACCCGATTTTCCAGAGGGGACTTCATGGATCGGCAAAATATTGAATCGCTTTTCTCTCGTACCGCCTCTTTGCGTTGCCTTGTTGTTGGTGATCTGATGCTGGATGAATACCTGTGGGGCAAGGCAGAGCGTATATCGCCCGAGGCGCCGGTGCAGGTGGTAGATGTTCTGCGGGAGGAGCTGCGTCTGGGAGGAGCCGGTAATGTGCTTAATAACCTTCTGGCTCTGGGCGCACAGGTGGCAGTCTGCTCGGTGATAGGTGATGACGAGAATGGCTGGTCATTGCTGAAGGAGTTTAATCGCAGAAATGTTTCTATTGAAGCCGTATTCTGCGATCCTTGCCGTCGAACCAGTCGCAAGACTCGAGTAGTGGCAGCCAATCAGCAGATCGTTCGCATTGATCGGGAAACAAGGGAATCCTTGACCATCGATTATGAACAACAGGTTTGTGAGTGGGTTTCAGCGCATGCAAGCGAGTTTCATGTCATCGTCCTGTCCGACTACAACAAAGGGGTGCTGACGCCTTTGGTAATTGCCACGGCTGTTGCTTCAGCGGTTAATGCCGGCCTAGCGGTGCTTGTAGATCCCAAGGGCACAGACTTCAGCCGTTACAGCGGGGCAACGTTACTGACTCCAAATCGCAAGGAGGCTGAAGCTGCTTCCGGCATTGTCATCCGGAATACAGAAACTCTTTCACGGGCTGCGGCAGCCATCATGGAAGCAGTTGGGCTTCAATATCTTCTGATTACCCGTAGCGAAGAAGGAATGTCGCTTTTTTCCTGCGGTGGTGAGGTTGTTCATATTCCTACCGTTGCCCGCGAGGTATTTGACGTCTCCGGCGCCGGTGATACCGTTCTTGCTGCGCTTGCGGTCGGTATCGCATCCGGCCTCACGATGGTCGAGGCCGCCCGGCTGGCAAATATCGCTGCCGGCATCGCCGTCGGCAAGCTGGGAACCTCCGTAGTCACGCCTCAGGAGATCATAGATGCTGTTGCACGGACCCACCTCGACAGCGATTCAAAAATCAAAACACGGGATGTGCTGACGGCTGTCGTCGCTACGGAAAAAGCGCGCGGCAGAAGAGTGGTATTTACTAACGGTTGTTTTGACCTGCTGCATGCCGGGCATGTCAAATACCTGCAAAAAGCTCACAGTCTCGGTGATATTCTTGTATTAGGACTCAACAGCGATTCCTCGGTGCGCAGACTGAAGGGGGAAAAACGACCTCTGATAGGTGAAGAAGAGCGTGCTCACATTCTGGCAGCTCTGGATTGCATCGACTATGTCATTTTGTTTGATGAAGACACCCCGCTGGAACTGATTTCGGCTTTGAAACCTGATGTTCTGGCAAAGGGGGGCGACTACACACTTGAAGGTGTGGTCGGGAAAGAGTTTGTTGAAGCTTATGGCGGTCGGGTTGAGCTGGTTTCGTTTGTAGATGGCAAATCAACATCAAATATAATCGAGCGAGTCTTGAAGCTGTATTCAATAGACTGAAAAAGTTGGAATAGGCTGGTTTTTACAGGCGATATCTGATATGAGAAGCATTCCATGATGACTGAAATTTTCAGGAGTGGCCATGGCACAGAACAGCGAACAGCCCAGAGAACTATGGATTCTCGGTCTGAAACCAGGTGACTGCCGCGAAAAGATTATCTTCTCGTATCTTGCGACAGGTGGGTATGCCTGCCGTCTCGAACAATTTGACAATATCGAAAAAGGCAGGCCTCTTGGCATCGTGCTGGACATATCCCCGTTTTCTGACGATGGATGGGGGTTATTACTAAAAATTAAAAAAAATCTATCAACCCGCAATATTCCTGTTTTACCGGTTTTTTTAAGTGAGAAAGGGAGAGTTGGCGGCGTGTTTCCAGTCGCCGGGTTCTTTATGCTGCCTGTTGATGAACAGTATCTTCTGGAGCGGCTTGCCGTCTATGGCCTGACCGAGGATGTTGAAACCTGGGATCTTCAGGCACTGGTTGTCTCACGCTCAGGTGAGGAGAAGCTTTCCCGGGTGATCGAATCATTAGGATTCGAGGTCATTAAAGGTTATACGGGAAAGGAGGCCTTGGCGCTGACCTCCATACACCCCAAATATTTGGCTTTCAGCAGTCATATGTTACCTGATATGTCCGGCTTCGAACTGCTGGAGAAGTTCAGACTTTTTCCGTACAGTCGCAACATCCCCATTTTTGTGCTTCTAAAAGAAGAAATGAAAAGCGGAGAGAAGGCGGCTATGAGCCGTGAAATAGCTCATCTGGTCAGCAAAAAACAGCTGACCTGCGAAGAGTTTCTGGCTTACCTGCGACGGCGTGAATAATTCTAAATTGACACCAGCGTCGATTATATGTTATGAGACTTAGGTTTTTGGGTACAGCAGATCGGCATGCGGATGTCTGCTCATGGATAATCAAAAGAGGGAGTTGCTGCAAAGCTTGGCGATTGTCTCGAGCATGGGTATCTCGGTGGCTTTGGCGATTGCGATCGGGGTTTGGCTCGGTTTGGCACTTGATCGCTGGTTCGGTACAAAGCCTTGGTTCTTTTTTATTTTTCTCTTTGTCGGTATAGCAGCCGGATTCAAGAATATCTACGTGATTGCCCGTAGGGAGAGCCAAAAAGAAGATGACAGCGATTTTCGGAGATAATCTCTTCGCCGTCATAATCAAAGGAAGTCTGGGGCTGCTTACGGTTCTCACCGTTGCAGGGTATGCTCTTTTTTCGGTAAAAATCGGCATGGGTATCATGGTGGGTGGTGCCATAGCGATTACTAATTTTTTTTGGTTGCGTAATGTGATTCAGAACGTGCTTGGCCTGCTTCCCGGCAGGCCTGTGCTTTACACGCAAACACGATTTTTCGTTCGTATATTCTTTACCGGCGTGGTGCTTTACGCTGTAATTACTTCACAATGGTGTTCCGTGGCGGGTCTTCTGGTAGGTTTATCCATAATTGTTATCAACATATTCGTATTTTCTCTATATGGCGCTCTGCGCGCAGGAGGTTAGCACCAATGATCCATCCGCTGCTCTTTCTTGATATTTTCCGTAAATTGCTGTCTCCGCTACATCTCAATGATGCAAGCGCCGACGCTATTGCCTATACGTGGCTGATCATTGCCCTCCTGCTGATAATTTCAGTTCTGGCAACCAAGGCGCTCAGGTCGATTCCGGGCAGTCTGCAGAATTTTATGGAAATTGTAGTCGGTGGTATAGAGGAGATGATTGTGCAGACCATGGGCGAGCATGGCCGCCCTTTCTTTCCACTGATTGCCACCTTGGCTCTTTTCATCCTGGTCTCAAACCTGATCGGTCTGATTCCCGGCTTCTTCCCTCCGACAGCTAATATCAATACCACGGCTGCCTGTGCAGTTATCGTATTTGTCTCTACCCACGTAGTTGGGATCAAGCACCACGGCACACACTATATTAAACATTTCATGGGACCTATCGCGTGGCTGGCGCCCCTCATGCTTGTGATTGAAGTTGTCAGTCATCTGTCACGAGTACTTTCACTTTCCCTGCGCCTTTTTGGCAATATGTTTGGACACGAAATGGTTCTTATGAGTTTCTTTTTTCTGGGCATCAAGTTTTTCGTGCCAATAATTCCACTTCCCATGATGTTGATGGGGATTCTGGTATCCTTCATCCAGGCATTTGTGTTTATGCTGCTGGCAATGATTTACATTCAGGGGTCCCTGGAAGAGGCACACTAATTTCGTTTTTAAATCCTATACCGTTTAGGATATCAACCACAAAGAAGAGAGGAGAAGTAAAGATGAGTTTTTTCACGATGTGCGTTCTGGCAGCAGGAATTGGCATGGCTTTGGGAACCCTGGGCACCGGAATTGGTCAGGGGCTGGCAGTAAAAAGCGCCGTTGAAGGTGTTTCCCGCAATCCTGGCGCTTCAGGAAAGATCACTACCACCATGCTTATCGGTCTGGCCATGATCGAGTCCCTGGCTATCTATGCCCTGGTTATCTGCATTATTATTCTGTACGCAAACCCCTATGCAAAACTGGCCGAAGAACTTGCCAAAGCTGGCGCCAAGTAATTTGAGTTTCATTACAGTCATGACTAGATCATAACAAGAAAGGGCATCCGCTTCCGGATGCCCTTTCTTGTTTGATTACTCCCGGCAGGTGTTCCTATTCATCATTTTTCAGCATCCCATCAACCACGTTTGAAGCCAGGCTCTCAACCTCATTCCCTGTCTCCAGCTTTACCACTGTTCTAACCGTATAGTGGTACTTCATGTTCCGTTTGAGACCGCTGTCGACAAAATCATTCACCATTAATGGTTCTTTATTTATAGGCAGGTATGCTACCTTGTCCTGTTGCGTGGTGCGGTATATGTTATAGCCAACAAAGGTGCCTATAGCCGACGCCATACTGACGAATGAAATTCTGATTTCAGTCGGAAAAGACTCCGCTTGAATCACCGGCCCGAGCACGGGTTGCACAAGGCGAACAGATATCTGAGGAGATGCAAGGCCATCCACTCCATCTTTGGTGAATGGCACCACACTGTATGAATAGGTTTTTCCGTCACTCACATCATCATCCAGTACAAAAATCCGATTTCCGTATCTCTGTACACCGTTTGGCAACAGGTCAAGATAGAGTTTTCGAAACAGACGATATTCCGTCATGCACGAGTTGCAGAGTTGCTCCTGAGGAGAGTCGCTCCCGCGCTTGTTGATTTTCACACCAGCCAGGTCAAGCAACCTGCGCCCCGTCCTGTCGTTATCCGGAAGCAGAAACTGGAGCTTTATGGCGCTGCCGCTCTGACTGACCGAGGTGGAAGCCGGGGCGACCGGCACCAGCATATCCGGATAATACAGAACCCCTTTTTTGCCACAAGCGGTCAGAGAGAACATGAATAATGCAATCATAAGCAGGCTGCGCATATGTGGTCTCCTATTTGGGCACTCCGGAAGGAGATCCGGCATCCATGTACACATCGAAGATTCCGGCTGGTGATGTGAATCTTACCCTCTCCGGATGGATTTCCAGAATCTTTGCTCCCGAAACCGTCGTTCCCTCCTGCAACAGAAACCCGTTTATAACGACACGCCTGGCGGCCCGTTCCTCCTGCCAGGCGATACCGGAGACTTTTATATCGGCCGGCGCCGCAATGACCTTCTGAACAGCGGTCTGTTCCAACCGTGGCACTGCTGACGGATTTTTTATCAATTTCTTTTCAGCTTTTACACCATGATCCACATCATCGGATACCACGACTCCCGGTTGGGAAACTATCGAAAGCTTTGAAGTCGTTGCTGAGGGTGGCGGAGGTACAGGTATCTGCCGGGTGGGTGGCTCCACTATCGGAACAATAGCAGATGCGGGTGCAGGCGGAGATGGTGGGACTGCCGGGGCGGTTACGGCAGGTGATGCAGTCGAACGAGAGGCCACGGCACTATTCTTTTTTTCATCTTTCAACAAAAACCATGTAACTGCAAACGTGAGTAGTGCTACGAAGACACCCACGACAATAATCTTGCCCGCACCACCACGGGAAGGACGCGGTATCCGCTCCTGAAACAGATCGCCTGATATGCTCGTGATTCCCTTGACGCTTGTTTTTCTGGATTTTTCATGTTCAACTTTTTTTAGTGCATCAAGGATATAGCTCATAGTATGTTTTGTTTTCCTCTTTTATACCAGTCAATGATACGCCCCCATACGCCAGCACAGCCTGAAGCCGTTTCGGCTTCAGCAATTACACTGGATGCAATCAACGGTGATACCGTCAGACTCTCCTGTGTCCAGGCCATCACCAGCGCCTGTTCACAGACCACGTTGATCAGTCGGGGAAACCCTCTGGAAAATCTGAATATTTTCTTGACTGCATTTTTTGAAAATAATTCAGGGTTGCGACCGCCTGCCAGTTTCAGGCGATGTTTAATGTATTCAGCCACATCAACAAAATCCATCGGCAAAAGATTGCATCTGATTGTTATGCGCTGGTTAAGTTGACGCAAGTCGTGCCGCTTAAGAATATCATTAAATTCAGGTTGGCCAGCCAGAATAATCTGTATGAGCTTATCGCGTTCTGTTTCCAGATTGGAAATCAGGCGGACTTGCTCCAGCACGTCCGGCTTAAGGTTTTGCGCTTCGTCAATCACCAGCACCACCGTTTTCCCCTGGATATTCTGGTCGAGCAAAAAACGATTGAGCGCGTCAAGATAACCGGCTGCATTTTTATGTTTTACACTTATTTCAAATTCACTGCAAATATTGGACAGTAACTGTACGCGCGAAAGATGAGAATGTAAAATCAGTGCATTTCGATATTTTTCCTGATCGAGATGACCCATTAACGTACGGAGTAGCGTAGTTTTACCGGTTCCCACCTCACCGGTCAGGGAAATAAAACCGGCGTGGCTGTCGACACCGTACAAGAGTCGAGCAAAAGCCTCACGGTGGATAGTGCTCAGGTACACGAAATGTGGGTTTGGAGTAATAGTAAACGGCTTCTCGCTGAAACCGAAGAATTCGCAGTACATCTGAAATTATTTTCCCTCCCGCACTCGCTGAATTTCACTCCAGACCCGATCCCGTGCTGTGCCTCCCGGTACATTGCGGGCACTAATGCTGGCCTCAACGGTAATACATTCAAAAATATCGTTGTCGATCTTGGAGGAGAAGAGTTGCCATTCTGCCAAAGAAAGTGAAGTGATATCCATGTCGTTTTCGATGCAGTATGCAACCGATTTGCCGACCACCTCATGGGCATCCCGGAAAGGAAGTCCCTTGCGGACCAGGTAATCGGCCACGTCAGTCGCAGTGGAAAATCCCAATCCGGCGGCACGCCTCATACTATCGCTGTTGATCCGCATTTCGCGGATCATGTCGGCAAAGATCTTAAGGCTCCCCTTGACTGTGTCAATGGTATCGAAAAGTGGTTCCTTGTCCTCTTGCATATCTTTATTGTAGGCCAGCGGCAGAGATTTCATAACCGTCAGGAGTGCCAGCAGGTTGCCATAGACGCGACCGGTCTTACCCCTGACCAGTTCAGGCACGTCCGGGTTTTTCTTTTGCGGCATGATTGATGAACCGGTGCAGAAGTCATCTGAAAGTTCGATGAACCGGAAGGAACTTGTGGACCAGAGGATCAGCTCTTCAGAAAAACGTGAGAGATGCATCATCAGTATCGCAGCATCCGCCAGAAACTCCAGGGCGAAATCGCGATCCGAAACCGCATCCAGCGAGTTGCGGGTGATAACAGGAAAATTCAACTGTTCGGCCACGTATTCCCGGTCAATCGGAAAGGTAGTTCCGGCCAGTGCCCCGGCTCCCAGCGGCATGACATTGACCCGATTCAGGCAATCATTCAGTCGACTCTTGTCTCGTTTGAACATTTCTACATAGGCCATCAGATGATGCGAGAATAGAATCGGCTGGGCAGTCTGCAGATGGGTAAAACCGGGCATGATGGTATCGAGATTGGTCTCGGCCTGATTCAACAGTGCATCGATCAGCAGGTCGAGATAGGTCGAGATCTCGACGATTTCGTCTCGCAGGTAGAGGCGGATATCCAGTGCCACCTGGTCGTTGCGTGAACGACCGGTGTGCAGACGTTTTCCCGCTTCGCCGATAGTGGCCGACAAGTGAGCCTCGATGTTCATATGGATATCTTCCAGGCTAACGGAGAAATCGAATTGACCGGTCTCGATCTGCTGGAGAATTTGTTGCAGACCATGAACGATCTGCTCCACATTCTCCAGCGGGATGATGCCCTGCTTGCCAAGCATCCGGGCATGGGCTACAGAGCCACGGATATCCTGGCGATAGAGGCGTTTGTCGAAGTCTATAGAGGCGGTAAACTCTTCCACAAATTTGTCGGTGGGCAGAGTGAAGCGGCCACCCCAGAGTTTGTCTTTGGGCATGATGGTTTGTTTCCTTACGTTTGGTCTCTAAGCAGATGATTGCGCACTATACGCGAAAAACTGATAAAATTGAACTCTGTGATTATCCGCCGATGAAATTTCGGGCACTGATTTGTACACTCCTAACCGCGCCTTGATTTATAGCACGTTTTCTGCCATAACATCCACGTTTTCATTACTTACTGCATGACAGGTTCCATTATGAACATCATGGTCACCAACGACGACGGCATCCATGCACCCGGCATACGCGCCTTGGCCAACGTAATGCAAGAGCTGGGCGGCGTAACCGTCATTGCACCCGATCGCGAACGAAGTGCAGCGGGTCATTCTCTGACACTGCACTCACCTCTGCGAATCTTTGAATTGCACAAAGGATGGTACGCTGTGGACGGCACCCCGACCGACTGCGTAAATATGGGCATTCATAACATGCTGCCGATCTCGCCCGATCTGGTTGTTTCCGGCATTAATCACGGCGCAAATCTGGGTGATGATGTGACCTATTCCGGTACCGTGGCAGCAGCCATGGAGGCAAATTTAATGGGTATTCCGGCCATTGCCTTCTCTCTGGCGACTTTTGATAAGAGCGATAATTTCGTCGATGCCGCCCAGATCGCCCTACGGGTGGCACGACAGGTTATCGCCAACGGTCTGCCGTCCGACACTTTCCTGAATGTCAACATCCCGAACTGCCGACTGGCCGATATGCAGCCAACGCTTGTTACCCGCCAGGGAAAGCGCTCCTTCATAGGCAAGATCATCGACAAGACTGACCCTCGCGGGCGCAAGTATTTCTGGATCGGCAGCGAAGAGCCGGATCTGAATGACGAAGACGGGACCGATATCCATGCCATAAACCACCGGCACGTATCCATCACTCCGCTGCACCTTGATCTGACCAACCATAATTCGTTGAAGATTCTGGCTGGCTGGGAGCTCTGACACAACTGGACTTTCCGAACGACTCCTGCTATAGTTTCATCCTTTTTCGGAGTCCTCATGAACTTTGATTTCGCCAGAAAAAAAATGGTGCAGGAACAGGTTCTGGCACGTGGTGTTAAAGACCAGCGCGTCATTGACGCACTATTGAAGATTCCCCGCCACATTTTTGTGCAGGAAGCCATGGCTGCCCAGGCATACAGCGACACCCCGCTCCCTATCGGCGAAAAACAGACTATTTCGCAGCCTTATATGGTCGCACTCATGACTGAGCTGCTGTCGCTGACCGGTAATGAAAAGGTACTGGAGATAGGTACCGGTTCCGGATATCAGACCGCCGTCCTCGCCACTCTGTCCGACAGGGTCTGTTCGGTCGAACGCATTCGTCCACTGGCATTGCGTGCCCGCAAATGCCTTGATTCGCTCAGACTGTTCAACGTCATGTTCCGTATCAACGACAACGAGGGTAGTACTATTGCCTGGGATGAAGAGGCACCCTTTGATGCTATTATCGTAACGGCCGGGGCGCCCGATATACCCGGGATCCTGACTGACCAGCTGGCGCCGGGTGGTCGGCTGGTTATACCGGTCGGGACTGATTCAGAGCAACTGCTCTTTAAGATCACTAAGAACAAAGACGGCGAGCTGGAAAGTCTGACTTCGGTGGGGTGCCGATTTGTACCGCTTATCGGCAGACAGGGCTGGCAAGTCTGACAGTTTAGTAGAGTAGGAGAGAGTCCCGATCATGCAAAATGACAATCTGCTGGAGAACTGTTTTGTTGAGGATAGTCCATTTGCTTACGTGGCAGCCCTACCTCTTGATACTATTGAAGAACCGCCACTGTTTACGGAGGAAAATTCCGACGAAGATAACTCTGAAGTTGAAATCCCTCTGGTCGAGCTGGAGCATTTTGATGACGCCATAAAGATTTATTTGCGTGATATTCAGCGCACGCCACTCCTGAATGCAGAATCAGAGAAGGAGCTCGCTCGCAAAGTAGAAAAAGGGGATAAAGACGCCCGTAACAAAATGATAGAATCCAATCTGCGACTGGTGGTCAAGATATCCAAACGTTACATAAATCGCGGACTGCCGTTTCTGGATCTGATCGAAGAGGGCAATTTAGGTTTGATCAAGGCAGTTGAGCGTTTCAGTCTGGCCAAAGAATGCCGTTTTTCAACCTATGCCACCTGGTGGATCCGCCAGGCCATAGAAAGGGCTCTGGTCAATCAATCCCGAACCATCCGCCTGCCGGTTCATATCTCTGATGACATTCACCGTATGCTGCGAACGACCCGGGAGCTTGCGCAGGAACTGCAGCGTGAGCCGAACATGCAGGAGATTGCCGAGGTCATGAAGGTCAAACTGGCATATGTACGCCGCATGATGATCCTGCTTCGCCGTACCTGCTCCATAGATACCCCGGTCGGAGACGGCGCCGACCATGCCCTGATTGAAACACTGCAGGACTTTACCACGATTGCACCGTCGGAATTATTGGAAAACATCAATCAATATGAGATGATCTCCGGGCATTTCGACGCACTATCCGAAAGCGAGCAGAAGATCCTGACTCTCCGTTTCGGTCTTGACGACACCGAGCCGCAGACACTGGACATCATCGGCCAACAGTTCGGTGTCACACGTGAGCGCATCCGTCAGATCGAAGCTAAATGTCTCGAAAAATTACGACGGAGTGCAGCACTATCATATTGAACCCACTTTATGCGCAAAAGGAGCACCAATACATGGACGAACTAAAAGATATTATTCGCGACATCCCGGACTTCCCCAAAAAAGGGATCATTTTCAAGGATATAACCACGCTGCTCCAAGATGCAAAATCATACCAGAAAATGGTTGACCTGCTTTCGCACCGCTACATCGGTAAATGCATCGACAAGGTCGTGGGCGTAGAGGCTCGCGGCTTCATCATCGGCGCGGCATTGGCGTACAAGCTGGGTGCTGGGATCGTGCTGGTACGCAAACCTGGTAAACTTCCTTCCGAAACATTCAGAAAAACCTACGATCTGGAATACGGCACCGATACCCTGGAAATCCATAAAGACGCCATCAAACCGGGCGAGCGCATTCTGATCGCCGACGATCTGCTGGCCACTGGCGGCACCATGTCAGCCGTAGTTGATATGGTTCAAAGCATGGAGGGAGATATCGTCGAATGTTGCTTCATGGCAGAGCTTGATTTTCTTGAAGGGCGTAAAAAACTACCGGAAGGCAAGGTTTTTTCTCTTTTAACATTTTGATTATCCACTCCCGTATCATCATTGTATCGGAGTAAATTGGTCTTTTCGACAAGATGAATATTATCCAGTTTCATGAATGTTGCCTGGTGCCCCGGTGAAATGCGTCAGCAAGTTGCAATTACTATGACTGTGGCCATCCATCAATTCACCAATCATGTTCATGGATAAGCTTTTTGGCGTGTTGAACGCTTCCGTGAAACGCTTTCAGGATGATCTACTGCTGAGAATCAGACAAAAAAACTTTGTCATGAGGAGGCGATCCAGCTGGTGGAAAGCACTGTCGTCATGGCTTATCTCCCAGGCACCGGCAACTGGAGTATGACAAGACACCGTTAACCGTCCGTTCTGAGTTTAGTGAGGTCAAGCTTGCTTTGATCCCGTTTTTCTTAGAGGTGCATGAGCACAAGACCGAGATGAAATGCTTGCAGTGACATGTCGTTACCGGGTAATGACGTAGGAAGTTGCAATTATGGCTCAAGGAGGTTATAAAACCGGCACACAGTAAGTCCCCGTAGCTCAGCAGGATAGAGCACTTCCCTCCTAAGGAAGGGGTCGGACGTTCGAATCGTCTCGGGGACGCCAATAAAAACAGGCACTTGCAATGATATTTTGCATGTGCCTTTTCTGTTTTGGCCTTCGTGTCATACTAATGTCATACTTTGGAGGCTTGCTATGGCCGGAGGCGTACCAGATAGCAGTCAAACGGGGAAACTGGAGTCGGAAGCGATAGCAGCAGCAAAACTGATCCGAAGGGAAGAAGAAGATGGCTCTGATCAATCCTCAAAGAACTCGGAGCCGTCAACTCTACACCGAAGCATGAAACAGAGATATCTGGATCTGGAAGCGTTGATGGCAAGTCCCAGGTGGAAACAATTACCGGAAAAACTTCAGGCCAGAATATTGGATCTTCAAGCCCGGACGCGGCACGAGGGGATTCACGAGCTTTAGCGCATAAGCGGGTATCTCACGAATACCGGCGTTCATATTTGCCTTTTAATGGGTCTTCCCGCGCGCGTATCGTTGCGATGCTCCCCAGTCATACATCAAATCAAGGTATGCAAACGTTCCAAGCTACTGTTTTGACTCAACAACTCGAACATGAGCAATCTCAACGCTCCCCTTTTTTTGTGAGCGTTACAAAGTCTCTCGCGCGCGCGTATCGTGTTGACGAATCATGAAAAAGTGGAGCGTCAAATTCGGGTGGCCCTATCGCGAATCGTTGCATATTCACCAAAAAAAGGGAATACCGAGGCGACTCGCGCGCGCGTACGGAGTTACAATCGCCTCGCTAAGCGGACGCTTTGGTGTACGGACTCTGGAAAAACGTATCATGCGTTTTATTAAGGCTAGATTTCGCAGGCTCGGTAAGATAACTTAATTGTATCAAAATATCTCACAACCCCAGATACCCGTTAATCACCTTCTGAACCTCGTCGATAGAAACTCCATCATTATTGATATCCACACAAACTGCAGGTGCTTTCAACCCAAGATACATATTGATCGCTCCTTGGACTTCAGCGATGGTGATGGAACCACTACCATCGCAGTCGCCCGGCTTGGCAGTCGCAGTCATGACTATGGTGGTGCTGGCATGGGCGGTATTTCCCGCTGCATCGGTTGCTGTGGCAGTTATGATATTGTCCCCAGGTTTCAGACTGCTGATGGCTACATTCCAGGATGTTGAAGTCGGGTAAACTGATGGCCCAGTGGCTGCCGTTGGACAGGTGACTGTTACCGTTGCTCCGGCCTCAATGGTACCAGCTATAGTCTGGGTTGTGGTGCTAGTAGGTGTTGCGACAGGGGTGATGCTTATTGTTGGAGGCGTGGTGTCAACCGTCCAGGTATATGCTGCAGGTGTCGGATCTGCTGTGCCGGAGACATCAATGGCTTTAACTTGGAAGGAATGGGATCCTTCTGCCAGATTCTGATAAACCTGCGGTGTGTAACACTCTGAGAAGTCAGATACGTCAAGCTTGCATTGGAATGATGCGCCTACTCCGGATGCAGTAAAGGTAAAGGTGGCGTTTGTCTCTTTTGTTATGGCGGAAGGAGTAACGACTATGGTCGTGTCCAGAGAAGTGTTGCCGGTTGCTGTAATAATATTCGGCAGTGTCTGGTTGATGTTACCATCAATGTCGGTTGCCCGGATGTAGTACCTCACCCCAAGAGCGGTTACATAATACGCGGGGATTGTGCCACTGTATCCTCCCGTTCCGTCAGGTGTCATGTCTATGCTTGTGTAGGGTGCCTCACTCTGATCAGGACGATAGAGAAGTTGCGCTTTTCTGACGCCGGTATCATCGGTCACAGTTGCCAGAATCTGGACATTTGTACCGGCAGGCGCCAAGGATACCGGGGAGTGGCTGATTACCGGCAGGGTGTTGTTAACGGTAAAGCTGAACGGTTGACTGGCGCCGACGTTTCCTGCGGAGTCCTTGACGCTGATTGATGCTGTATGGCTTCCGGGAGTAAGTGGTGTCGGCACCATATAGGTAAAGAGACCACTTGTCGGGTCGAAGTAGCTGGACAGATTTGCACCGGTGACAACTGCTGAGCCGTCGAGGGTTAACATGAAGGTATTTAGATCGATGCCACTCAAACTATCCTTGACCGTGGCGGTGATAGTCGGAGTCGGGGTGCCGTCAGATACTTTGAGCGGAGATATGGCCGGTGGCACTTCATCGATTCCGATGACATACTGGCCCGGCTTCATGATGCTGGCGGTTACTTTTTTGGCTGCAGTATCCACCTGGCTCGGCTGGTAGATGTAGCAGCCGAGTTTACCATCCCAACGGTACAATGCCAGTTTTGTGGCTTTGGCAAGGTCAATTCCTGCTCCGGCAAGCAACTCATCGGTATAATCAATGCTCAGGGTCAGCGGGTTGGAGGAGAAATCAGTAACCGGTGTACCGTCCGGGGTTTGCAGGTTGACTATGTAGACATCTCCCAAGGCGGTCGCATTGGCATCATTCGGTATGTAATCCGACGACTTAGCTATCGCCTTATCGGCAGCGTGATCCAGCGGCGACATAAGTGCCACCATTTTGCTTGAACTTGTAGTTGGAACCAGTTTGGAAACGCCTGCTATGAAACCATCCCATGTTCCCTTTACTTTGGCTGCCGTATTCTGAATTCCGTCGACGATTGAGCCGGTCACTGAATCTATCAGATCGCTGAGTGCATCTTTGAGAGCGACTTTGAAAAGGTTGGTGAAATCCTCCACTGACTTGCGGTTGGCGGTGACTTCGGCATCCTTCTGGTATTTTTCGGTGGTCAGCACGCCACGGGTTGATGAAAGTTTACCTCTTATTTCGTCGAATCTGGTTGATTCGAAGTATTCGATTTGAAGACCAAGTCCCAACTTGAATCCGAGAGATAGCTCGACGTCGAAATCAAGAGACAGCATTTTCTGTTCATCTTTTTGCACCCGAAAATCTTCTAATGCCGACAAACCTTCTACAACTTCCTTGGTCCACTTGAAATATGAATTGTCTGAAAAATAGAGTACGTTGCCAGGGGTAAGTAAACTGATATATGACCCAGACGAGTAAAGACGCTGGAGATTATCCGTGTTCCTGACCTCAATAATCGTTTCTCGGGTATTAAGAGTCTCTCCTCCTAATATAAAAGTTCCAAAATCACCACGATCCATATCAATGGTTTGTTTAAGAGTCAATTGTTCAACATGATTGTTAGAACTCAAGTCAACTTTGATGGCACGTGTCCCTTCTCTGCTTACAGAGAAGAGGTTGAATAATTCAGGTGATGTGAATTGCGGAGTATCCTTCTTTCGTTTGTCGCCGCCGAATTTTTGGGTGATCTCCGTTTTCAGGAAGGAAAGATCGTAAGAGCCGGTCATAGCTAATTCCATACTGCCACCGCCGGAGGTTTTGTCTTCCATCGAAAAATTTGTAGCCAACTCTCCTGATGCCTCGGCCAATGAGATTGAGACACCGCTTCCAGGAAGAAAGTGGAACGGGTTGGAAAAGTTTGCGCTTGCTCCCGCATTTGCTGAAATACTACTGCCAATATCAAAAGTTTTCCCATTATAGTAAGTTTCAACTCCGGTTATCTTATCAATGACGTGACGGAGGATTTTTGAGAATCCTACCGGTGACGAGGGCAAAGCTGCAGTTGAGGTTTCAAGGAAATAGCCGGCTGCGGCCAAAAGTTGACGATCATGATCCAAACGGGCCTGATCAAAGAACCAGTTGAATTTGACTGAAGTCCCGTAGCGCCCAGAGATCGAGGCATCTGTACCAAAGCCTATCTCTAACTGTGGTCTTGAAGATGTCCCCCACAGATTGCCAAACAGCCCTGCAGATGCTTCGACAAAAAGTTCCCCACCAAGTGTGTTTGCCATGACAACAGAATCAGCACCATTCAACCGTTCATAGGATACCCCGAATGTTCTGGAACCCTTAAAGCCGACGCCAACTTTCGCGAGTTCAGCTTTAACAGGTCCTATTTTAATTCCAGGTCCCCCTAGGCCTGCACTTACTTTTCCTCCGATGAGGAGCGACCATTCCTGAGTAAAATCTCGATCTGTTGTGATAACATCAAATGCAGGAGAGTTCTGAACGTCCTGTTTTACACTCAGGTCTGGCTTCAACACTTCCAGTATCAGGCGCTGGCTGGATAATGCCCAACCGCTCTCGATCTGCGCAAATCCCTGATCATCGGTCGTTGTGTTAAAAACCTCTCCTCCGCCGTTATATCGATAGATGAAACTCTTAAACGCTAAAGGGTTATTGCTTGTGTCACTGATACGATACCATCGGAATATTTTGCCACCTTGCATTACCGTAGATGCTTCAGTATCTGATATTGGATAATAGGGTGCGAAGGTTATTGGAAATGATATGTCTGAATCACTGTTGAAGTTGACAACTGCATCGGTGCTGCTTATTGAGACTCCTTGACATGATTTTTGGTGGGTATTGTCACTAGCGCAGATGGTAAAAACACCTCTACCAAGGCAGCTGAAACGATAGTAACCTGTTGTATCGGTCTGTGTTGTCATGCCATTACTTAATGTGATTATTGCACCAGCAATCGGCAATTTGCTTGCCGAATCCAAATATCTTCCGGAAATTGCATTGAACCGAGAGGTAGCGTAATTGCTATAATCTATAAAATTAGAGACAGAAACTCCTTTCCCTAGCGGGTTCAATATGTATGTGGGGCCTGTTGCGCTCCCCCAGAAATCATTTATGGCAGAGAGAGTGGCAGTAGTGTTGTTTCTGATGCCGAATACAGTCGGTGTGCCTTGGAAATTGTTGCAGCCGTAAATTGTCCATGTCCCACCGTTCTTGGTTATTCCATTATTTATCATTGTAGTATTGCTTAAAGAGCCCGAAGCCAAACTGCCCAGAGTCAACGCTGCATTGTTGAACGTGCAGTTACTGATATTATTCCCGCCTCCGTCATAAAAATATACTGTGCCGACTCCAGTAAATGTTACTCCATCGGCTTCCAGTTTGGCTGGTAAGTCCCAATGAACTCCTGTATGGAACTCACTGCCAAATTGAAGAGTATTACCGTTAAGTTGAACTTCAACACCAGGATCAATTCTTAAAGTTACTGAGAGTCCGGAATAGTTCTCTGGTGGAACAATTGTGCTGGAACTTACTAGTTTGTATGGTAAACCCCACGATTGCATCCTACTGGTGATATTGACGCTCCCGCCAGTTGCAATTGCTTGAAAGGTGTTGCCAGATATCGTATTGCCTGACAAGGTATGCATCCCACCCGCAAGGAAGAATGGATAGCTGAAACCACTGATCGTGTTACCAGAGAGGATACCGTTGCAGTTGGACAGAGATATCCCATGCAATGCACCCGCAGGCGCGATTATTGTCGCCCCATAGATATTGAACGTTCCGCCACTGCTCGCTATGCTGCCACCAGTTATCTGGCTGCCTGTCAAAGTCCAAGTGCCACCATTGCTATTGATACTCTTGTTGGTGGAAATATTATTGAATGTTCCTGATGCATGAGACTCAAGGGTTATGTTCGTATTATCAAATGTAGAGTTGCCTATATTGCTGCCTGACCCGTCATAAAGTAAAACTGTGCCTGCCCCAACAAAACGCGCACCATCCGCTAATATCTTAGCTGATTTACTACGGTAACCATTGTTTGAATACCAAGAGCCAATTTGCAGCGTAAATCCGTTTAATTGAATTTCAACTCCTGAATCAACAGTCAGGGTTATTTGCGGAAGCATGTTGGGGGGGGCTATAGTGGCAGAACTGACCAGTTTATATGGCAAGCCGCAGTAGTAAAATCTACTGTCGACCGAACTAGCCCCGCCTGTAGCAATAACCTGATAAGTATTACCGGAAATGATATTTCCTGATAGGGTATGAATACCTCCAGCCAAATAGAATGGGTAGGTAAATCCACTGATGGTATTGGTAGCAAGATTTCCGCTACAGTTTGAAAGTGAGATGCCGTATATGGCCTCACCTACAGGGGCTGTTATGGTTGTTCCACTTATGTTAAAGGTTCCGCCACTGCTCGCTATGCCGCCACCATTTATCTGGCTGCCTGTCAAAGTCCAAGTGCCACCATTGCTATTGATGCTCTTGTTGGTGGAAATATTATTGAATGTTCCTGATGCATGAGACTCAAGGGTTATGTTCGTATTATCAAATGTAGAGTTGCCTATATTGCTGCCTGACCCGTCATAAAGTACAACTGTGCCTGCCCCAACAAAACGCGCACCATCCGCTAATATCTTAGCTGATTTACTGCGGTAACCATTGTTTGAATACCAAGAGCCAATTTGCAGCGTAAATCCGTTTAATTGAATTTCAACTCCTGAATCAACAGTCAGGGTAATTTGAGCATTCCCGTCAGGTGGTGCTATGGAGGTATTTCCGGTTAAAACATACGGTGAGCCAGCCAAATCCCATGCTGTATTTGTAGATAATGTTCCACTGACATTTGTTGCAGAAAATACTTGTTGAGAACAAAACAAAATGAAAAGAAAAGCTAAAGTAGGAATTACCTTTTGAACCCTCGTCAATAAGTGAAATACGACTTTGTAATTAAACATAAAAATATTTTCCCAGTTAACAACCGAGATCATCATTGTCCTCCAAAAATAAACCTTACAACAACACGAAGCTTGACTACTCAGAAAGGAAAGAATTAATCAAGTGCTCATAGCGAGTAAACTCATTCCTCCGAATCAATTAGCTTCACTACAACTCCAAATACCCATTAATCACCTTCTGCACTTCATCAATGGTAACTCCATCTCCATTAATATCAACGCAGGCCGCAGGTGTCTTCAGGCCCAGGTACATGTTGATAGCTGACTGGACTTCATCAATTGTGACAGAGCCGTTGCCGTCGCAGTCGCCGGATTTCAATATTTTTCGATAGCCGATGACGAATGATGAAAGTGAAGTAGTCTGCCCGCATACCTTATCGTTCACAGTGTCAACAGATGTGGTGATATCCTCCCATGCTGTTCCGTTGTTGTGAAGCAGGCGGAGGATATTCTCGTTAACTGTTATGTTTGCGGGGTTGTAGGCGATACAAACGGTTATAGAGCCACTAGATCCGGCAGTACTGGTTATGTCGTAAGAAGTGCCAAGTACCGTGCTGAATCCAGTTCCGTTGGCAATTGTGACATTTGCTCCAGGCCCAGCAGTTGTTGTTAGCTGAACTGTGCCGGGAGTGGTTACGGTTGTAAAGTTCAGATTGGCAGCAGGTGGCAGGATCACGGATATATTGCTGCCGGCCTGGACTGATGCGGTCACCTGTCCCGGAACAATCTGCAAGACAAAAGTAGCCGTAATATTGTGAATTGAGGTTACGTTGTTGATGATGTAGGTGTTGCCTGATACAGATGACATGACATTCACTGCATTGTCCGTCAATGAGTCGAGCCTATAGCCATTGACGGGGGTAATGGTGCAGGTAGAGCTCGCATTGTAGCTGACAGGTCCTGTGCAGCTGACCGTGCCATTGCCACTTGGAATGCTGACAGGTGGAAAAGTGAATGTTATCGGAACATTGGTGTAGTTCTGCGCAGTCTGGTTGCTGGTTACATTGGTGTAGATTTTACTGGACGGAGTAAAAGTGTATCCGACCTTGCTTACGGTAACAGTACCAGACCATTTATTGGAGACGGTGAAGCTGTAATTACCGCTGGCATCGGAAATGGCAGTTTTTGTTGTGCCGTCAGTGTAGCTGAGAGTGGCTCCCGCTGCAGCAACATTACCGCTTATGCTATAGTTGACAGGGGGGGCGGTATAAACCCTTATCCAGTCAATGTTGTGATACATTCCAGTGAACCAGCCATAACCCGATATGGAAAAACTGTCAATGGCATGACGACTTGCTTCTGGGATTGTGACTGAAAAATCAATTGTTCCGTCACCACCCACGTCATAATCAACTACTCCAGTTGTTGAATCAAAAGTGATGTAACTGGTAATCCATTTATCGTGAAGAGTCGAGGATGTAATATTACTGATCACACAACCTATCATAACCTTGTCATACCCATTTGGCACATTGCAGTAATCTGGGGCGTATGCACTTTTCTTCCAGCTTATCCCGATAATTCCGGCATCCGTTCCGGTATTATCTTTGTAATTGAAACTTATACTGGGGTGAAAATAATTATTCGGAGTGTGCATGTAATGCCGCAGCTCTATGCGTATGGCAGGTGTTAAGGCAATACGGGAAGTTACACTTGCATTTGTGTCTGTCACATTTTCCTGCAGCGATAAAATCCCTCCTGACTCGATAACACTGGTGCCATGAGGTGTCCATAAAGCAGTATTGAGGCTGTTGTCGTTGAAATCATCCTGGAAAAGCAGCGTCAAATTGTTAGCAGTCTGCTGCGTGGCATTACAGGTTGGACTATCGGCGCCGCCGCTAAAGCTTTTGCATATCCACGACCATGGGCCATTTCCGCTCGGTAATACAGAAGGAAAGCCGGGAGCACATAGGTCCGTGGTGGGGGCAACTGCAAAAAGTTGACCGTTTGCTGCACCGCAGACACCAGCATCAAGTAGCAGAATAGTAACATTTGCAGGTGTAAAAACATTTGACACATTACTCGCTGCATCTTTAGCCCAGGCATAGAGCATCTTGCTTCCTGCGGAAGTAAAAGTATATTGCGTTAAGGACGAACTCCAGCCTGAATCGCCCGAACCCGGCGCAGTGGAAGATTCCGTCAGCATATACCCGATTACATTTACATTATCTGTTGCTGACAGGCTAGAAATTGTAACCGTCAATGAATTTGAAGTTGCAGGAATAGTGAAATTTGTAATAACCGGTTTTTCACTATCAACTCCTACAGGCGCCATTACAGAAACCAGATTCAGATGTGTCGGCCATTTTGCCTTATATCCCTGTGCATCTGTTTGTGAGGCCGGCAGACCAACTCCGTAGGCAACAAAGTTATAAGCTGAATCGGCGTTTAGATGACCGGCGCTGTCTCCGCTGATACCAATATTATGGGCAAAATTCTGCAACGGCGCAGCACCCCAGTAGGATTTCGACGTTGCTATCGGCTGGAAGCTGAGGCCGTCGAGAGATTCATAAACATAGATATTGCTGCCGGAACCAAATTCTCCAGACACTCCCAGGCCAATAAACTTCCCGAATTTATCAATGTACTTGGCTTCAAAAGGCCCAGGCTTGCCACCGAGGGTTACTGTTGCTTCTGCATTAGTCAGTACCGTTGCCGCCTGTGCCTCGTTAACCAGAGCCGGCCAGTTGGCGTTTGTCGCATCCACGGTGACGACCTTTGTGCCGCCATCGGTATAGTAGATGTAGAGGAGATTGTCTTTTACGACAAAGCTCGGTTGCCCTTTACCCCAACCGGTCCCGGTATACTTGATTATTGGTTGAGGATTGCCGCCCCAGCCACTGCCATTCCATTTTTCACACGTTGCCGTTGCTACATTGTCCGGAAGAGCACTACAGCGGGCGACAAACACCTGATTTACTTTTCCATCTGCCGATTTCGTCGACGTATAGCCGACATAGTAATAGCCGTTGAAATAGACCACACTGGGGTCGCAGATCGAATAGTGATCCTCCGAATTAGGCGTCGGCAGCAGCGCTGTCGTCCAGTTGGTGAGCCACTGTACATTGCCGGAGCTGTCAACGGTGCCTCTGCGGTGTGTCATCAGATCCATGAGGCCCGGATTAGGTGCAGCTGTCCACATGTCAAAGGTATTGCCATTCAGGATGATGGAGGCACCGTAGCGGTACTGGTAATTGGCAAGAGCCGGGGTATAAATATCAGAGCCGGATGAAGCGGTTACATTCAGAGTTCCATACTGGGTTGTCGGCGGTACAGTAACTGATACTTCAGTCGAAAGAGCTGATGCTCCGTTGTTGTTTACTGCCGCAACCCGGTAATAGTAGGTAGTACCTGCAACTACTCCTGAGTGGCCAAAATCGGTAGTTTGGGTTAGAGGCATGGCATTGCTGGAAGCTGTTACACCGGGGGACGTGCCCCAGTAAACCTTGTAATCAGTGGCGTTGGCGGCAGCGCCCCAGGAAATATAGTTCCACAAATGTCCGGCCTGATACTGAACTGAAAGCCCAGTCGGGGTGGATGGCAACGGAAGTGTTATGGTTACCAAACGAGAGGTATAGAGGTCGGATACGTTACCGCTGGCATCCTTGGACCAGACGTATAGGGTTTTGCTGCCTCCCGAAGTAAACGTATATGAGGTAATTTCAGAACCAGACCATCCGGCATCGCCCGCATTCGGTTTAGTCGAATTCTCTGTCAATTTGTAACCGGTCACAGCAAAATTGTCCGAGGCGGCCATGCTGATTCCGGTAACCGTCACCGAAGTGGATGTGGCCGGTACAGTAAATGAAGTGATTGTCGGAGTAGCATTATCTACTATGCTGATTGAAACAGGTGTGTAGACTGCAGACACATTACCAGCAGCATCTTTCGCCCAGGCGTAGAGGGTTTTACTGCCTGCTGAAGCAAAGGTGAATTGGGTGACAGATGCGCTCCAACCCGCAGCGCTAGGCAGCGGAGCAGTGGAATCTTCTGTCAGCAGATAGCCAGTGACGCCACCTGCATCAGTTGCAGTCACGATGATTCCAGTAACGGTAAGAGATGTCGCAGAGGGAGGAGCTGTAAAATTTGTAACGACCGGTTTAATCGTATCCGGGGTAGCGGTTACAGTAACAACTTTGCGGGTTCTGTTGCCAGCTTCGTTATAAGTATAGATGGTGGATACTGTGCCGTCAGACTTAGCCACCGAAATAAGTCGCTGTAGATCGTCATATTGATAGGTATAGGTGACAGCAGCGACATTTGTTGCAAGAAAGACAATCGCTAACAGGCCTTTCATTACATACCAGAAAAACTTTTTATTCATACAATCCCCCCACCATATCAGGAAATAAAATTATTAAACAGAGCTGCATGATTACGGTACAATTAGTGTACACACGACTTGAAACTGATCCATAATTGATAATCTCGGTTCCAACATCAGTTACTTAATATGTTTGAAGTTGTCATCGTGCGAATCGGTTTGTCACATAGCATAAATCCGTGTGCGTGTGATGAAGAAATAAAGCAAGGTAAATCGGGCTAATATTTTAACCGTATATTGTCATTTATATCTTTCCTTACCATATTTTCTGAGAAACCAACCCAATTTGGATTTATACCAATTGTAATATTATCCTCTTTAGCTTTATCTAAATTTTGGTAGTTGGTAAGTCCATATATGTCACGGAAAGCGTGTATCATTTCATGTGCAAGATAAGATTCTGAACGCCCATCTGTATTATGTTTTGTGTCTATTTCGGAAAAATCAACGACCGTTTCGCGTTTACTGTTAGAATAATATCCGAATCTAAATGCTCCTTTATCATCAATCACTATAGTGGACCCCATATTTCAGACAATAGTTTAAGGTGGTAGCCTGCGATAAAAAGGAGCAGGCAATGAGCGAAAAGAATCGTAAAAGTTTTACCAGCCAGCACAAGGCAAAAGTCGCGCTTGAAGCGATCCGAGGCACTAAGACCTTGAATGAAATTGCCCAGGAATTCGCTGTGCATCCGAACCAGGTTGGCGAATGGAAAAAGTTGCTGCTTGCTCAGGCGTCGACAATTTTCGGCACCAAGCGCGGTCCCAAACCTGAAGATCCATCCAGCAGCCCCGAGCGTCTTTACTCCGAGATCGGGCGGTTGAAAATGGAATTGGACTGGCTCAAAAAAAAGTCCGGGGTCAGCCAGTAGATGAGCGCAGACTCTGGGTAAACCTGCTTGATCCCTTGGCAATATCCAAGCAGTGCGCGTTAGCTGGCGTCAACCGTTCGACCTTTTATGTTCCTCTTCTGAACGTCGTGCCGAACGAAGAGGAGTTGCTGATACTTACTTTGATTGATGCTGAATACACGCGTCACCCGTTTTACGGAAGCCGAAAGATGGTGGTGCATCTACGCATCAGAGGGCTTGTTGTCAACCGTAAGAGGGTTCAGCGATTGATGCGAATTTTAGGACTGGCAGGAATGGCTCCGGGGCCAAATACCAGCCTTCCTCACCCTCAGCACAAGATTTATCCATATTTGCTCAGAGGCGTTAATGTTACACGCCCCAATCAGGTATGGAGCACAGATATCACCTACATCCGCCTGACACGCGGGTTTGTGTATCTGGCAGCAGTAATCGATTGGTATTCGCGCAAAGTATTGGCCTGGCGGTTATCAAACACATTGGACAGCGGGTTCTGTGTTGACTGCCTTGAGCAGTCGCTGCGAACGTACGGCACCCCTGAGATATTCAACACCGACCAGGGCTGCCAGTTCACAAGTGATGCCTTTACCGGCGTCCTCAACTTTCACGGAATCGCTATCAGCATGGACGGTCGCGGTCGGGCGCTGGACAACATTTTTGTAGAACGACTCTGGAGAAGCGTCAAGCATGAGGATGTGTACCTGAAAGGGTATGTCAATATGCCGAGCTTACAACTGGGCTTGACAGAATATTTTGATTTCTACAACACCGAAAGGCCCCATCAATCTCTGGGTGACCTCACCCCGATCCAGGTCTACCGAACTGGCAGTGGCGGCGGAGCAAGAATCGTGGACAAATTCAAAGAACGAAAACCGTTTTTAGGGGTGAAACTAAAATCAAAAGCAGAGACTACAACCTTAAACTCAACAGATTATTGTCTTGACTAAAGGGTCCACTATATGGATTTGGATTGATGACATCATGTCCCAATTGTTCCAGACGGCGGGTTACCACGTCGATCTCATCTTGTAACACACAGCCGGTTAACTGCGCGATTATCCCTATAATAACGGGGTGTTGCGATATG